>CEUN01166240.1_pt1 | contig 21292 bp, 21 predicted proteins | sample 361501 | NCBI WGS metagenome assembly CEUN01 (sample SAMEA2622801, study PRJEB7988) | marine metagenome | biome: marine biome (ENVO:00000447); feature: marine epipelagic mixed layer (ENVO:xxxxxxxxx); material: "saline water (ENVO:00002010), including plankton (ENVO:xxxxxxxx)" | depth 120 m | reverse complement strand
CCTCCAGGCCGGTGCCCGAACGGTCCGCCAGGTGGTACCCCGACACCCGCGCGAAATCCCTGCCCGCCACTCATGCGAACCACCGAGCGGGAGACAAACCAACGCGCCATCGCCACGCGTGTGGGTCTGAACAGCGCGATAAAGCCAACTGTGTCCGTGATGAATCCTGGCGTTAACAGTAAGGCGCCCGCCAACAGCAGCATGGCACCTTCGACCAGCCCTTCTGCCGGTAGTCCGCCACGGGCCATTTCACCCTGGATCCGTTGCAGCGTCGCCATGCCTTCCATACGCATCATTGCGGCGCCCAGCACTGCTGTCAGCACCACCAGCGCGATGGTCCAGCCTACCCCGACGATGCCACCGACTTCGATCAGCACGTAGATCTCCGCGATTGGCACGCAGAGGAACAACAACATGAGTATCGGGAAAATCTGCACTAGTCTGTTACCTGAATCGCGCTTCGGCGCGCCCACACTTGAGAGGTATTGCGCCCACCGGGCCGCACTTACTACAAAGGTTAATTTGCCATCGTCTGGTCACCGGCGCCGATGAACTTCATCGGGACGACGGGGTCCGAATTTCCGCCAACCTATCTTCTCGACTGACAGCCGTTATCCGAACGAATTCCATGCGATTGCGCACGCTCATCCTACTCCTGCTCGTCGTCCTGGTCGCGGGACTCGTGAGTGTTCGTGCGACCACGTCCGAGTTTTCGCGCCCTGAAGAAGCATTCAAGGTGGATGCCAAGCTGCTCGCGGAGCCCGACGGACCGTTGCTGCTGGTCAACTGGCAGATACGTGAGGGCTATTATCTCTATCGCAAGCGATTTGCGGTCACAGTGGACGCGCCAGGGGTACAACTTGGCTCCCTGTCGATTCCCAAAGGCGAGATAACCGAAGACGAATATTTCGGTAAGTCCGAAATCTATCGCCAACAAGTCGACATCCGCGTCCCCGCCACCCTTGCGACCGGTATAAACGACCTCCAGTTGAAGCTCCGCTCACAAGGGTGCGCGGACGCCGGTTTGTGTTACCCGCCTGAGACGCGTCTCGTCACAGTCGCAGTGCCTGCCAACATATTGGCCGCAGCGGCGTCGCAGCCGCCCGTGAACGCAAACGCCGGTGCACAAAAGGCCGCCAATCCCGCCAAGGTTGCGCAGCTTGCACAGTTGATGGGGGTTGCGCCGGCCAAACCGGCCACGGCGCAAAGCCCGGCGCCAGGCACTACGCCGGATACATCAAGCGACGGCTCTACCGGCGACAAGCAGGATGCGTTGCAGATATTGTCCGCGGCGACCTTCGGCAACACCCAGTCACAGTTCCTGGATCCGGAGGTGGCCTTCCAGCTGGATACCCGCGTGGATGCGGACGCGACGCTGCACGTGCGTTGGCGAATCGAGCCCGCATATTATCTGTACCGCCATAAATTTGGCTTCCGGGTGCTGAATGCCACGAAGCCGGTGTTGGGTGCTCCCCGGATAAGCCCCGGTGAGCGCAAGACAGACGAGTACTTCGGCGAGGTTGAGGTCTACTATGGCGCGGCCGAGGCGGTGGTGCCATTTATCACCAAACCGAATACAGATGCCATCGAGGTTGAGGTCACCTATCAGGGGTGTGCTGATGCCGGCCTTTGTTATCCACCCATCAAGAAAACGTTTGCACATACGTTGCCGGCCGGCTTTTCCGTGCTGCGATCGGCTAACGCATCGACCAGTCCTCCAACTTCCGGCGCCATGGCCAGCCAGGCGGGCGGAACCAGTCAAGCCCAAAGCACTCAAGCCCAGGCCACACAGGGCCAGTCTGTTCAGGAAACCGTCGCCCAGGGAATTGCCGTCACGACACAGCCGGTGACCATGCGGTCTGAACAAGATCAACTTGCGGGGCTGCTGGCTGGTGGCAACCTGTGGCTGATCATTGCCGCCTTTTTTGGTGGGGGCCTGTTGTTGTCCCTGACGCCCTGCGTCTTCCCGATGGTACCCATTCTGTCCAGTATCATCGTGGGACAAGGTGACAAGCTGTCCCGTGCGCGCGCCTTCGTGCTGTCGTTTGTCTACGTCCAGGGGATGGCCATCACTTATACGGTCGTTGGCATTGTCGCCGGAAAATCGGGCGCCAATCTGCAGGTGTTTTTCCAGGACCCCTGGGTGCTGAGCGTTTTTGCGCTGATCTTTGTCCTGCTGGCGCTCAGCATGTTCGGGTTCTACGAGCTGCAGCTACCGGCCAGCTGGCAGTCACGTCTGAGTGAAGTAAGTAATCGCCAACAGGGTGGCAGCTACACAGGTGTCGCCGTCATGGGTGTCCTGAGCGCGCTGATTGTAGGGCCGTGTGTGGCCCCGCCATTGTTTGGTGCGCTGGCGTACATCAGCACCACTGGTGACGCTTTTCTCGGCGGAGTTGCGTTGTATGCCCTCAGCATGGGCATGGGCGTGCCATTGCTGCTGGTTGGGATCTCCGCTGGCGAGATCCTGCCGCGCGCGGGCACCTGGATGGATGCGGTCAAGCGCGTGTTTGGCGTTGCGCTGATCGGAGTGGCCATCTTCTTCCTCGAGCGCATCCTGCCTGGCTGGATCACGATGTTGTTGTGGGCGACGCTGCTGATCGTGTCGGCAATCTATATGGGTGCGCTGGATGCCGTTGAGGCCGCTACGTCAGGCTGGCGCAGGCTGTGGAAGGGTATGGGGCTGGTAGCGTTGACCTACGGAGTCTTGTTGATGGTTGGTGCGAGCGCTGGCAACACCGACCCTCTACAACCGCTGGGAGGCGTGGGTCTGGGCAGCAACTCCACGGCCAAGAAGCTTGAGTTCCGCTGGGTCAAGGGCCCTGCGGGTCTGGACGCTGCGTTGGCCGAGGCGCAGGCGGCCGGGCGCCCTGCGATGCTCGACTACTACGCGGACTGGTGTATCGCCTGTAAGGAAATGGACAAGTACACCTTCAGTGATCCGAAGGTGCAGGCAGCGCTCGCCAATGTAGTGCTGCTTAAGACAGACGTGACCAAAGATGATGCCGAGGACAAGGCGCTGATGAAGCGCTTCGGCTTGTACGGCCCCCCCACCATCCAGTTTTTCCCGCCTGGGCGCGCCGAAGTGGCGGGCTTCCGGGTTGTGGGCTTTATGGATGCTGCCAAGTTCAAAGCGCATGTCGACAAGGCGATGAACGCCATGCGCGTCAGTGGCTGATACGCGACTGTCATGAAGACATCACTGACGACGGTCACCGGTGTGCTGATTGCCGCCGTGTTGGGCGCGGGCGCGGGTTTTGCATCGTGGCAATTCTTTACGCACGAAGACGGCCCCACGCCGTTGTTTGTGGAGTTGACGCCGGCTAAAGCACCTCCTCCGCCCCCTGAGCTGATGGGCGCGGCTGCGCCCGATTTTGTATTGCCCGACCTCGCTGGCGAGCAGCGTACGCTGGCCGACTGGAGCGGCAAGGTTGTGGTACTCAACTTTTGGGCGACTTGGTGTGCGCCATGCCGGGAAGAGATGCCGATGCTGGTTGAAATCGGCGACGAGTATCGCGGCAAAGGGGTCGAAGTTGTGGGGGTTGCTGTCGACGATCGCGACAAGATCGCCGAATTTGTCGACGAGTTCCGCGTCAATTTTCCTATCGTCTACGGGGAATTAGCGGCTTTGAAGCTCTCCCAGACGTATGGAAATCGCATTGGCGCCCTCCCGTACACCGCGATCATCGACCGCCAGGGTCGCATCGTCCATATGCACGCCGGAATCCTCAAGAAACCGGATCTCGAACGGGAAATAAGTTCTCTTTTGTAAGTGCGTCGTCAGCTGCGGCGGCATCGGGCTTGTGGTAATCTTGTCGCGAAATTCGAGCAAACAGGCGTGAATATGGCGATATCTCTTCAGATCGCCTCGCAAATCGGCTGCGCTGAATCGGCTCCCCACAAGCGCGTCTGCTTACGCGCCGAACTCCCTTCTTACACAACCAGGTCGCCGCAAGACGACTGATTGGACGGTTATGGACATACGTAAAGTAAAGAAGCTTATCGAACTGATGGAAGAGTCGAGTATTGGCGAGCTGGAGATCAAAGAAGGCGAAGAGTACGTCCGTATCGCGCGGCCGGGCCCCGGTGCTGCAATGCAGGCCATTCCTCAAGCCATCGCCATGCCAGCGGCTGTACAAATGCCCGTGGCCGCGGAGGGAGCAGCCCCGGCTGAAGAGCCGGCGCCCGAACAGCGTGGACATACCGTCACCTCTCCAATCGTTGGGACTTTCTACCGGGCTTCCTCGCCGGGCTCGCGTCCGTTTGTAGACATTGGTGCCACGGTGAATGTGGGTGATACCGTCTGCATCATCGAGGCGATGAAGATCCTGAACCAGATTGAAGCAGACAAAGCCGGGACGGTCACCGCCATTCTCGCGGAAAACGGCGCCCCTGTGGAGTTCGGCCAGGACCTGATTGTCATCGAGTAGTCGCCAGCATGTTCGAGAAAGTTGTCATTGCGAACCGTGGCGAGATCGCGCTGCGCATACTGCGGGCGTGTAAGGAGATGGGCGTGCGGACCGTGGCCGTGCACTCGGAAGCTGACCGTAGTCTGCAACATGTGTTGCTGGCAGACGAATCCGTATGTATCGGACCCGCCTCTGCGCTGGACAGCTATCTCAGCATCCCGGCGGTGGTCAGTGCGGCTGAGGTCACTGACGCGGTCGCGATTCACCCCGGTTATGGCTTCCTGTCCGAGAACGCGGACTTTGCCGAGCAGGTGGAGAAAAGCGGCTTTGTATTCATCGGCCCGCGCCCGGAGACCATCCGCCAGATGGGTGACAAGGTCGCCGCGATTCGGGCCATGCAAGAGGCCAAAGTGCCGTGCGTTCCGGGCTCGAACGGACCATTGCCGGAAGACCCGGATGAGAACATCCGCATCGCGCGCGACATCGGCTATCCGGTCATCATCAAGGCCTCGGGTGGTGGCGGCGGGCGCGGCATGCGGGTTGTACATTCAGAAGCCACGCTACTGAACGCCATCTCCCTGACCCGGACTGAGTCCAAAGTCGCGTTTGGCGACGATACGGTCTACATGGAGAAATACCTGGAACGCCCGCGCCACATCGAAATCCAGGTGCTGGCGGACGAACACGGTAACGCGGTCCATCTGGGCGAGCGCGATTGTTCGATGCAACGGCGTCATCAGAAAGTTATCGAAGAAGCGCCGGCGCCAGGTATCACTCGGCGGATGCGTGACCGGCTGGGCGCCCGTTGCGTCAAAGCCTGCAAAGAAATGGGCTATCGCGGCGCGGGGACCTTTGAATTCCTGTTTCAAGACAACGAGTTCTACTTCATCGAGATGAACACGCGTCTGCAGGTCGAGCACCCCGTCACCGAGTTTGTGACTGGTATTGACCTGGTGAAGGCGCAACTGCGCATCGCTGCTGGAGAGCCGTTGCCGTTCAAGCAGTCGGACATCGACCTGAAAGGCCACGCGATAGAGTGTCGTATCAACGCTGAAGATCCGGATACCTTCCTACCGAGCCCCGGCACGGTGTCGGCTTACCATCAGCCGGGCGGACCCGGTGTTCGCGTAGATAGTCACGTGTACTCCGGCTATGCCGTCCCCCCGCATTACGATTCGTTGATCGGCAAGCTCATCTGTTATGGCGACGACCGCGAGTCTGCCCTGGCGCGGACGCGCACGGCGTTGACCGAGATGGTTGTGGAAGGCATCAAGACCAACATTCCGCTGCATCAGAAGCTGACCAAAGACGCCGCTTTTATCGAGGGGGGTGTCAGCATCCACTATCTTGAGAATCAGCTGCAGCGTTAAACCTGACAGTGGTGATTTGACTCGATCGCAGGCCCATGACTGACGCCTGGCAGCAGATTTTCGCCGTGGTTGCAGCCTCGGTCGCCGAACGTCTTGCGGACGCGATGGAAACACGCGGAGCCCTGGCCGTCACGTTGTTGGACGCAGCCGATGAGCCCATCTACGAGCCTCCACTGGGGACCACGCCACTGTGGGCAACCACTGTGGTCCAGGGTCTTTACCCCAACACCGTAGATTTTGAGACGTTGACGGGTGAGCTGTCGGCCGAGCTTGGATTAGAGAGCTCGGTCTGGCGCGTCAGTACCATTGCCGACCAGCCATGGGAGCGCGTATGGATGGAGCGTTTTGTGCCCATCGCGTTTGGCGACCGCCTGTGGATATGTCCCACACACCGCGATGTACCGCCGGAGGCCAGGGTTGTCGTCCGCCTGGACCCCGGTTTGGCATTTGGCACCGGTACGCATCCGACAACGGCGATGTGCCTGCAGGTCCTCGATGGAACCGAAGTCAGCGGGCTGGACGTGATTGATTACGGCTGTGGCTCCGGAATCCTGGCCATCGCGGCCATCAAACTGGGCGCCCACCACGTCCGTGCGGTAGATATTGACGGTCAGGCACTCGCCGCTACGCACGACAATGCCGTTCGCAACGATGTGGCGGCTCATATTGAAACCAGCGCGCCCGACGCCCTGGCCGACAAGCCGGCGGATATGCTGCTTGCCAATATCCTGGCTGGACCACTTGTACAACTCGCACCTACGCTTGCAAAACTGACCAAACCGGGCGGGCTGCTGGTCCTGTCCGGTGTGCTCGCGACCCAACAACAATCTGTCGAAGCGGCTTATCGGGGCGCGTTCGAGCTCGCGCCTGTGCGCAACAAGGAAGACTGGATCTGCATCACTGGCCGCAAGCGTTAAGCCCGGCAAGATTTGATCCCGGATCAGGCCGGGGCATACTGGCCTCCATTCACCACTCTGGTTCCGCGACCGCAACAGACCACACCACCATGTATACCCGTTGCATTTACTGCGATACGTGGCTCCACATCAGCGCGGAACAGCTGCGCTCGGGTATGGGGCAAGTCCAGTGCGGCTCGTGCGGAGAAGTCTTTAATGCGCTTGCGCACCTGGCAGAGGTGTCGCCCGCAGCGCCACAACTGGAACCCGTCTCGACCGCTGACCTGCCGCCCGAACTACTAGACTCGGCCGATTCCGCAGTGCCTGCGCCACAGTCCAGCGCGACAGCGGACCCAGGGTCCATCCTGGCGGATGTTGCACTGAAGCCCGCTCCACGGCCGCAGCCCGAAGACGCGCAACAGCCCGAACCCGAAACCGGTGTGCAGTCGGCTACACGTGCTCCGCAATCAGGTCCGTCGCTCGGCGAGCTGGTGGCAAGCGCCGGTGTCGATGAAGACACAACGGTAGAAGACATGACCATCCCGGACTACTCGAACGTAGCCGCGGACTCATCCGACGATCTGGCCGTGGAACCAAACTTGGAGCTGTCCGCGGACGCGTCGTATGACAGCGCTGCGCCGATGGTACCGGCGGACCCGGAGGACGCGGTCGCGGACCCGGCTACGGACCCGACTACAGGCCCCGGGAATCCATCGTTCGACGGCCCGATCTACGCGGCCGAGCCCGAGCCGCAGCCGCGCGCCCGTGATGATGATGTTGATGTCAGCGGGATCAGCGTCAGCGCGCTGGATGCAGATGACATTCCGCTCGCCTTGCGCGCGGACTACGCGCGACGTCAGCAGTCAGAGGAGGCGCCGCGCGAGGGGGCACGTTGGACGCTGATCATCGTCAGCGCGATCGCATTGCTGGCGTTGCCGTTGCAGTACGCGCTGTTTCAACCTGATGACCTGGTTCGGCGTTACCCATTGGTGCGCCCGTATATGGAGCAGTTCTGCGCGACACTCGGCTGCCGCATTCAGGTTCGGGAAGACCGCAGTCTGATAGAGATGGTCGGTCGGGAAGTACGGATTCATCCGCAATTTGAGGGTGCTCTGCAGGTGCAGGCAGCGTTCATCAATCGAGGCCCTTACGCGCAGAGTTATCCGACCGTGCGTTTCACGTTGTTCAACGTGACTGGGGATGTCATCGGCGCCCGGCAGTTCGAGCCGGCCGAATATTTGCGTCGTCCAAACGTCGATGGGCTGCGGCTGCAGCCGGGTCGGACGACCCAGATCCAACTAGACTTGATCGCACCGGAAGACGCCGCGGTCAGCTTCGAGTTCGAGTTCATCTGATCCACGTAAGTGGTTGTGGTATGACGTGTCTGTTGCTGCCAGGACTGCGCGCGATGCACCAGCTCCCAGCTAAAATCCATTCCGCACGGGTCTGGGCTAGAGCTTAATACGTGGCCGTAGTGGCGGTACCATCACCGGCATCCAAGGGGGAAAGGCCGCGACAAGACTGGCCTGTGGACGGGCGTCGACCTGCCGCTACCGCTTTGGGTGATGGAAGCAACCCGTACGACAACAGGGCAGCGGAGCTGCCGTAATAACAACGATGCTGCGGTCAGGGCATAGCCCGACGAGCGGACGTCGACGACGATAAGCATGCACATTGGCTCTCACGACGTAGGCGCGTTGGTCCTCGCGCCGATGGCTGGCGTGACGGATGGCCCGTTCCGCATCTTATGCCGGCAACTGGGCGCAGACCTCGCGGTGTCTGAAATGCTGACCAGCGATCAGCGCTTGTGGCACACGACCAAAAGCCGCACCCGTCAGGATCACCGTGGCGAGCCAGCACCGCGCTCGGTACAGATTGCTGGCGCTTGCCCTGACATGCTCGCGGATGCGGCACGCGCGAACGTCGCGTCCGGTGCCGAGATTATCGACATCAACATGGGTTGCCCTGCCAAGAAAGTTTGCAACGTGCAGGCAGGATCGGCGCTCCTCAAAGACACGGCACTTGTGGGCCGTATCCTCGACGCTGTTGTTGCGGCTGTGCCGGTGCCGGTGACGTTGAAGATTCGTACCGGCTGGAATCCGGACAATCGCAACGGTGTGCAGATCGCGCAGATTGCCGTCGCGGCAGGTGTTCAGGCGCTGGCTGTCCACGGACGCACGCGCGCCTGTGCGTTCAAGGGAGCCGTCGAATACGAGACCATTCGCGCAATTGCGGCGGCGGTCGATATCCCCGTGATTGCCAACGGTGATATCACGACCCCGGAGCGTGCGGTGCACGTCCTGCAGCTGACCGGCGCGGATGCGCTGATGATCGGGCGTGGAGCGCAGGGAAACCCTTGGATCTTCCGCGAGATCCGGCACTTTTTGGAAACCGGGGAAAAGCTGGCGCCACCGGCGCCTGCAGAGGTCTTGAGTGTGTTGCGCGAACACCTCGAGCGCTTGTACGCCCACTACGGCGAGTTCATGGGTGTACGCATCGCGCGCAAACATCTGTCATGGTATTGCCGTGCCCGTCCGGGTGGCGATGCCTTCTGGAAACGCGTGAACCGCGTCGAAAGCGCTGACGTACAACTGACCATGACCTGCGAATTCCTGGCCGCCTTGGGCGATGCCGCGGAGCCACTGGAGCGGGCTGCATGAGCGCGGACAGGATCAAAACCCGCGATGTTGTCGTGAAGAGCAAGAGCCTCGGCACGCTGGAACGACCTCTTAACGAATGTGTGCGTGAGTCCGTGGACGCGTATTTCGAGACGCTGGGTGAGCACGAAGTGACCGGCTTGTATCAGATGGTCTTGCGTGAGGTTGAAAAGCCGCTCCTGCAGGCCGTGTTAGAGCAGACCGCCCACAATCAGAGCAATGCGGCGCAAGTACTCGGCATGAGTCGGGGCACGTTACGCAAAAAGCTTAAGGACCACGGTTTGTAGCTGCGATGGGGGCTCAAGAATGAGCCCCGCAATGCCCCGTTTGTGCGCCAGCCGTGCGAAAATAGCCGGGTCTTCTCCTCTCCCAGCCATCACACCATGACAGATAAAGTTCAACGGGCGCTGATCAGCGTTTCCGATAAGTCCGGGATAGTTGAATTCGGACAACGTTTGAGCGCCGCTGGCGTCGAAATTCTCTCCACAGGCGGTACCGCCAAAGCCCTCCGCGAAGCCGGCGTCACCGTAGTTGATGTCTCTGACTACACGGGCTTCCCGGAAATGATGGGCGGCCGGGTGAAGACATTGCACCCCCGCGTGCACGGTGGCCTGCTCGGCCGCCGGGACGTGGATGCAGAGGCCATGCTGGCGCATGACATCCCACCTATCGATGTGGTGGCCGTCAACCTGTATCCGTTCGAGGCAGCCATTGCGCAACCCGACTGCGACCGGGCCAACGCTATCGAAAACATCGACATTGGCGGGCCAACAATGCTGCGAGCGGCAGCCAAAAACTACGCGCACGTCGCCGTGGTTGTAGACCCGGCCGACTATGGACGCGTGGCGGCCGCTATCGAGGCAGACGGCGCTGTCGGAGATAGTCTGCGTTTTGATCTCGCGGTCAAGACGTTTGAGCACACCGCCCGTTACGACGCGGCGATTGCCAACTACCTAGCGGCTGAATTGAGTGAGGACGATGAGCGTCCGCGGACTCACAGCATGCAACTGGTCAAGGTGCAGGACATGCGTTACGGCGAGAACCCACATCAAGGTGCGGCCTTCTACCGTGAACACGTGGTGCCGGACGGATCTCTGGCCGGCTCGGAACTGGTCCAGGGTAAAGCTCTGTCCTACAACAACCTGGCTGACGCTGATGCCGCGCTGGAATGTGTACGGGGATTCGATGACTCGCCCGCCTGCGTCATTGTCAAACACGCAAACCCGTGTGGCGTAGCGATCGGTGCTTCCGTTACGGAGGCATACGAGCGCGCATTCACGACGGATCCAACTTCTGCCTTCGGCGGCATCATCGCGTTCAACCGCGCGTTGGACGGCGCCTTGGCACAACAAATCATCGACAAACAATTTGTCGAAGTGATCATCGCGCCGGAAGTCTCGCAGGCAGCGCGCGACGCGCTCTCCAGCAAAGCTAATGTGCGGGTGCTGCAGACCGGGCCCTGGGACGGACCGACAAGTGCGGGTGACGACTTCAAACGCGTGGGCGGCGGCTTACTCGTACAGGATCGTGACGCCGGTATCGTTCGGGCGGGCGACCTGAAATGCGTAACAGCGCAAACGCCAAGCGAAGCACAATTGACCGATTTACTGTTCGCGTGGAAGGTCGTGAAGTTCGTCAAGTCCAACGCAATTGTCTACTGCAAGGATGGGATGACGGTAGGCGTTGGCGCGGGGCAGATGAGTCGTGTTTACAGCGCGCGAATTGGCGCTATCAAAGCAGCGGACGAGAACCTCGATGTACGCGGTAGTGTGCTCGCATCGGATGCATTTTTCCCGTTCCGTGACGGTATCGATTCCGCAGCCGAGGCTGGCGTCAGTGCCGTGATCCAACCGGGCGGTTCCATGCGCGATGGAGAGGTCATCAACGCCGCAAACGAACATGGGATTGCCATGGTGTTTACCGGAATGCGTCATTTCCGGCACTAAAGCCACGCTTGCCAGGGGGTTAGAACAATGAAAGTACTGGTGATCGGATCCGGCGGACGCGAACATGCACTGGCGTGGCGCGCTGCGGCGTCGACCCGCGTGCACAAGGTATTTGTGGCGCCCGGAAACGCGGGCACGGCGCGCTCGCGCAAAGTTGAGAACGTGGACATCAGCGTAAGCGACACCGATGAGCTGATTACGTTCGCGCATGCGCAGTCGGTCGATCTGACTATCGTCGGACCAGAGGATCCACTGGTTGGTGGGATCGTCGACCGCTTCCAGTCCGAGGGTTTGCGTATCTTCGGACCAACCGCGGCTGCGGCTCAGTTGGAAGGCTCTAAGACGTTCACAAAAGAATTCCTGCAGCGCTACCAGATTCCCACGGGCGCATCCGAGAGTTTTACGGATTTTGCGGCCGCCAAGGCATATATTCAGGCGCAAGGCGCGCCCATTGTCGTCAAGGCAGATGGCCTCGCCGCAGGCAAAGGCGTCGTCCTGGCGCAGACGGTTGATGAGGCGGTTGCCGCTGCCAACAGTATGCTGAACGAAGGGCGGTTTGGAGACGCCGGTACGCGCGTCTTGATCGAAGAGTTCTTAACGGGCGAAGAAGCGTCCTTCATTGTTGTGTCTGACGGTACCAACATCGCACCGATGGCATCCGCGCAAGATCACAAAGCTCGTGACGACGGTGACGGTGGTCCCAACACCGGAGGCATGGGCGCATATACGCCGGCGCCTGTGATAGATGGCGCCCTACACGCGCGCATCATGGAGACGATCATCCAACCAACGATCAACGGCATGGCCGCCGATGGGCAGCCGTTTGTAGGGTTTTTGTTTGCCGGCCTGATGGTCAGCGAAGACGGCGAACCGTACGTGCTGGAGTTCAATTGCCGCATGGGCGACCCGGAGACGCAGGCGATTATGATGCGTCTCAAGTCCGATCTTGTTGGTCTGTGCGAAAGTGCGATCGAGGGTACACTCGACCAGCACCAGCCGGAGTGGGACGAGCGTGTTGCGCTTGGCGTTGTCATGGCGGCCGGCGGTTATCCGGAGGAATATGCCAAGGGCGACGTCATTTCGGGCCTGGACGATACCCTCGACGACACGATGGTGTTCCATGCGGGTACGAAGAACGGGCCGTCCGGCACGCAGACCAATGGCGGGCGTGTCTTGTGCGTCTGTGCGCTGGGAGATTCGGTTGCCGAGGCGCAGGCGCGCGCATATGAGCGTGTGGCCCAGATTCAGTGGGACAACGTTTACTTCAGACGCGATATCGGCTATCGGGCGGTGGCGCGGGAGCGCGGCTGAGCCTCCCTCGAGCCGTTCAGGCGACGCCGTCCCAGTCCACGAAGTTGCGCAACAACTGTAAGCCTGCTTGCGCGCTTTTTTCCGGATGAAACTGGGTTGCAAACCAACCTGGCCCGCACGCAGCTGAGGTGAAGTTCACACCGTACTCGGTGGCACCGCTGGTCACCTCGGCCCTGTCCGGATCCACGTAAAAGCTATGCACAAAATAGAAACGGTGTCGGTCGGGAATACCGCGCCATAACGGGTGAGCCCGCGTTTGCCGAACTTCATTCCAACCCATGTGTGGCACCTTCATGCGGTCGCCTGTAGCCGCATCAATCTGGCCGTTCGGAAACCGTCTGACGGTACCAGCGACCAGGCCCAGTCCCGGCGTGCCGCCATCCTCGTCACTCTGGTCCAGCAACGCCTGAAATCCTACGCAGATGCCAAGGAACGGTTTCTGACCGACGACTTCTTTGACAACGTCGCCCAATCCCAGGGTCGTCAGCGCGGACATACAATCACCCATTGCGCCCTGGCCGGGGAATATGACGCGATCTGCATCACGTACGACGGCGGGATCATCTGTCACGTAAACATTTGCGCAGCCTTCGCTCACCGTTTCCGCGGCCTTGGCGACGGAGCGCAGGTTACCCATGCCGTAGTCAATTACTGCGATGGATTGCATCGGACCGTCTACAGAGAACCTTTTGTTGACGGCACAGCGTCGCCGGCGCGCGTGTCCATCTCAACCGCCATCCGCACCGCGCGTCCAAACGCTTTGAAGACGGTCTCGGCGACATGGTGGGCATTGATACCCTGCAGGGAGTCGATGTGAATCGTCGCGGCAGCGCCATTCGCAAACGCCTGAAAGAACTCGCGAATGAGGTCGACATCAAAGTCGCCGATACGCGCACGCGGGTAATCGACGCGGTAATGTAAACCGGGGCGTCCGGAGAAATCGATCACGACACGCGAGAGTGCTTCGTCCAACGGTACATAAGCGTGGCCGTAGCGCATGATGCCGCGCTTGTCACCCAGCATCTCCGCAAACGCTTGACCCAATACGATGCCTACATCTTCAACGGTATGATGTGCATCAATTTCCAAGTCGCCGTTCGCCTGCACGTTCAGGTCAATAAGGCCGTGGCGTGCTACCTGATCGAGCATGTGCTCGAAAAATGGGACGCCGGTCGCAAACGCGGCCCGCCCGTTGCCGTCTAGGTCGACCTCAACTGAGATTTGAGTTTCTTTGGTGTTGCGCTCAATACGCGCCCGACGATTTGCCATCTGGCCGTCCTCGATAAAACAGCCGCGCAGGATACCGGGCATCGTGCGCGAATACATCTATTGATAAAGGTAAGTTTTGTTCTGGTGATGCGCGTCGCCGCCTGGTCTCGGGCTTGCATTAGAATGTCGCGCTCATACGGTGCGACGCACCACTGCTCAAAGAGTAGTCGCAAGTAGGTAATCAATCTTGAATTCCGAACAAGACCCCGCTCCCGAACCCAGCCGGCCTCGTGTCGCATTGTTCGTGACCTGTCTGGTGGATCTCTTCAGACCCAACGTCGGCTTTGCGGCTGTTGAGTTGCTCGAGCAGGCGGGTTGTGAAGTGCATGTCCCGACGCTACAGACTTGTTGCGGCCAACCGGCTTACAACAGCGGTGAATTTGCTCGCTCGCAAGGGCTCGCCAAGCAAGTGATAGACGCGTTCGCAGGATACGACTACATCGTCGGACCGTCCGGCTCCTGCATGAGCATGTTGCGCGAACATTACCCGGAATTGTTTCCGATCGATGCGGTGTGGGAGGCTAAAGCGCGTGACCTCGCAGGGCGGTGTTACGAACTCATCAGTTTTCTGACCGACGTGATGGGTGTGGAAAGCGTCGAGGCTACCTACCGGGGACATGTGACTTACCATGATGCTTGCTCCGGCTTACGGGAAATTGGTGTGAAGTCACAACCGCGAACACTGCTCACGAGCGTGCAGGAGCTGACGCTGACGGAGATGCGCGATGTTGAGGTCTGTTGCGGGTTTGGCGGAACGTTCTGCGTGAAGTATCCCGAAATTTCGGCGCACATGGCGTCGAACAAGGTGACCAGTATCGAGGCCACCGGCGCGGATACGCTGCTCGCTGGAGACATGGGTTGTCTGATGAATCTGGCTGGCCGTCTAAAACGGCTGGGGTCCGATTTGAAGGTGTACCACGTTGCAGAAGTCCTGGCCGGGCGCACTGACGAAGCTCCGCCTATCGGGGAGGGAGAGGTGCGATGAGGTCAACCTCAGTTTCATTCCGCCAGAACTCAGTTGAGGCTTTACTTGATCCTGACCTGCAAAAAGCGCTTGGCAAGATGGGCTTCCTGGGCGCGCGCCAACGCGCCGTCGATGCCCTGCCGGAGTGGGAGCAGATAAGGAGCACGGCGCGCGAGATCAAAGAGCACACGCTTGCGCACCTGGACTTCTATCTGCAGGAGTTTGAAGCCAACGTCGAAGCCCAGGGTGGACACGTACACTGGTGCTCCACGCCGGAGGAGGCCTGCACTACCGTCGTGCAGATCCTGCGCGACAGCGGCGCGCGCACCGTGATCAAAGGCAAATCCATGGCGGGCGAGGAAATTGGTCTCAACGAGGCGCTCGCCGATGCCACCATTGACCGCCTGGAAACCGACCTCGGTGAATACATCATTCAACTGGCGGATGAGCCACCCAGCCACATCATCGCGCCGGCGATCCACAAGACCAAAGACCAGATTACGGAACTCTTTCACGAGCATCACCAGAAGCACGGTAAGACGGAACCGGTGACGGACGTGGGCGCAATCGTCAACGAAGCACGAGAGGTGTTACGAGACGGATTTCTGAGCGCTGATGCGGGTATTACCGGTGCTAACTTTCTGGTGGCCGAAACCGGCTCAATCGCCCTGGTGACCAACGAGGGCAACGGCGACCTCACCAATACGTTGCCGCGCGTACATATCGTCACGGCTGGCATGGAGAAAGTCATACCAACGCTCGATGACCTGAGTGTGTTCCTGCGACTTCTGGCGCGTAGTGCAACCGGCCAGGAGATGTCGGTGTACACCACACTGGTGAGCGGCGCCAAGCGTGGGGAAGATCAGGATGGTCCCGAGGAGTTTCATGTTGTTCTGATCGATAACGGTCGCTCGCAATGGCTGGGTAACGAGTTCCACGAGATGTTGCGCTGTATCCGCTGCGGGGCTTGCCTGAACCATTGCCCGGTGTGGAATTCTGTTGGTGGTCACGCGTACGGATGGGTTTACCCCGGTCCAATGGGTTCGGTGCTAACGCCGCTGATGCGGGGCCTGGAAGAAGGCAAACATCTGCCTAATGCATGCACGATGAACAGTCGCTGCCAGAGCGTTTGTCCAATGGGCATTCCATTGCCATCGTTGTTACGACGCCTGCGCTTCCGGCAACACGAGCAGGGACTGACCGGCCTTGGTTCCAGAATCGGGTTTGCGGTATGGGGATTCATGGCTGCGCGCCCGCGTCTTTATCGGTTGGTGACGCGTATTGGTATCGCCGCTATGGGATTGCTGAGCGGTACGCGTGGTCGTTTCAAGCGATTGCTATTCGCCGAAGGCTGGACCGAAGCGCGTGACTTTCCAGCACCCACTGGACAAACCTTCATGAGTGCCTGGAAAGAATCCAGACATTCCACCCACGCGGGGAGGGAAGACTGATGTCCAAGGCCGAAATTCTTGAACGTATACGCACCTCATTACACCGTCGCGGTGAATTACCGCAAGGTGTACAGAAGAGTTTGAGGCGTCGTTTGCGCAAGCCTGCAAAACATATTCGCCCTGCATTTGACGAGAGTCCGCGAGAGCGTCTGGAAGCCAAGGCAGGGGGTGTTGCGGCGACTGTCGCGAGTTGCAACCACAAGCGCGCCATATCCGCGTCGGTTGCTGAATACCTGGACGCTCGCAATTTGCCGAAGGAGATTGTCGTCAGTGATGACCCATTACTGGAGGGTGTCAGCTGGTCGAATGAACTCACGGTGAAACATGGTTTACCTGGCCCATCAGATCTGACCAGCGTCACCGGTGCCGTTGCTGCTATCGCAGAGACGGGCACGCTGGTGCTGTTGTCCGCGCCTGAGTCGCCTACCACGTTGAACCTGTTGCCCGAGAACCATATTGTCGCGGTACGCGAGTCCGATATCGTGAGCCATCAGGAAGATGTATGGTCACTGCTTAGAAAGCGCTCGAAAGGTATGCCACGCACAGTCAATCTCATCACCGGGCCCTCGCGCACGGGCGACGTTGAGCAGGTTTTGCAGCTTGGCGCGCACGGCCCGCGTCAACTACATGTTGTGATTGTTGAAGACGACTAACGCAGCAGTTAAGCGTTAGACAGAAATTCTTTAATCGGGCGCCGTCCGGCAAAGCCGGCATCCAGTTCGTGCCAGTGATCAACGCGCTTCTCACCAAGCTGCCAGCACAAATACACTTCGCGCCCGTCTTTTAATGCGTACCAGTCAACCAGGCCAGTATCCAGGCGTTTGATTTCACAACCGAGCGCCTGCACTGCATCTATATCAACATGTAAGGCGTCGAATAGCGCCCGCAGCGAAGCGAGTTCGTCGACGGCTTCCAACGGCGTGTGCTCGTCAATCTCGAAATGCTCCGACTCAGGGGCCAGACCGCGTGCGTCAAGGGCTTTCCAGGTTGCACGCACTTGCGCATAGACCTGGACAATACGCCTGAATATCGATTCGAGCTCCGGGATCAGAGCGTTGACCTCTTCGACCGTGAAGTGTTGATTTGTCATTTGGATGGGGACCGGCACGAGAACCCCAAGAAGCTTAATGGATTAGACTGGTGACGTGTCGCAATTTCTGTGCTTATGTCAGTTGATAGAATTGCTGGAGCTCCTGCATCAATGCGAGTGGTGACTTCGCAAGATAAGTCTGTTCCAGGTGCTCGCAGTATCTTTGCGCAAACGCGTTAGCGCCTTTGTATCGGGCAAGTGCTTGTTCGTCCAATTGTTGGTCGAACGAAACCTCGCTAAACAACCGACGCAGCAAGTTGCGTGGCGCGGGTGCCGCGCCTTGTAGATCCAGTGTCGAACAGACACCCGCGTACTTGTCGACTTCCGCTTGCAGTTCAAGCTCCAGTAACGTCACGGGACGCTGTTCGTGCGCATGATGCACCAGATAGAGGAAATGACTAACACCCTCTAACGCGATGCAGAAGTCGGAGAGGTTATCGTCATGTAAGCAGGTATTGGGGTCATCCTCGGTCAGCCGTTGCAACAGCTGCTCGTCGATGAACAGGCTCAAAGATAGATCCGCACCTTCTTCTGCAACCAACAGTCGTTCGTCACACCGGCTGGACGCATTGGCACTGTCGAGATGATCGGCAACAATGCGATCGGTGACTAGAAAATCTTCGACTGACTGTGGAATAGCAACGTCGTATATGCGTTGTAAAAGGTCCTGAGTCGCGTTTAGCGAATGCATGCGCCTGGACGCCGCAAAGTCAATGGAACTTGGACTTCGAATTCACAGGCGAAAGGTTGACGCCCATCGCTCGTAGATGCGCCGCAGCGCGCGGGCTTTGAGTCCGCAGCCATATTTCGTAAAGACGCATCAGGTCGCGATAGGTGCGTCCCGCGGAGTGTTCACAAATCTCATTCAGAACGTCTACGAAACGTGCGAACTTCATGGCCAGCTCGCGAAACACGGCGGCATTCCGTGCATGGTTGTTGTGATTGGAAAGGTAATTGTATGCGCTCGCGCCCATACCGATGCAGTAATCCACATCAACCAGCCGGCGGCTGAAACTTTCGGCAAATACGCCGGACAGGAACAAAGCGACGTCGCCCAGACGTTGCATGGTTTCGTTACGCTCAGTGTTTTGCCTGCGCTTTGGCGTACAACATCGCGAGGACTGGCATGCGCTTGCCATCGGGCGTCTTTTCCATCAGCCGGTCCGTGCGGCCGAAATGTGTCAGTAGACCGGCAACATATTGCACGGTGGCGTCGCTTGCGGCGACTTGCTGGTGGCTCATTGCGTCCACGATCGAGTCTTCAAAAAACCGCCTGACGTCGGTAGTGGCGATTGGTTTACGAGTGGAAACCCCTTCGATCATGACGGACTCCTCTCACACGTTGCCTTTTATCTTCGTTCGACAACATGCCAGAAAAGCTTGTATACGCAAAACCAGCACTCGAGCGAAGTGGCTGCTGATGGCAACGTCTTGCGTTACGTTTTGATGTGAATGATGCTCTGTAAAGACCGTCAGCATCATTGCGCTAACGATTGTACGTGCGCGTCATAGAGAATCGTGCCAGCCGGGGTGATACCAAGTGGAATGATGATGAGCAGCAGAAACAACAGCCAGGTTAATAGCGTGCTGTAACGGTTTGGTGGTCCAAAGCGATTTTCATGGGAGCTGCCGGACCAGGCAAACAACACCAGTAGTGTTATCACGTTTACACCCGGCACCAGCAGACTCAACAACCACCAGGCGGAGCGGCCTACGTCATGCATGCGCCGAACAATGGCGCTTATAGACATCCATATAGATATTAATGCAAGCACCACAAACCCGGCGCCGCGCGCAAAAAAGATCGGATCACGCGGCTGGTCTATCCACTCATAAGCTGGGTAAACACACAGCAGTACTGTCAGCGTCACAAAGGCGAGGCGATTCATGAAGCGAATGCGTCTTAATCGCCCGCGTGTCCCAAACAACGTCGGATGGACCGGCGTCGTTGCGGGGTTTTGCTCCTTAGTGGTTTTGGGTGTTTCTTTCGGGGTTGCAGGCGCAACCGCGGCTACTACCGCGCCTTCGGATATCTCGGGCTTGGGTGTAACTGTCGGGCCTGGTGGTGGGCTCGGCACGCGCCGCTTAGAACTAACCTGCCCGCGCTGCGGAGCCAGCAGCTCGTTCAGGTCGCCCAGGCTTGGCTCTTTACGTTTCACGGCGCGTACAAACTGATCGAGTGTGAGTGCGTTGCGACGTCAGTCAGCTGGTCACGGTGTTGCTGAGGCTGAGTTCGCCCACTGTGATGACAACGCGATCACCCTGGTTTAGCGTAAAGTCATCAGCTGGGACGAGTCCCGCGCCTGTCAGCAAGACCGAACCACCCGGTAAGTCCAATTCCGAATACAGACACTGAACAAGTTCTTCCAACGTTCGTTTCATTTGTGTGATGCCGGTATCACCACCAAAGATGGTTGCACCGTCGCGTTCGATGGTCAGTGTGATCGGCAATGCGCGCATATCGTCAGCTGAACATAATACGATGCCCGGGCCCAGCGCGCAGGAACCGTCGTATACCTTGGCCTGCGGCAGATACAACGGGTTGGCGCCTTCAATGTCGCGCGACGATACGTCGTTGGCCGCGGTGTATCCGATGATCTCGCCGCTCGCGTTGCTCACCAGCGCCAGCTCCGGCTCGGGGACGTTCCAACTGGCGTCGCGACGTATACGAATGGGTTGCCCGTCGCCGCGCGCGCGCCAGCCTGCACACTTGAAGAAGATCTCCGGGCGTTCGGCATCATAAACCTTGTCGTATACATCAGCCGTATCCGACTCATGCATGCGCGCTTCGCGGCTGCGCAGATAAGTGACACCCGCTGCCCACACCTCCGTATCATCATCTACCGGCGCCAGTGGCGTGCCGCTGGTGGCGCCTCCAACCGCGCAACTCCGGACGACATCCAGAACGTTGTCTCGCGCGACGTTGGCGAGCAGGCGCAAGCTGAAACTGTCGGCGAGCCATTCGCCGTTGTAAGCCCAGCGCGTGCCGTTCTGGATGGCGTGTCGGGTCAACATCGTGTGTGGTCCTCAAAATGGTGGTGTTCGGCTGCCAAACCTCAGGCGTGTCCCCTATTGTAGCCGCGTTGTCGCAGCGGCTTCCGGTGCCAGCTATTCGAACCTCAGTTCAGCGAAGCTGGCGTCCGCACATGCCACGCGCACCTGCATACCTTGCCCGAGCGTAATTGTCGCTGCTGATAGCGGCGAGATCAGTGTCAGCACGTCGCCGGCCCTGCACCGCTGCAACACTGATTGTGGCGCGGGCTCCGCTACATGCGGGCAGGGCGCCTGCGTCTGCTGTGTCGCGCCCAGCTTGTCGGTAACGACAACTTGAATGTTCGTAATGGCGCACGCGGGTGCGACCAGCCCCGCGCCGCTTTGCCAGGCGTCACCAACCAGGAGCCCCAGCGAGCGTCCAACCTGTTCTGCCTGGACGCGCTCGTGGACGAGGTAATGGCTTGCAACTGCCGCCGTAACGGTAGTGTCGGCGCGCGCAGGTTCGGACAGGACCGCGAGACTGCGATGTTCGGTGTCTTCCAGCAGGTATACGCGTTCGTGAGTAGCGTTGACCGGGTGATCCACCGCGGGCAGTACCGCATCCGCCGCGCGTAATGCTGCCAGCGAGAACACCTCCTCCGTTGCGAATTCCTGCGCGAGTGCAGCAAGATTGGTGTGTTCCGCAATGGCGCGGAAACCCAGCCCGTAAACGCTGTCGGTCGCCTGCACGGCGTTAAGCTTGTCGCCCAAACCGACGCCAAGCCGGCGTGTACCTTCGTCGTCCATGAACTGGATCAAAGTGGATATGTGCGGTGTTGTGGACAAGCTGCTTTCTGCGCGTCGGGAACGTGTGGTCCAGGAGTCGCTAGTATACTGGCAGCAGACCTTCCAAAACGTGTACCAACGCTCGTGTCTGACCCGAAGTTCCCGATCATTGA
>CEUN01141199.1_pt1 | contig 21314 bp, 24 predicted proteins | sample 361501 | NCBI WGS metagenome assembly CEUN01 (sample SAMEA2622801, study PRJEB7988) | marine metagenome | biome: marine biome (ENVO:00000447); feature: marine epipelagic mixed layer (ENVO:xxxxxxxxx); material: "saline water (ENVO:00002010), including plankton (ENVO:xxxxxxxx)" | depth 120 m | reverse complement strand
CCGCCCCCGGATTAACTTAATCTGGCCGAGGCCTCGTCAGGCTGCCGCTTTGCGGCGCACGACCGCGTCGTAATCGTCCATCAGCTGTTTTGTGATGTCGCCAACGACGTACTGGTGCCCATCAATTTCCCCGACTGGCGTAACTTCAGCAGCTGTGCCTGTCACGAAGATTTCCGTGGCGTCCACGAGCTCATCCGGCATGATGGCTCGCTCGATCACATCGACACCGCGTTGTCGGGCGAGGTCCATAACGGTCTGACGCGTGATGCCGGACAAGAAGCAATCGGCCGTCGGCGTGTGCAATGCTCCATCAAAATTGAGGAATATGTTTGCGCCGGTTGATTCGGAGACTTGCCCGCGCCAGTCGAGCATCAAGGCATCATCAAATCCCTCAGCTTCGGCTTCATGTTTGGCCAAAGTGCAGATCATGTACAAGCCTGCAGCCTTGGCTTGGACCGGCGCACACTCAGGCGAAGGCCGTCGCCAACGAGTCGTTGTCAGACGGATACCCTTCATGCGGGCTTCCGGTGAAAAATATGCAGGCCATGGCCACGCAGCGATGGCAACCTGAATCTTGTTGTGCTGCGCCGACACGCCCATCATCTCGGGTCCACGCCAGGCAACGGGACGAACATACCCGTCCTGGATACGGTTCGCCGTCAAGACGTCACGACAGGCCTGATCGATGTCTTTCAAGGTGTATGGGATCTGAAAACCCATCACCACTGCCGAGTAGAACAAGCGCTCCGTATGTTCACGAAGCTTGAAGATCTCGCCTTCGTAGGAACGCTCGCCCTCGAATACTGCGGATGCGTAGTGCAAACCATGGTTCAGCACGTGCAACTTTGCGTCCCGCCAGGGAACCATCTCGCCGTTGTACCAGATGAAGCCGTCGCGATCTTCGAATGTAGGCGAAGACATCTGTACCGTCCTCGTAACAGGGGTTGTAAGGTTCAAAAATGTCCGAATAGATTGCCGTTCCGCAACAATCGAACAACATTTTAGTTCTTGCGCTAGGTATCACCAGAGGCAATATATGTCAACATGACTGACGTAAAGGTGGGGCCTAACCCCCTCTTCCTGCGTGACGAAGAACTCATTCAGGGAACAGAGCTCCTGTTTTATGCCTATCGTGATTTCACGGGAGACCCAGATGCGGTGCTCGCGGAATACGGATTCGGCCGTGCCCATCACCGGGTAGTCCATTTCGTCTCTCGCAATCCCGGCATGTCCGTCGCCGAACTGCTCGAAATACTACGTATCACCAAGCAATCATTGTCACGGGTGCTGGGACAGCTGGTGGAACGTGGTTTTATCGTGCAGAAAAAGGGAACCCGAGACCGCCGGCAGCGGCTACTCTATTTGACCGAGACGGGTACCGACCTGGCGGCAAGCCTCGCTGAACCTCAGAAGCGCCGCGTGGCACGTGCCTATAGAGAGGCCGGCGCAGAGGCCGTAGAGGGTTACCGCAAGGTCTTAATGGGGTTAATCGGTGACGGCAGCCGAGAGGCCATCGTTCGCTCGTTCCGCCGTCGCTGAACTGGAACTGGCGGGCCCGTTGCCTGAACACGCCTCTCATATCCTGGTCGTCGACGACGATACACGCTTGCGTGAGCTATTGAGAGACTACCTGAGCGCAAATGGCTTCAACGTTACGACGGCCCTGCATGCCGCAGATGCCCGGCGAAAACTTGCCGGCATTGAATTTGATCTGATCGTCTTGGATGTGATGATGCCGGGCGAAACCGGTCTGGAACTGACCGAGTATCTGAAATCGACATCTCGGGTGCCGGTCCTGCTGCTGACCGCGCGTGGTGAAACAGACGACCGAATCGCAGGCCTGGAACGAGGGGCCGATGACTATTTGCCCAAACCGTTCGAGCCTCGCGAGCTCATATTGCGCATCGAGAGTATATTGCGCCGCAGTGCGCCCGCACGACCTGACATAGAGCAGCTATCCATCAACAATCATACGTTTCATCGTGAAAGGAGAGAGTTACGGTCAGACGACGGCGTCATCCGCCTGACTGCCGGCGAAGTCACTTTGTTGACCATATTCGCCGCGAACGCAGGGACAACGGTCTCCCGAGCTGAGCTCGCTCGGCGCGTGGGCGTGAACAGTGAACGTGCCGTTGACGTGCAAATTGCCCGCTTGCGGCGTAAGATCGAGCCTGATCCGAGAAATCCGCGGCACATTCAAACCGTGTGGGGTGAAGGGTACGTTCTTTGGCCCGACTGAGAAGACTCGATTTCACGCGACGAACTCGAACGCGCGTTGAACGATGACGAAGATACTTAAGCAAGTATTGCCCCGGGCCCTTTTCGGTCGCGCCCTTCTGATCATCGTGACCCCGGTTGTGGCTCTTCAACTGGTGGCCACGTTCGTCTTCTATGAACGCCATTGGGACACCGTGACCCGGCGCCTTGCCCTTAGCCTGGCAGGTGATACTGCCCTGATCATAGAGATGATGCGCGAAACCAAAGGCGTGGACGATTACGCCGCAATTTTCGACTCTGCCGAACGCTTCATGTCTCTCCGCCTAACCTACTTGCGGAACGGAATTCTGCCCAACCAGCCACCGGAAATCAGTTTCGCAAATCGGATTGTCGATCGCATGCTCAACAAGGCATTCGATGCGCATCTTTACCGTCCGTTCCGAATAGACACCACCAGTTTCGGCGACGACATCGAGATCAGAATCCAACTCACTGACGGCGTTCTTCGTGTGCTTACCACCAGAAAGCGCGTCACCAGCTCAACGACCTACATTTTCATTATGTGGATGGTGGGAACGTCGCTCATCTTGTTGACAGTGGCCATTCTCTTTCTCCGCAATCAGATTCGACCCATCCGCCGTCTGGCCGAAGCCGCCGAGGAACTCGGCAAGGGACGAGACGTCGGCCACTTTCATCCATCAGGAGCCACAGAGGTTCGCCAAGCGGCCTCGGCCTTCATCAGCATGCGCGACCGCATTCGGCGACAAATCGCGCAGCGAACGGAAATGCTCGCAGGTGTCAGCCACGATTTGAGAACCCCCCTGACCCGGATGAAACTCCAGCTCGCGATGCTCAGTGAAAGTGACGATGTCCAACACCTTAAGGCTGACGTTTCCGAGATGGAGCGAATGGTCGAGGGCTATCTCTCATTCATGCGTGGTCAGGACGCAGAAGCCGTCGTGGACACCGACATCGGCGATTTGATCAATGGCGTTGCAGTCGACGCCGGACGGAAAGGCGTCAGCGTCACAATCGCGCCCGAGGAAGAAAGTTCAGCGGATAAACCGGGGGCCGCAGAGAACAGTGGTGTCATTCCACTTCGGCCAAACGCCATTCGGAGATGCATGACCAATCTCGTGGACAATGCGGCCCGCCACGGTGAACGCGTCGAGATCTCAGTCAGTTGGATTGACGACCAGTTGGAGATCTCAGTCGATGATGACGGCCCCGGCATCCCGGAAGAGCAACGCGAAGAGGTGTTTCGTCCCTTCCACAGACTGGATGAGTCCCGCAATGCTGAGACCGGCGGAATGGGCCTGGGCCTCGCAATCGCGAGGGATGTCGCACATAATCATGGTGGCGATATCTTGTTGTTGGACTCGCCCCTTGGCGGACTGCGAGCTACCGTACGGTTACCTCTGTGAATCCGCCAACCGGATCGTGATCAGTAGAGGCGTCGGCCGTTCGGCACGGTCTTGTCGGGTGATATAAGCGTTACCTGATCTTCGTCGTCGGGAAACCCGAGAACTAACACTTCGGACATGAACGGCCCAATCTGGCGCGGTGGGAAATTCACCACCGCGGCCACCTGTCGTCCGATCAACTCATCCTTTGCGTAGTTGGTCGTGATCTGTGCCGAAGATTTCCGTTCACCGATCTCAGAACCAAAATCGATACGCAGCTTGTAGGCTGGCTTTCTCGCTTCGGGAAATTCGTCCACCGCGACGACCGTACCGACCCTCACTTCGACCTTGAGAAAATCTTCGAATGAGATCTCGTTCATGACCGCTAAAAAGACGCTTCGGTGACCGTGTCTTGTGTTCCACGACCCGCTACTGGATGACAAAACGTCGCCATGAATCTATCGGCCCGCGAGAGTTGGCGGTCTACGAATGTCATTGTCTTAGCCAGATCGGCGCTGTCATCCGACAACCAAACCCTTATCGCTGCCAACATAATCAACCCCAGTCCCTTGACCCGCACCAAACCCGAAATACCGCTGTGATCGATACGCGCCGACTCAAGCATCCAAGTGAGTGACCGTGCGTACATGGGACCGGCACACGCCCACATATATGGCCTGCAGCGTGCGTCACTGAGGATGGATGCAACACCTTCCTTATAAGGTCCCAGCAGATCGAATCGCCGCATGATCACATCGAAGAGGCGGTCACGCGGTGGTTCGCTTGCCATTTCAGGATCATCGCCAGCCACCAGCTGACTGTCGATTTTCCTGAGGAATTCCACGACGATGTGCATCTTGGTTGGTGTCAACGCATAGATTTCCTGCAATGACACGCCGGCAGTGTCGGCAATATCCGTCATCCGGGTATCCCGCCAACCCTGCTGAGCGCTCAGAGCGAGAGCCGCTGTGATAATCCGTTCAATTGGGTCTCCCCGTTTGGCCCGCGCTCGTTTTGCCATGCTCGATCCCCTTCAGATGCTTACTTATAGAGGTCTGCGCTGGTTTGATACTGTCACAAGATCTTTCGATTCGCGATGCGTGTTTCACACACATTCGGCCGGCACGTGTCAGCCGGCGAGTTCTTCGGACCTGCGTGTCGCCGCAGTGACCGCTCGAGTGATGAGCTGTCCCATCCCATCATCCGCCATTAGAACCTCCAGTGCAGCCGCCGTGGTTCCACCGGGACTCGTGACATTTTGCCGCAACACCGAAGGCGAATCCTCTGACCTCCGGGCCAGCTCTCCCGCACCAGCTACCGTTTCCAGGGCAAGTTGTCTGGCGAGGTCCTCAGGAAGTCCTGCAGCGATGCCGGCTTCGGCCAAGCATTCGATCAACAGAAACACATATGCAGGACCACTGCCCGAAGTGGCCGTCACGGCGTCCAGCAAGCCTTCGTCATCGACCCAAGCGACCTTTCCGACAGCGTTGAGAAGGTCGCCACACAACTCGCGGGACTCCGCCGAAACCTGTTGATTGGCGCAAGCGACACTGATGCCGCGACCGATGGCGGCAGGCGTATTGGGCATGGTGCGAACGATTGCTGCCCCATCACCCAGCCTCTCAGCGAAATATGTGATCGGCCGGCCCGCGGCGATCGACAGGAAAACGCACTCAGATGTGCTGTACCTAGCGTAGTCTGGCACTACGTCGTCCGTGATCTGCGGCTTAACGGCAAAGACGACAACCCGCGGCAAGATGCCAGACGGCACTTCTTGGGCCGCCTCCACGTAGGAGACCCCGAGTTCAGATGTAAGTTGACGTGACTCGTCTGCGGGATCCACGACATAGATTCCGTCGCCGTCGACGCCCCGTTCCAACCAGCCGTGCAACAGGGCCCCGCCCATCTTTCCGCAACCGACAAGAAGGATGGTGTCATTCATGCTTGGACCGGGAATTGAGGGAGTTTAAGCCTCTCCCACTGTTTCGAACATCGCCGAGGCCAAGGCATCGTCGGCGCTCTTTCCACCCCAAAGCATGAACATGAATGCTGGGAAATAGCGCTCACTTTCATTCAAGGCCACTTCGATAAGATCTTCGACCTGGCGTGGCGTCGCCCCCGTACCGGCCCCCAGCAGAAGTGCGTGCCGAAACATGACGATCCCGCCATCGGCAGAAAAGTCGAAATGCCCCAGCCACAAGCGTTCATTCACCAACGTGAGCAGCGCACATGTGTCGGTCAGCCGGTGTTCGGGAACTCGTAGATCGAATGCGCAAGAGAACTGCATTACACCCTGTTCTTCGCGCCAGGTGAACCATAGGTGATAGCGGTTCCAGTGTCCCTCGACGTACGCCGCCAGTTCCTCGTCACCTGAACGATCCGCAGGCCATTCATTGGCCACAACGAGTTGCTCGACGATATCGAGAGGGTTAGCCGGCGCAAACTCGGCCGGATCAATTACGCTGGTCATAACGGAAACTCCGCAGCGAATGAGCGGGAGACGGCTGGCTCGGTGGTCGAACACGCTTCGACTACATTTCTATATCTTGTAGGTAATGCCAGCAACACAACAGGATGTAGCCTGCCAAATCGGAGAGTCGGGCGCAAGCGCCGAATTGTGTCAGCTATCAAAAATTTGTGGAAAACCTCGGGTGGACAGAAAATTACTGGCGTTCAGAACTTCCCGAACTCGTCACGAGGCCGATTTGTGCGTACCTCGCGCCGGACTTTTCTTTCCGGTTCTGCCACCCTTTGACTTGGCAGCACGAGTTGCCGGCCGTCGCGACGGCGTACTCACGGATTTTTCCAGGGCCGCTATGCGCTTCTTGAGCGCCTCATTCTCGCGCCGCGCGGCCGCCGCCATGGCTTTGACGGCATCAAATTCCTCTCGCGTAACCAGTTCCATGTTGCTCAAGATCCGCTCAAACTGGTCGCGCAACCGGACCTCGACCTCGTCACGGACACCTTGCAGGGTCCCCAGGGCACTCGCCGCAACACGGGCCAAATCGTCGAGAATTTTATTATCTGTCTGCATACCCTGCTTCACTGGTTTGTCTGTCCACTATGGCCCAGCCCGTTCGGGTCAGCAAGCTCGACCGAAGGGCTAGTGCCGATCGCTTATGCCTTGCAGCCCAGTCACCTGCTTCCTATAACGGCTAATCGTCCGGGAGACCTGCTCGACTCACTTTGGTTCGGCGCCGGCAGATTTCAACGGATCAGATAGAACCGGAGTGTGTTGTCCTGCTTCCCGCCGTTCTCTCCTATCCCGCCATTGATCCGATACTCGTTGAAATCGGTCCGTTTGCCATACGCTGGTATGCGCTGGCCTATATCGCAGGTCTGCTAATGGGTTGGCGATATGTCGTTGCACTGACTCGACTGCCTCAGTCGCCGCTAGAAAAACAAGATGTTGACGATTTCATCGTCTGGGCGACATTCGGCGTAATCTTGGGTGGACGCATCGGCTACACACTGTTTTATCGTCCCGATTACTATCTGGCTCATCCCCTCGAGATTCTGTTCGTCTGGCAAGGCGGTATGTCCTTCCATGGCGGTTTGATCGGTGTGATTGTTGCGGTGTGGTGGTTCTCGCGACGGCGTGGTCTCAGCACACTCGGCGTGGGCGATTACATCGCTTGCGCAGCACCCATCGGCTTATTCTTTGGCCGCATTGCAAACTTCATCAATGCGGAGCTGTTCGGACGGACCAGCGACGTCGCCTGGGCTATGGTTTTCCCCAGAGGAGGGCCACAGCCCCGTCACCCGAGCCAGTTATACGAAGCACTCCTTGAGGGCGCATTGCTGCTCGTCGTACTTGCCATACTGGTTAGGAAAGACCGGATCCGGCTACGACGCGGAACCCTGTTCGGTCTATTTCTTGCGGGCTACGGCGCAACTCGAGCATTTGCCGAGCTCTTCCGTGAACCAGATGCACACCTTGGTTTCCTGCTGGCCGGCCTAACGATGGGCCAATTGCTTTCCGTACCCGTTATCCTGCTCGGCATTTATCTCGTTTCCCGTGCCAAATCACCAACCTAGCCCCGAACCCACGCTGTCCGACCACCTGCGCCGCCTCATCCAGGTATCGGGACCGCTAACGATTGATCGCTATATGGCGGAAGCGCTGGGAAATCCAAAATTTGGGTACTACACGACACAAAACCCTATCGGTGCCGCAGGCGATTTCATCACGGCGCCCGAAGTCAGCCAGATATTCGGAGAATTGATTGGACTGTGGTGTGCCGAGACCTGGCAAAGCCTGGGAAGCCCATCCCCGCTCCACTGGGTTGAGATCGGTCCGGGGCGAGGCACACTGATGCGGGATGCGCTGCGCGCCGCCGGTGCGCTGCGCGCGTTCCGCGACTGCGCCAACGTCCACCTCGTTGAAACGAGCCCTGTGTTGCGTGAATGTCAGCGAGAGGCCCTGCCCGATATTGACGTAGCGTGGCACGATCACTTTCACCAGGTTCCGCACGGATCGACAATCGTCGTCGCGAACGAGCTGTTTGACGCTCTGCCAATCCACCAATTTGAACGAACCATTCGAGGTTGGCGCGAGCGAATGGTCGATTTGGACACGGGCGGAGATGGATTTCGATTTGTCCTGGGACCTGTTGGCGCCGCGTTCGCGCTGGTTCCGGAAGCCTTGAGAGAGGCCCCGATCGGAAGCGTCGCTGAGGTCAGTCCCGCTTCTGTGAGCTTGATGCGAAACATTGCAGAGCGTGTCAAACATTATGGTGGCGCCGCCTTGGTAGTCGATTACGGCAGTCTCGAGAGCCGCCCCCGCGATACTCTTCAAGCGGTGATCAATCACGGCACACATGACGTTCTGATCGCTCCGGGATCGGCGGACCTTTGCGCCCATGTTGATTTCGCCTCACTCACGCAGACCGCCGAGAAGAGTGGCGCTGATGTTTGGGGTCCGGTGTTGCAGGGAGAGTTTCTCGAAGAATTGGGAATCCACACGCGTGCCAGCCAACTCAAACGCGCGGCAACAGCAGACCAAGCGGAAGAAATTGACACGGCCGTCGAGCGGTTGACCGAACCAGGACAGATGGGCACCTTGTTCAAAGTGATGGCCATCGGCTCACCTGGAATGAGAGCTCCAGTTGGTTTTGCCCAAAGCAATTCTCAGACGTCGTGACTCAAGACGTGCCCGCGTATCTGCAATCTGAAGAACTGGCCGCGGTGCCCGGCATCGAACACGGCTTTTTCACCCGTGTAGGGGGCGTCTCGAATGATATTTACGAGTCACTCAATTGTGGATTCGGCTCTGCCGATGATCCTCAAAATGTCGCCGAGAATCGGGAGCGAGTCTCTCATGTTCTGGAGGTCGAACCCGATCGGCTGATGACGGTATACCAAGTACATGGCACCCACGTGCGCGTGATTGACGAGCGAACCGACGGCGAAGTTCCCGGGCGCTCGGATGCACTGGCCACAAACATGCCGGGATGCGCGCTGGGAATCCTGACGGCGGATTGCGCCCCCGTTCTGTTTGCCGATCCCAGTGCGGGTGTGATCGCGGCCGCTCATGCGGGATGGCGCGGCGCCCTGGGTGGAATCATTGCTTCTACCGTCTCAGCCATGACGGAATTGGGAGCCGATCCGACCAGAACGCTTGCAACCATTGGGCCCTGCATCAGCGCGGAGACATACGAGGTAGGCCCCGAGTTTCCCGATGTCTTTATCCAGAAAAGCGCAGAAAATCGTCAATTCTTCGCCACGGCACCTCGCTGCGGCCATTTCCTGTTTGACTTGCCCGGTTTCATCGCCTCGGTTCTGAGCGCCACGGGCATTGGCATGATCGAGCATGTCAACAGTGACACCCTAGGAGAAGAGGGCAGATTTTTCAGTTACCGGCGAGCCTGCCATCGAGGAGAGACCGACTATGGCCGACAAATATCGGCCATCGCCTTGAACAGCTGAGGAGTGACGTCTTATCGCGTCGCAAACCTGCAATGGGTAGATCACGTTCGGTTGTTTCGAAGTTGCGGAAACCGGCTGCTGCCATGGCGCTGCTGTGGGCAGTAGTCCCCACCGCATGCCAGCCGCTGTCTCGTCCCTTTCAGCCTGAAGGCAAGACGGCGGCGGTTGCGGGGCATCTTGAACCCGGCCCACGCGCCGGTCTCATCGTGTCCAACCGGGGCGTTTTGCCGGATCGATCTTTGCATCGCCTCTCGGAACTGCTCGCAGCGAGTTTGCGTGACCGCAATATCGCCGCCACCACGAGCATTGAAGATCGGGCGCGATATCAGTTGCAAGGCAATGTCGAACTCGAAGACGGCCCATTTGCCGCGCCAGAAGATGCGTTGACCGTTGTCATTCAATGGAAGCTCCTCGATCCTCAAGGCGATGTCGCGGGATCGGTTATTCAGGAAGAGGCGGTGTCCGCCATGGCTTGGCGTAATTTTGACGATGCGATCATGATGCCGATCGTGGGCCGCGCCACTCCGCGTATTGAGCGTCTACTGGACGGGTACGGAGATACATCGATTCCACCCCAACCTCTGGAGGCTGTGGTCGTCTATCGGGTTGATGGAGCGCCCGGTGATGGAGCGACAACGCTTCCGGAGAGGATGCGGCGCGCCTTGAAGATGCGGCAGATTCCAGTCGCCAACAGCATAACGGAAGATACCTACGTCGTTTTGGGTACAGTCCATATTGACGACGATCCAACCGGGAAACAGCAGATCGTGCAGATCAACTGGACGGTCATTCGCCCAGACGGACGCCGGGTCGGCTCCATCCGCCAGCAAAACTCGGTTGATGCGGGAAGGCTTGACGGCGCCTGGGGTACAATTGCCACCGCCGTGGCTTACGAAGGCGCAGACGGCATTGTTTCCCTTCTCAAAGCCATAGGAGTCGACTGGCCGAACGCAGCTGCCAACAGATGACAACACGCAGAAACGATCATTCATGGAGGCACCGCTCCGGCAATCCCGGAATACATTCAACACGCCGCAGACCACCGTTTACACGCCGGAACCTCCCTGATAAATTCCGCCGCGATCACGCCTGTCGACACATTCACCCAGCAGGACGATATACCGTCCCAAATTTGGAGCCGATAGGGACGACGCCATGAAGATCGTCGCCGGCAATGCCAATCGTCCGCTCGCAGAGGCGATGGCGGCCTATTTGAACCAACCACTGACTCGCGCTGTCATCCGGCGATTCTCCGATATGGAGGTTTTCGTCGAGATCGAGGAGAACATCCGCGGTGAGGATGTATTTCTGATCCAGCCGACATCCTATCCGGCTAACGACAACCTGATGGAATTGCTGGTGTGCCTGGATGCGCTCAAACGGGCGTCAGCGAGGCGGATTACCGCTGTGATCCCCTACTACGGCTATGCACGTCAGGACAGAAAATCGGGCCCTCGCACCCCCATCTCAGCGAAGCTCGTCGCCAACCTGATCACCACGGCCGGTGCTGATCGGGTGGTCACCCTCGACTTGCATGCCGGTCAGATTCAAGGCTTTTTCGACATTCCCGTGGACAACTTGTTCGCCGTTCCCGTCTTTTCGGAAGACATTAAGGAGCATCACGACGGAAGCGATCTAATGTTTGTTTCGCCCGATGTGGGTGGTGTGTTGAGGGCACGTGCTCTGGCAAGACGACTTGACGCGGGGCTTGCCATCATAGATAAGCGGCGCGCACGAGCTGGCGTTTCCGAGGTGATGAACATTATCGGTGACGTGGCGGATTGTCGGTGCGTGATTGTCGACGATATCGTCGATTCCGCTGGAACCCTTTGCAACGCGGCGGACGCGTTGATGGGAGCCGGCGCGAAATCGGTTTCGGCGTATGTGACACATGGCGTGTTGTCTGGAGGAGCGGTTGCACGCGTCACAGGTTCTTCAATGGAGTCCCTAGTGACGACCGACAGTATATTGGCAACGGAGGCCGTGCGTGTTGCACGAAATATCCGCAGAATCTCGATCGCGCCACTGATGGCCGAGTCGATGTTGCGGATAAGCGAGGAACGCTCGGTTTCGTCTTTGTTCGATTGATTTGCGCAGTGGTGCCGATTGTGAAAGCCAATGGTGGGGCTGGCACCCCTGAAGGAGAAACAGGATGTCTGATGCTGACGTGATGACGGCCCAAGGCCGGGAAGAACGGGGTCGCGGGGCCGCCCGAGCGGCGCGCAGGTCTGGCCGCGTCCCGGGCGTGATCTATGGGGCGGGCAAGGACACGCAGTCGATATCGGTCGACCGACGCGAGCTCGACCGCGAAATGGGCCGCGGAGGCTTTTACACGCGACTCTACAGCCTCAAAGTCGACGAAAAGGCCGAGCAGGTTCTACCGAGAGAAGTCCAGGTGCATCCAGTCACAGATGTGCCCATGCATGTCGATTTTCTTCGCCTCTCCGGAGACTCCACCATCCGACTGCAGATTCCGGTCTACTTTGAGAACGAAGAAGAGTCGCCGGGGGTCAAGCGTGGTGGCGTCGTCAACATCGTCCGCCACGAGGTCGAGGTGAATTGCCGAGCTGACGCCATCCCGGAAAACTTCACCGCGGATTTGACCGGTCTCGAAATTGGAGATGCGGTTCGAATCAGCGACATTTCCATGCCGGAAGGTGTGGAGCTTGTCATCAGTGATCGTGACTTCACAATTGCGACGATCACGGCATCGAGCGCCGCCATTGAAGAGGCTGCCGAGGAAGCAGCAGCAGCCGAAGCCGCACTGCTCGCGGCCGGGGAAGGCGAAGAAGGGGAGATGCTCGAAGGCGTTGGAGGCGAGGCCGCCGAAGCGCCCGCCGACGATGCCACGACAGAGGACTCTGAGGAGGGATAACTTTCCGCCATGTTACTGGTCGTAGGCCTGGGTAATCCGGGAGACCGGTACAAAAGAAATCGCCATAACATTGGCTGGATGGCCGTGGACTCGATTCTCGCCGAACACGGATTCGGGCCTGAAAGACGGCGATTTCAAGGCCTGGTCTCTGAGGGACGCTTGGCCGGACGACGGGCGACTACACTCAAGCCCACGACGTCGATGAACATCTCGGGTCAGTCCGTTTCTGCGGCCATGCGATACTTCCGCCTGGCACCGGGCGATGTCGTCGTATTCCACGACGAGCTGGACCTCATTCCTGGCAAGGTACGGGCCAAACAAGGTGGCGGGAATGCCGGTCACCGAGGACTGATCAGTATCGATGCCCACATCGGCAAAGATTACCGCCGGGTCCGCCTCGGCATCGGTCATCCGGGCGACAAGGCGCGGGTAAACCGCCATGTCCTCGGAGATTTCGCCAAATCTGACGCAGGCTGGCGTGATGCTCTCTTGGACGCCGTCGCAGCAGCTGCACCCATGCTTGCAACAGGTGACGATACGGGATTTCAGAACAAGGTGGCGATGCTTGCACCGGCACCGAAACAGGCCGAGTCCTGAGTGAGCATGACGATTCAGACCATCAATCCCAGGAGGTGACATGCCAGGTGTCTGGTTTGACGATCATGAAGTCGGTCATGTGTTCGAATTTGGTCACGCCACGATGACCAAAGAAGAGATTATCGAGTTTGCCCAGAAATATGACCCGCAACCCTTTCATGTCGATGAGGAAGCGGCCGCTTCGGGGATGTATGGCGGCATCATCGCCAGCGGTTGGCACACCGTATCCGTCTGCATGCGCATGATCGTCGAAAACATGATGGGGGCAGAATCGGGAAGCCTGGGGTCACCGGGGCTCAGCGAGGTCAGTTGGCCGAAACCCGTTCGTCCCGACGACACACTGAGGATTCGTGCAGAGATTTTGGAGAAGATTCCGTCCAAGAGTAAGCCAGACCGTGGATTCTGGCGGGTAAGGTTTGCCGCGATCAACCAACACGACGAAGAGGTCGCCATCATGGTACCCATGCAATATTTCATGAGACGACCCACGCATCAGGGCTAAACTTCAGTGGTGAAATTGACGATGCAGACACCGGCTATGTTATAGAGTCGCAAGCGCGTCAAATCTGATCATTGCGCCAACAGGGAGTGAAGGAAAGATGGGAACGACGACGACGCTCACCGCAGAGGACGGCCACAAGTTTGCCGCCTACCAGGCGGTGCCGGATGGCCCTGTAAAAGGACGCCTCGTCGTCGTACAGGAGGCGTTCGGTCTCAACGGTCATATTCGCGACGTCTGCGATCGATTGGCGGATGAAGGCTACGTCGCGATTGCGCCGGCGATGTATGACCGCGATGCGCCGGGGATCGAGTTGGGATACTCGGAGGAAGAAATTCAAGAAGCCCGCGCAGTCATGGCCCGAGTTCCCTGGGATGCCGCTATGCTTGATGTCCAGGCCGCGTACGATTTCCTTGCGGGAAAGGGCCCCATCGGGATTACCGGATTTTGCTGGGGAGGCTCAGTAACCTGGCTGGCCGCCTGCCGGCTCGAGTTCGCGTGTGCTGTGCCGTACTACGGTGGCCGGATCATCGATTTTGTCGCCGAGAAACCCGAATGCCCGATGATGTGTCATTTCGGCGAACTGGATCCCACGATTCCCATCGACGATGTCAACGAGATCATTGCCTATCATCCGAGTGTCACAGTTCATGTTTATCCAAATGCAGGACACGGTTTTCACTGCGATCAACGTGCTCACTACCACGAAGAGAGCGCTAAACTCGCTTGGACGCGGACGCTGACATTTCTTGATCGCCATCTGACCGCTTAGGCCAGTCGAATCCCGCAATCTCAGGATCACATCCTGGAATCGGTTCAGTCCTGGGGCTCCAGTTCCACTTCGCAGGGATCATTCACCAGTACCGCTGTCACGGTATTCAGCAGGTGGATGTGTTCACGCACCGGGAGGAGTGACGGCAATGACGATCAAATTTTCTGCTCTCACGTCATGTTTCGTCGCGCTGCTCATGTTCACCATATCCTCAGGGGCCGCTGCCACGGAAACTCAGAGATTTCTGTTTATCGGTGACCTGCCGCACTCCACCGAACAACGCGATCGACTCAGTGATGTCACTATCCCAGCAATTCGGGTGGATGATTTTCCGTTCCTTGTGCACTACGGAGACCTGAAGTCCGGTAGCGTCCCGTGCACCGAAACTCTTATTACAGAGTCATACACGCAGCTTATGGGTATCTGGGGCAAGACCGCTGAGACCAATCAGCTGCCGACAGTGTTCTACACACCGGGTGACAATGAATGGACCGATTGCGATCGCCGTTTCATCGGAGATGAAACCGGTGGTCCGATGTCGGAGCTCAAGGCGCTTGACGTGCTCCGGCGGATATTCTTTTCCGAGCCCATTCAAGTGCCCTCAACCTGGAACTACGAACGCCAATCCCTCTACCCGGAAATTGCGATCTGGCGTTACGGCCGCATCGAATTTGCCACTGTTCACATGATGGGTGCCAACAATGGACGTCTCGAAATTCTAATGGATGACGTCGGCGTCGCTTTGGCTCACGTCGATGCCCGAGACGAGGAAAATCGAACCTGGCTCAACAGGATTTTCGCCCGCGCTTCCCATTTCAGGAATCCGGCGGATGCGGTCATCATTACCACACAATTGGATGCGACCGACCCGGATGAACTGCGATGCCTACGCAGGTTTCAGAGTTCAATTGTCCAAGCACGCAGCTTCTTTCAAACGGCCCGTATTGCTCGTGTACGGTTACACGGGGCCCTACTGCATTGATCGAGAATTCGGTACCGACAAAGCACCAAATCTATGGCGCCTCAACGCCGGTGGAGACTACCATCGCCCACTCGATGCGACGGTCGTAACTTTCCATGCTGGTGAACCAGAAGCGCCCTTCTCAGCGCAGGGCTTGGTCGATGGCGAGGCCCCGGCAGGCCAATGCTGAGTTTGGTCAGCGCAAGGCGGCCTCTATGTTGCCACCGTCAACCGTCATTACAGCCGCCGTTGTTTTCCTGGATAGCGCAAGGTCCACAAACGCCTTGGCGACGTCTTCGGCCCTGACCTCCCGCTTCAACAGGTTGCCGCCGCGCAGATACTGATCCACGCTTAAACCCCTCGCAGCCGCCCGCTCCTCGAGCAGACCCCCTTTGAACAGGCCCGTATGCACCCGGTCCGCGTTGACGGCGTTGGCAGTGATTCCCAATTCCCCATATTCCAAGGCGTATTGACGCGCCAGAAATAGCGTTGTGGCCTTGGGCAATCCGTACGGACCGAAATCCTTCCCCGGATTGACGGCCTGCTTCGATGCATTGAACAGCAAGGCTCCTCCCGTGCCCTGCGTCGACATCACTCGAACAGCGTTCTGTGCCAACGTCTGGTGGGCAAAGAAATTCAGCTCGAAACTTTCCCGGAGCAACTGGTCTGAGACCGTACCGATGCTTCCCTGCCACGCGGCTCCGGCATTGGAAACAACAATATCGATACCGCCGAAAGTCTTACATATGCGGTCGAATGCCCTACGCACTGAGCTACGATCGGTGACATCACAAACAATGCCGATCGCCCCTTGGCCGATGGCCTCAGCAGTCCGTTGGGCGGAAGTCCCGTCTCTGTCCAGCACAGCCACGGCGGCGGCGCCAGCTGCGAATGCCCGAGCGGTTGCAGCACCAATTCCCGAGCCGCCACCTGTAACCACTACCACTTGACGGGAAAAAGGCAATTCCGCGCCCTTCCCCAGCTTGGCCTGCTCGAGAGTCCAGTACTCGATGTCGAACATGTCCGCTTCGTTCACTGGCCGGTAACGGCCAATCGCCTCGGCATCGGTAATCACCTCCACCGTATTCTCGGCAATATCGGCAGCGACACGCGCTTCCTTCACCGACTTACCGGCCCCGAAAAGGCCGAGTCCCTGAATTAGAATGACTCGCGGATAGGGGTCGAGTTCGACTTTAGCTTCTTCGCGTTTACCGTTGTGGCGAGCGAAATACCCGTGATACCGGCGAACGTAACGGTCGATCCGCTTCTTCACTTCCCGGGAATAGGAGGCGAGGTCGTCCGCGGCAGGGGCCGGTAGAATCAGGGGCCAACTCTTGGTGCGGATCGTGTGATCAGGTGTAACGACACCAACTTGGCTGTAACGGGAAAGGTCCTGACCATCAACATAGTTGCGTATGGGTTTGCTGGTCCGAAATTCAAGGATTGTGCGGCGCCAATCAGCGTCGTCTCCATTCGCTGGTTCAGCGAGTTGTCCCCGCAGAATGGGAGCCACGTCTACGATCCGCGCAACCCGCGAAGGAATCCGCGATGACTTGAAGACTTTTCGGCGTTTGCGGCGCAGCCGCAACTCTGCGAGAGACACCAGCGACGTCATGCGTTCGTACGCCTCACACGCACTCTCTCCAAAGGTGAAGATTCCGTGCTTGAGAAGAACCAATCCGTCGACGTTCCCGCTCGATTCGAACACTTCAGCGGCTTTCTTGGCGAGAGCAAAACCCGGCATCACGTACGGCACCAGCGCGACACGATTGCCGAACACTTCGCGGCAAAGCGCGGCACCATCGGGCTGATCCGTAATCGCGAGTATGGCCGTGGAATGTGTGTGATCCACATACTTCTGCGGCAGGAAGGCGTGCAATAGGGTTTCTACAGAAGGATTGGGGGAGGTCGAATCCAAGAGGCAGGCCCGTTGATAGTTGACCATCTCCTCATCAGACAACACGTCCAAGTTACGCAGTTTATGGAGTTCGGACAGGCGTAGCGCAGGCAGGCCGCGGGGCTCGATGTCACCCATATCCCAGCCGCTACCCTTGACGCATAGCACATCCACAGGCTTGCCCAGAACGTCCTTCATTGTGGTCTTGACCGAAGTGTTGCCGCCGCCATGCAAGACCAGCCTGGGGTCCCTACCCAGCAAGCGCGTCGTATAGACGCGTAACGCAAGATCCCGATTCACACCCTTACGCGCGTAGGACCGGACCATGCGTTCAGCTTCTTGCTTGCGCCATTGGCTTTTCATATGCCGGGTTTCCTTAAGCCGCGGGCTTCGCCCGCTCCGGATACAGTGCCGCCAGGCCATCAGCAGATGCCGGGCAGACACCCCTTTCGGTAATCAGGCCTGTGACCAGATGCGCCGGCGTCACGTCGAAGGCAAAGTTGGCAGCGGGGCTGCCGTCGGGCGTGAGCTGAACGGTAGAGATCTCGCCCGACCGCGTACGGCCCGAGATGTCTGTGACTTCGGCGCCGTCACGTTCTTCGATCGGCACGTCGCGCACGCCGTCGTGGATTGTCCAATCAATGGTGGAGTGGGGCAGACCAACATAGAACGGCACGCCGTTGTCATGCGCGGCGAGCGCCTTCAGGTAGGTGCCGATCTTGTTGCATACATCGCCGGACACCGCGGTGCGGTCGGTGCCGACGATGCAGAGGTCGACTCGGCCGTGTTGCATGAGGTGGCCACCCGCGTTGTCAACGATGACCGTGTGTGACACGCCATGATTGACGAATTCCCACGCCGTGAGGCTGGCGCCCTGATTGCGCGGACGCGTCTCGCCCACCCAGACATGAACCGGGATACCGGCGTCGTGCGCCTTGTATATCGGCGCCGTGGCAGTACCCCAGTCGACGGTAGCTAGCCAGCCCGCATTGCAGTGAGTGAGAACGTTGACGGGACGCGATTGCCCCGACGCCTCCCAAACGTCTCGGATGAGTCCGAGGCCGTGGTCGCCGATAGCCGCGCAGGTGGCAACATCGTCGTCGCTGATTTCGGAAGCCTTCGTGTAAGCGACATCAAGCCGCTCACCTTCGGGCACGACAGAAACGGCAGCCTTCATCTCGTCGAGGGCCCACCGCAGATTAACCGCGGTCGGCCGGGTCGCGAGCAGCAAGTCACAAGATTCCTCAAGGAAGGCATCACTGGGATTTTGAGCCAAAGCGAGGCAAACACCGTAGGCTGCCGTGGCTCCGATTAAAGGTGCGCCGCGAACGCGCATCACCTTGATGGCCTCAGCGGCTTCATCAACGGTACTGAGAGTGCGTGTCACGAATTCATGCGGGAGCCGGGTCTGATCAATGATGTGGACGCTACGGTCGTTACTACCGACCCACACGGTCCGATAAGCAGTGCCATCAACATTCATGGGTTAGAATCCAATTTGCAGTTCACTCACCTTCGAATTCGCAAAGCGTGAGCACCTTGAGGCCCATTCCTTCGATGCGTGCCCGGCCACCAAGATCGGGCAAATCGATGACGAAGGAACATCCGATGACGTCGGCACCGGCCTGTTGGATGAGCTTGATGGCCGCCTCAGCGGTTCCCCCGGTGGCGATCAGGTCATCGACAAGGAGGATCTGGGACCCAGATTCCACGGCGTCACGATGGATTTCGACTCGATCAGTCCCATACTCGAGCTCATAGTCCTCACCAATCGTATCCCAGGGCAACTTACCTTTCTTGCGGACAGGAACGAATCCGACAGACAATTGATGGGCGACAGCCCCGCCCAAGATGAAACCGCGGGCTTCTATTCCTGCAACAGCATCGATACGGACTCCGGCATGGGGCTGGACCAGCTCATCAACGGCCTTACGGAAACCGAATGGATCTTGCAGCAGGGTCGTGATGTCGCGAAACATCACGCCAGCCTCGGGATAATCCGGGATCGTGCGGATCAAGGACTTGTAGGGCATCTATGCGCTCCAGCAGATTCGAAGATCTAAGAATTATCAAGCAGTCGGCCCGCAACTGCGTCGAGTTTTGCAAGCATATCCGGATCACGCGCTTCGGGAGCCGTGATCAGAGCCGTCTCTAGAGCGCGATCGCAACCGTGGGGGCAAGTGGTGGGGCGTTCCCCCACTGCTGGAATGACTGCACGCACGAGGTCCCGAGCCTTGTTCGCGTTGCCAGTCAACACGCGGATGATGTCGACAACCTCGACGTTATCGTGGTCGGGATGCCAGCAATCATAGTCGGTAACCATGGCGACGGTGGCGTAACACATTTCCGCCTCCCTTGCGAGTTTGGCTTCTGGCATGTTGGTCATACCGATCACGGAACATCCCCAGCTTCGATAAAGTTCAGATTCCGCGAGGCTGGAAAACTGCGGACCTTCCATTGCGAGGTAGGTGCCACCTCGTGCAATCGGGATATTGAGTGTCGAGGCGGCAGCTTCCAGATGATCACCCAGCCGAGCGCAAACCGGATGCGCCATGGAGACGTGTGCCACCAGCCCTTCGCCGAAAAACGTTTTTTTCCGTTCGAAAGTGCGATCAATGAACTGATCAACGATCACAAATGTGCCCGGGGCGAGTTCCTCCTTGAAGGAGCCGACTGCGCTCACGGAGATGATATCGGTCACTCCAACGCGCTTGAGGGCGTCAATATTGGCTCGATAATTGATATCGGTCGGTGACAACGGATGTCCTCGACCGTGTCGCGGCAAGAAAACCAGATCGATCCCCGCCAGCTGCCCAAACGACAATTCATCCGAGGGCTTGCCAAACGAGGAGTCGACAGTCTCCCAACGCACATTCTCAAGACCGTCAATGTCGTAAACACCGCTTCCACCGATAATCCCAATGACTGGCTTCACGCTCGCTTCTGACATGTTCACTCAACCAAGTTCCTGGGGTCGTTCCACAAAGATCAGCTTACCGACTTCGTCGGGAAGCCGCGGAACATTACGCACCGACCTCCATCGAGCAACGATAAAGCTGATCTCTGGACCCGCTAATTGAGTGACGGCCAGTCTTCCTCTGCCTCAGCCTCGGCAAGCTGGAACGCGTTTCGGAGTTGGTGCACAGCATCCTCCGGCAAAGGGCCCTTGGCGGCAATTTCAAGATTCCGTTGAACGTTGGCGGGGTCCGTGGTTCCTACAATCGCTGTACTGACCTCACTGTGCGCCAGAGTGAACCGGAGTGCGATCTCCAGCCAGGCAAGCTCTGCTGGCTCGGCAAAACCGAGATCGGTGGGTTGAATACCCATCGTGGCCAAGCGATCGGAGTAGTACATCGCGTAGTTGACGTATATGCCTCGCCGGACGGCAGGGTCCGTCCATGCCGCATTTGCGATCGGGCGCTTGGCAAGCACTCCGATGTTCAGACGCCTGATGTTCGGAAACACGTTCACGATGTTGGCCTGATCGCAAATGTTCACGGACATCTCGACGACATCGACCGCTTCATGCTCTACCGCAAAAGCAACAGCTTCGTTGTCACCGGAGTATCCAATGAACCGACACTTACCCGCGTCTCGCGCTGCTACCAACGCGTTCAAGGCCTCGCTCTGCTTCAATGTCTCCAGGTCACAGGTGTGAAGAAGCATGACATCCAGATGGTCCGTCTTCAAGCGTTGGAGGGCCCGTTCGACGCCGCGCTTGATCCCTGAAGCCGACCAGTCAGTACCATCCGTGTCCTTACCGCATTTCGATACCAGCACAAATTCATCCCGGCGATGGGAGATAGCCTCGCCAATGAGTTCCTCGGAACCCCGATAGGCGGCAGCTGTGTCGATCAAGGTCACACCCCCGTCGAGCAACGAATTAAGAACGCGGGTGGCTTGCGCTTGATCGGTATCAAGGTACCCCAGCGGCCCACCTCCGAAACCAAGTGCAGACACCCGCAACCCGGACTTACCCAACGCACGCATTTCCATATGTAGTCATCCTCAATATTGGGCGCATCCACGATGCCTGAGCGCCCTGACCAACACCGTCAATGGGAACCGATATCAAATTCACCTGCACCTAATCTCCGATACCGTGCCGATGCATTGCAACGGAGGAATGGGAACATTGTCGGCAATGAAGATTTAGGATGGTGAG
>CEUN01047846.1_pt1 | contig 21317 bp, 20 predicted proteins | sample 361501 | NCBI WGS metagenome assembly CEUN01 (sample SAMEA2622801, study PRJEB7988) | marine metagenome | biome: marine biome (ENVO:00000447); feature: marine epipelagic mixed layer (ENVO:xxxxxxxxx); material: "saline water (ENVO:00002010), including plankton (ENVO:xxxxxxxx)" | depth 120 m | reverse complement strand
ACTCCAATTGTGAGTCAAATGGCGGATTTCACTTCATCAATTGCTTTAAAGATTTCTGGAGAAAAGCCTTTTGGGGAGCCTGGGATATTTCATAAAGATGTTGATCATTTGATGATATATGACGTCTTTGCTCATTTGCCCATATGTGATTGGAAGACCTTGGATTCGTTGATGGTGGAGAAGCGGGCACATTCATATATGAGGGTAATATTTTGCCAGGAGGTAAGTTGCCAATGAATACAAATGGTGGTGGTTTGTCTTATGCTCACACACACCGGAATGTAGGGCATGTTTGCGATTAAGGAGTCCGTTCAGCAATTACGTAATGAAGCGTCTCATCAAGTCGATGGTGTCAGGACATCTTTCTGTCATGGAGTGGGAGGTATGTTTATGTCTGCTGGATCTTTGGTATTCACTAATGAACCACCAGGTAATTGGGAGATTGCGTGACTTGGGTTATTATTTAGGCAAGCAAACTATTGATACATATCTATTTTAGGAATACTATTTACCCGTTTTCGCATATAAATTTTGCATTTTAATGAGGAGCATTTTATGTCGTTAAATTTTGATTCATTATTCGTCGGAGATGTTCCTGATGGTGGCCGTGTTGCTCCTGTTAAACGAGGGAAATATGATTTTGCTGTAGCTTATCCGGATCCTGTGTCATTACCTAACGAACATATTGTTGAAAGTGTCGCCGAAGCGTTAGCGGAAAATGGATCAGATTTGGCGATATACCCTCATCCTCAAGGGAATACTTTATTGCGCCAGTATGTTGCTGAAAAACTTTCTCGCGATAGAGATATTAATGCAGGGGTCGACGATATAATTTTGGGAAACGGCTCAGGTCACCCAATTGAACTTTTATGTAGAGTGCTCATAAACCCTGGAGATGTAGTCATCACAGATGATTTTGTTTACGGGGGTACGTTAAATAACCTACGAAAGCAATTTGCTGATATTAGAGGGGTGCAGTCCGATGCAAGTGGAATGGACCCCGAAGCTTTAGACGCTACTATAACTGAGGCCAAGTCACAGGGTAAAAAGCCAAAATTTGTGTATTTGATTGCAACCTTCCAAAACCCTCAGGGTTGGACTTTGTCAGAGGCCCGAAGAAAGGAAATTCTGGCCGTGACTCAGAAACATGAGGTCCCAATTTTGGAAGACGATTGCTACGCTGACAATAGATATGATGGAGAATCAGTGACATCTATATTCAATCTTGATGACACAGATAGTGTTATGTATGTTGGATCATTTTCTAAAATAATATCCCCTGGTATGAGTTTAGGGTATATGACGGCTCCGCCTTCGGTTTTGGACAAAGTGATGGGAATTAAGACGGGACAAAGAGTTAGTGAGTTTACTGCTTTAGTAGTTGAAAAATACGCACGGAAATATTTAGATTCGCACATAGAAAAGATAAATGGCATACAAAGAGGTAAACGTGATGCGATGCTTTCAGCGATTGGAGAAAATTTTGGCACAAGTGCCGAATGGAGTAACCCAGATGGTGGTTTATATATTTGGATGAAACTAAAGGATGGTGTGGATATGGTGGCATTGCACAAGAAGGCACTGGATGAAGTAGATGTGGGGGTACACCCAGGATCTAATTATTCTCCTGATGGTGTTAGTGGTAAAAATTATCTTAGGCTCTGTTTTGGATACAACGATTCAGATGAAATCCAAACGGGGATATCTTTATTGTCCGATTTTTTGACTAAGGAAGGTGCCCTAGATTAATTGAGTGGGAATCAGAATTGGGGAAGCATTAATTTCTACTGAACTTTAATGTTATGTCCATTTTTGTTCTAGCAACTAACTTTTGGCTCTCTGACTTTATGATATTAGTACAGTCTGAGAGTCTGTTGATGGTTGAAGTGGTTTCTAGCATTTTCTGCTGATCTGAGGTCGGCTGTTGAATTAGCTGGGCCATAAAAAATGATAGATCGAGTGGTTTTTCTGGTAAGGACGAGCTTGGGTTTTTGATCCACCCACCTTGCATGGCTAATAATGTTTGTAGATATTCACCCGTTGACTGGGTCGCTTCCTTAAGGGTTTGGTCTTCTATTTCTTCATTGGTTTGTTCATTTTGAACATCTACGCTAGCTACCATATAAGGGTCATTTTTGAGGATTTCCAAAATATTGAATCTGTCTGTTCCGATAGACGTTACTAATAACCGATTATTAGGAAGATTCTTTATAGAGGTGATTTTTGCAATAGTGCCTACAGACATTGGCACTGATGGGCCTCCAACCTCTTTACCTTCTTTGATTAACACGACTCCAAATTTCGAGTCGGAATTTAAACAATCGTCAATCAATTTTAGGTATCTAGGTTCAAAAACCTGTAGAGGTATCGTTCCTCCAGGGAAAAGCACTGTATTCAATGGGAATAAGGGTAAATTCCGCATATCCTTATCCGAGCCTCACTTGCATTTGTTGTTATCGAGTATATTGTAAAACGAGCATCTGCAAATAATAAATGTTTTTTGTTTTTAACAGTATCCTGCTATATTGTATCTAGGTTTCTGTCTAGTGTAGTAGAGAGAAGGTGAAATTATATGAAAGAAGTTTTTGAAGAGGCAATTTCTCGCTTGAATAAAGGCGAAGATGTCGTGGTTGCGACTGTTGTTAGAACTAAAGGATCTACCCCTCAAAAACCTGGTGCTAAATTATTGGTAAGACAAGATGGATCTGGCGCTGGTACGTTGGGAGGTGGCTGTGTTGAGGGAGACATTTGGTTTGCAGCCAAACAGTTGATGGAAAGTAAAGGTGAAGCAGAATATCGGGAATATGAATTAAATGAGGATTTGGCGGCTGATGACGGGCTTGTTTGCGGAGGGACTATGTTTTTTCTCATTGATCCAGTTTATGGACGAACGGAATACTTACCATACGCTAAAGAGATTGATGCTGCCTATAATGGGCATGGAGCAGTAGCTTTGGCTACCGTCGTCAGATCGGCCCCTAGCACATCTTCTAAAATTGGTAACAAATTATTTATAAGGGAAGACGGTAGCATTGAGGGGGACCTAGGAACTGAAGCAATCAACGCCGATGCCGTTTCGAGAGCTTCTACTCTGATGATACATGGTCAAAACGAATACGTTATCGATAACAGTGGTGCTGAGTATTTTATAGAGGCTTACACGACTCCTCCGCAGTTAGTTATATGTGGGGGAGGGCATGTGTCCAGAGCCATAGCTTCTCTGGCAAAACCACTGGAATTTCGGTTGTTCATCACTGATGATAGGGTTGAATTCGCTAATCCAGAGAGATTTCCGGAAGCCGACATAATAATCCCTGAAAAACCAGAAGATGCCTTACCAAAGCTACCCATAAATAAAAATACTTTTATAGTGGTTGCCACTCGAGGGCATAGGTATGATAATTCAGCTTTGCTGGCGGCAGCGAAAACTGATGCTCGGTATGTAGGTCTAATGGGTAGCAAAAGAAAAACAATTCTGATCTATGAAGATTTGATGAGGTCTGAGTTGACAATGGATAGAATTAGAGAAATACGCTCCCCGATTGGGTTGGATATAAAAGCCAGGACTCCAGAAGAGATAGCTATATCCATAATGTCAGAGGTGTTAATGTATCGATTAGGAGGTAGTGGGGCCCCTATGAAATTAGATGATAAACAGATAGATCGTATCTCAAAGAAAATTTCTCGAGACTCGGTCAAGGTGTTATAGTATTCCCTCAGAAAAATTCGCTGCTGTTGTAACTGTGGCCGGTTATTCAAGTCGTATGGGTACTTTGAAAGCTTTGTTACCTTGGGGTGAAACGAACCTAGTAAATTTCCATATAGACACCTTAAGGGACGTTGGTTGTGAGGAAATTGTAGTTGTCACTGGGTATCGAGCTTCTGAGGTGGAATGCACGATTAAAAATTACTCGAAAGTGACTGTTAGGCATAACCCAAATTATGCCACTGGTCGGGTATCTAGTATTAAGTGTGGCGTTTCTAATATTTCTATCGACCATGACGCGATTGTGTTGATAGGAGTAGATCAACCACGCAACGTGGAAATACTGTCAATTCTAATGAGTTCCCACGAAAGGTCGCAAGCCTTGATAACATCTCCGCGTTTTGAGGGAAGGGGAGGGCACCCTGCAATATTTTCTGCTAGCCTCAAATCAGAACTTTTGAATATGACAGAAATGGGAGAAGGCTTACGCCAAATTTTCAATAGGCACCGTGAACAGATGAACTCAGTGTTATTTGATGATCCATTGGTGAGACTTGACTTGAATTCTGTTGATGACTACGAACAGGCCTACAATCAATACTGCCTGTAGTTAAATAATTATTCGCTCCATTTAGTTATTAGTTTCTCTAATTCCTGTGTCAGTTTGTTGTGCTCATGGCCGAGTTCAATAATTTTATCAACATCTGATGTGTTTGTTGCTGACTGGAGCTCTGATTCGACTCTTAGCACTTTTCCTTCTAATTCGTTAATGAGCGTTTCATAATCCACTATTTGTTTTGAGTTGCTTTTAGGGGTGCTGGATTTTTCTGATTGGCGGTGGCGTTTTTGCTTGGTATTGGAGTTTACGGTTTTTTTGGGTGAATGTTTCGAATTAGTGGGATTCTTAGACTTATTTGTGAACCATTCTGAAAAACCGCCTTCAAATGGCGAAACAGTTTTTCCATCAATACTCCATATGCTGTCAGCTAAAAAAGAGATAAGCTGTCTATCATGGGACACAAAAATTGTAGTACCGTCGTAGGCTTTTATCATCTGTTCCAGAGCTTCTCTACTTTTGATGTCAAGATGGGTTGTTGGCTCATCTAGTATTAGAACGTTGGGTTCTGTAATCAGTAAACGAGCGAGGGCAAGCCTACCTCTCTCTCCGCCGCTTAAAGTCTCTACTTTGTCATAAATCTCTTCCCCACTGAAAAGGAATCTAGCTAGAAAGCTTCTTGCCTCTCCAATGGATATATTTTTTATTTCCAGTAATGCATCCATTACTGTGAAATGTCCTGGGATTTCATCCGAGCCCTGTCTAAAGTATCCTGTTTTTACATTGTGTCCTAGACGTACAGATCCTGATAAGGCAGGTGTTTCACCGAGAATTGTTTTAAGCAATGTTGTTTTCCCGATCCCATTATTTCCTATAATTGCGGTAGTGCTTCCGCGGTGTATTTCTGTGTCAGGAATAGAGAAAAGTTCAATTGTGGGATCATTTTTGAAACCGACTTTTAGGTTGTGTGTGCTTAGGACTATCTCTCCTGTTCGACTGGCGTTTGAAGATCTCATATGTACAGTGTCTTCTTTGGAAGGTGCTTGTATTTTCTCTATTCTCGCCAACTTTCTGGCTCTTCCTCTCGCCTCCTTGGACCTTTGCCCGGCGTGATATCTAGCAATAAAACTTTCTTCTCTTTTTATGTATTCCTGCTGCTTAATAAACTCTTTTTCTTGTCTGTCTTCTTCTTCAGATTTGAGTTTCTTATATTTGCTGTAGTTCCCTGGATACGATTTCAATTGAGCGTTTTCTATGTCCCATATTTCAGTAGCGACAGAATCCAGGAAGAATCTGTCGTGTGAAATCACAATGTAGGCATTTTTAGAATTTTTGAGAAAATTTTCTAACCACTCGAGCCCATTAAAATCCAAATAGTTGGTTGGTTCGTCTAAAATAAGTAAATCAGGGTCTGTTAGAAGAGCTGTTGCTAAAGCTGCCCTTGTACGTTCTCCTCCACTAGCGTCAGAAACGAGAGTTATCATATTGTCTTTAGTAAGTCCTACTCCCTGAACTACCCTTTCCATAAGATTGTGATAGTCATAACCTCCCCGTGATTCGTAGCTGTCAACAAGTGAAGCATATTCCCTTTCAGCTGTTCTTTGTTCATCTCCGTGAGAGTTTTGGATGCGTAGAGCACTTTCGGCCATTGATTCTTCAAGTTGAATTAAGTCAGAAAATGCCGTCATTATTTCTTCCTCTATAGTTCCAGAACCGTTTTGTAATGCGGTTTGTGGTACGTAGCCTATCCTCAAGCTATCAGACTTGAAAACTTCACCACCATGAAAATCTTGAAGCCCGAGTAAAACTTTTATAAACGAGGATTTTCCACTGCCATTTGGGCCAACAATGCCGATATGTGCTTTCTCATTGACTTGAACAGTAACATTAGAGAATATTTCGAGGTCTGCGTAATAAAGTTTAAGTTGTGATGCTCCTAGAAGAGCCATTTATGTATCCATGTTTTTTAAATGTTTTACTTTTGATATAAATTAGGCATAATTTTATGAGCGAGTTGGGTTTTGGATATTTAGCTCGCCTTTATTATTTAACCTCTTTGAATACGATTTTGGGGAATATATTTGTTTTTTTTCAATAAATTATTTCATCACTCAGAGCCAATAAACAGTGATCTTGTAGATTTACTACTGCACACTTTAGAGGAATTATTTGGGTCGGAATCTTCATTGGTAGTTGTGTTACTTTCGGTCTTAATTTTGATGCTTCCAGTTGCTATTTTTTTATTTTATAAACTTTTCATTAAATCTTACGATAGTTAATATGAAAACATCTTGGATTTTGAATATATAACTAAAATGGGATGTCCCATAGAGCATACCAATTAGAATGAGGTTCAACAGGAATGCCCAAAGCGGTTAATTGATCTCCGATGTCGATTTCAAGTTCATTATGCCTAGTGCGATTTTCTTTGGGTACAAAAGGGTAAAATCTGGCTGTTCTATAGTTGCAAATCAAGTAAGCGGCATTATTACGAAATTGACTTTTGAATACGGCGGCTGTCATTTTTTCCCCTAAACCTGATTTAAAAATGAATTCACTTATATGGTCTAATGACATGACCATATCTTCGAAAGAACTATTTTTGACTATTAGCCAAGCAGCACTATGTTCGTCCTCTTCGATGATTTCTATTGTTGAATTTGTAAGGGTGTTTGAGCCTGGGCTTTCGTTGATCAGACTACTTATATTATCGAAAAAAAAGTGATCGTTTTTATTAAGTAAAATTGCCGATTTATCGTCAGTGTTAAACGGCTCAGTTAGGCTTTGTTCGTCAGTTATATTTAAAACTGTTAGTAATACATTTACATTTGACTGATTTTTATTTGAGGACTTGAAGAAAGAAGCGATAAACCTTAAGACGCCGCCCATGACTTTTTAGCGTCCCCTCATAGATCTTTCCATATTCATTAATCGCTCAATTCTAAGCTCTGTCGGGGGATGACTTGACATCATTGCGGCCATTGTTTTTCCTTGAAGTGCTGGAATTATGAAAAAAGCATTGGCATGTTCTATCTGTCTTAGATCTTTTTCAGGGATCATCGCTATTTGGCCACTTATCTTTCTCAGAGCGGACGCTAGATGTTTTGGGCTTCCTGTTAGTTCGGCACCAACTCGATCAGCCGCTAATTCTCTATAACGAGACAAGGCTCTTACAAGGAGTTGACTAACAAAGTAAATAACTATGACACTGACATATACGATCATCATTATGATCATTAGCTGTCCACCATTATTGTCTCTTCTATTCCCTCCAAAACCACCGAATAAACTCATCCAAAACAACATTTGCATTAGAAATCCAGCAACCACGATGATCAAGCTAGCCCAAGTCATCACCATGACATCTTTATTTTTTACATGCCCTAATTCGTGTCCTAACACCGCTTCTAATTCGTCATCATTGAGCTTATTTAACAACCCAGTTGTAACGGCAACAGTGGCATGCTTCGGACTACGACCTGTCGCGAATGCGTTTGGTGCTTCTGATTCCATGATGGCTATGTTTTTTGGTTTTGGTATTCCTGCAGCTTTTGATAACCGGTCTATCATGGAGTGAAGTTTGGGGCGTTCTTTTTCTGTAACTACTTTTGATCTTGTCGCGGCGAGAACCAGTTTGTCTGACATAAAGTACTGGAAAAATACCATCACAATACCAATTCCGAAAATAAAATAAGGACTGATTCCAGCCCAAAACAAGATGATTATTAATGCCACATAAGCAAATGAGAGCATCAATATTGTGAATGCCATTCTAGCTGTGAGCCCTCTGTCACGTTTCATTTACGGTCCATTTCATGGTATTTCTTAATTTAGGATTAACTTTACAATGTCATATATTATACTCGTTCTATATGGCATTTTGGTCTTTATATGAAACGCTGAATTACACTTATGAAAGTTTAGTATTGTTTGAACAAAGGTGATTAATGTGGGTAACAAAAGGACAAGATAGAGCTGTACAGTTAATGCAATCGGCTCTAGTTTACAATCGGATTTCACATGCCTATCTGATTTCTGGACCAGTGAATGTAGGGAAGACCACTTTTGCTTTGGACATAGCACGAGCGTTGAATTGTCTTAATGACGATGTGAGCTTGGTTCCTTGCGGAATATGCTCTCAGTGTAAACGAATCTCTTCCATGGTGCATACAGATGTGTTTCTATTTGATGTTCAATCGGGAAATACAGGTGACCGCATTAGCTCAAATAGAGTTACTGTAGATAATTTGAGAGAAGATTTTATTAGTCAGGTATATAAGAAACCATTTGAAGGTAAAGTGAGAATATTTATCATATCTGGTGTAAACCATATGAGGGTAGAACAAGCCAACGTGATTTTAAAAACTTTGGAAGAACCTCCAGAGGATACAGTAATTCTGTTGTTGTCAGATCAAATAGACGGGATAATTGAAACTATAGTTTCACGATGTCAATTAATTACATTAGATTATATGGATACTGGCATGATTGAAAATCATATTAAAGAATTTTGGCCAGACTTTGAAACCTACAGTGCTCGAGAAATTGCGAGACTTTCTAAAGGCTTATTAGGCTGGGCTCACAATGCTGTCACTGACGATACTGTGATGATTAAACGAGATGAATTGGTCGATATTTATGAACTCATATTGAAACATGACTTGGACGAGAGATTACATGAGTCATCCACGGTAGTCGAAAAGTTCCGTACAAGTTCCACTTCAGGGAAGTATGAATTAGATGTTTGGATGACTTTTTGGAGAGATATTTTGTTAGTAAAAACTGATCGGTCTTCCGAAATCACCAATATATCGAGAGAAGACAATTTGAAAATATTGGCTGCCGGATTATCCATGGATCAAATCATAAAATCTATAAATCTCATCTCAGAATTCGGGAATAATATGAAATTCAACGTAAATTTGAGGTTGATTGTAGATAATTTGATGTTGAATCTGCCTCAAGCATCCTAATGACCACTGAATTTTAACGGGAAGATTTTAATTACTTTCCCATGGTATGAAAGGCTTCCATTCATGTTCAATGTTTCGGTGGTAAAACATATAGTATGGATTTGGTTTTGGTGCCAAAGGTGTAGTAAGCAGTTTCATAGAGGTTTCAGACAGTAAATTTTCCGCTTTTTTATGGTTACAGGGAACACATGCACTTACTACATTATTCCATTGATGTTTCCCCCCGCGACATCTCGGGATTATGTGATCTACAGTTAATTTACGAGTGGGAGTTCCACAGTATTGGCAGGTGAAATTGTCTCGATAAAATAAAGCCCTTCGTGAGAGCTTCCGCTTAACAATAGGTTTTTTCACCATATAAAAAAGTCTGACAACGGAAGGTATTGTATAGGCCGAGGTTGCTCCTGTGATTTCTCCTAATCCAGTCACTATCACTTCAGCTTTACCTTTGCTCATCAACACTATAGCTCTGCGAGCGCTACAAACATTGAGTGGTTGGTAATTTTGATTTAATAACAATACGGGTGAGTTGATAGTTTTTTTAATTGCTGTTGTCATAATGTCAACTTTGCCCCTTATAATGCAAGATTTCTAGTGGGGCCATGTATTGAGAAGGTATGATTTTGAAGGCATCTGACGGTAGCGATACTAATATCCTAATAAACATTTTCGCAGATTTAGACTCAATCAGAGCTTTTTCAGAATAACTCCTAGTATTTTCTATTTTGTTTCCGATTTTCTGAGAATTTATTCCAGTGGTAGGTACATTTACGTTAAATGTAAGGTTTAAATCGTAAGTGAATCGTGCTAACCCGCATATTAAAATGGAGGTTGTAAGTATTCCGATGATCAACCCTATCAGTAGTCCCGCAACTCTATTAAGTCCAACGGTTAATATGTCAATAATGAATGTTGCTGGTTGTATTAGTTTGGTTAATCTACCAATTACGACGATAGATCCACCTAAAACAATCAAGTAGCATAGTATAGAAACTGTAGTACTAATAGTTGCATTGTCGTTGAATATATTTGCGAGGGTTTGCGATGCGTAACCACTTATAGACCAACTGATGATTAGTCCTATGCCGTAGAGCGCTGCATTAAAAAGTCCAGTTTTCCCACCCCAAATAATGCAGATAAGTATTAAAGCAATAATCGCAATATCTAGCCAATTCAATTTTTCTCTCTACCTTTGTTCTAATAAACTTTTTGAGGTTTTACTGTCAAACAATGGCTTATATACATTATTCCGCGGGAGATGGATTTATGAGATCCTTCCCCAATGATATCGGTATCAGTTTTTCCAATTCTTCCAGGCTCCATGGCTCATTTTTATGTATGCTCCTGACAACGTGTCGCGGGGAATATAAAGACAGCTCCCAACCACTCGTACCGAAAACTTGCCCAGTGATTCCATCCGCAGCTTCACTACAAAGATATACTACTTTAGGAGCATTGTTTGCTGGGTCTCTGTATTCAGGTGGAGGATCAGATGAAAATTGAGGGACATTCTGACTTGTTTGGGCTCTTTGAGTTTTTCTTAGATCCGTAGTGCTTTGAGGTATTGAATCGGTCATTCTAGTCGATCCTCCAGGGTATACAGCGTTAACCATAATGCCATGAGGGGATAATTCTTTGGATACAGCTCTAGTGAACCCAACCATTCCTTCCTTTGCAGCGGCATAGTTAGCTTGTCCTGACGCGCCCAATCCAGATCCAGACGAAAAAAGCACTATTCTGCCGTACTTTTTGTCAACCATATGTGGGACCACATTCCTAACCATATTGAATGCTCCGTAGAGATGTACCTGTAGAACGGCATCCCATTCCTCCTCGGTCATATTAAATATCATTCTATCCCTTAATATACCTGCAGGGTGACATAATATATCTATCTGCCCGAAGTTTTCTATTGCTGTTGATACTATTCTTTCGGCTGAGTCGTATTCTGCTACTGAGTCATAAGAGGCTACAGCCATGCCCCCTTCATCAATAATTTCATTCACTACCTGATCAGCAGGGGTACCTGAGTCTCCAGTACCATCAAGAGCTGCTCCAACGTCATTAACAACTATTTTTGCCCCGTCTCGTGCAAGCCACAAAGCTACTTCACGTCCTATTCCTCTGCCTCCACCAGAAACAATGGCTACTCGGCCGTTTAGTCTGTTGCCCATTTTTATTTCCTTTACAGATATTTTGTTCTCTAGTTAGCTTAAGGGTTTGAAGGTTAGAATCCTTTTCCCATCATTTTAGGGAATAGTAAATCCATTTCATTCATATCAAAATTACCCCATTTGTTTACGATTTTTTCTGGCTTTGGGTTTGAGTACACATAGATTCCACCTCCTCTTACTCCTAGTACATATCCGTTTATATTAGGAGATGCATAGGTACATAAATAGACTGCCAGTGTCGCAACATTTTCAGGGTCATCCAAACCGCTTCGCCCTTTCCAGTAATATATTGGTGGCGACTGTCCTATTCCGGCTCTTTTGTCCCTTGACGGTTCATGTGCTACAGGGACTCTGTGTTCCTCAACTAGACCTGGAAATAATCTCGTTTTAGCCAGCGGAGATATAGCATTCGCAGTCACTCCGTATTTGCCGAGATCTCGAGCAGTGGTACGAGTTAGGCCTATGATTGCTTCAGATGCTGCGGCGTAATTTGACCTTCCCACATCTCCTAAACCGGAGTCTGATGTGAGGTTCACTATTCTGCCACTTCTTTGTTGTCTGAACAAAATTGATGCAAATTTGCTGGTGGTAAAAACACTTTTCGCATTGTTTTTAATAACCTTATCAAAGTCTTCAGAAGTCATATGGAAAATCATTCTATCGATTAAAGATCCAGCTGAATTGACCAATATATCCAATTTGCCGTAGGTGTCGATGGCTTTTTGTACTACCTCTTCACCTCCATTCATTTTTGACACGTCAGCATAATTTGCAGTGGCTTCAAGTCCATTATTTTTTAATTCAGATACGGTACTATCAGCAGGAGAATTAGATTGACTAGAGCCGTCCACCTCAGTTCCTAGATCATTCACTATAACTGAAGCTCCTTCTTTGGCTAAAAGAGTACTTATGCTGCGTCCTATACCACGTCCGCCACCTGTCACAATTGCGACTTTTCCTTCTAGTCTGCTACCCATAACTGCTCCTTTCGTGATTACTGGGAATATTTAAAATCTTTGACTGATACTAATATTAAAACCAAATATATATCAATAGGCGGTTGATTAACAAAAAGATTATTGTTGATTCTTTCTTTTTGACTCTCTCAATCCGAGAAAATAAATCCCTGTGCTTATAGCTTGAAAAGGAGCTATCACTGTTGTTGCAATTCCCCTTAAAACGTGCGTTATGATTTCATTATCCAAAAGAGATCCGGCTTGGCCAGTCACAAAAGACATTAAAGCACTTGCTAGAGCAGTTATTATAATGATGATCAAGCCGGTTCCGAATGTTACCCACCATTTCGATTTGACCAAATTCCAACTTCCACGAAAGGCTTCCGTGATGCCGGAGTTTTCTATAATCACAAAACAAGATACAAACCAGAACTTGACAATTAAAAATATAAGTAACGGGATTCCGATGAAGAATATAGATAAAACTCCAGGTATTATTAGAACTAAGGTGAAAATTATCATTACACTGATTAGTCTAAAAATACTTGAAAAGGAATAACTTACGCATTTCGTTACTCCAACTTTTTCTTTATTTATATGTTGTGCGGAACCAAATATGATTGAGGCAGTTGAAACTATTTCTCCTAAAATTGCCAGTGTTAATAGCGGGAATATTAATGCCCAATTCGGCCTATCTACAGTCGGAGACTTTTCAGTAGTATCCTCCATTAAACCAGAAAAATAGTTGAATAAATCGTCTCCCACAGCCAAAAATATTGTGGCAGGTAATGAGGATATTAATGCTAAGGTAAGAAACGATGAAGCATTGGATTTGTAAGCATTAAAAGACGTTGAAATTAAATTCGATATTTCCCCTGGTCTTGGAAGCGAATAGCGAGGTTCTGTGACTACTTTTGTATGTTCCATAGTCGGATTATTTTCGGGAATTACTGCTTGCCATTCGAATTCTTCCTCCTTAAGCGCGCTCGATATGACCCTTCCGCATTTAGTACAGACATTTGTGTTGAAGTTTAGTGAGCCACAATTTTTACATGCATTACCTAATTCGTTCCCGCATGCCCCACAGTAGCTAGCCTCTTCTAGATTTTCAAAGTCGCAATTTTTACATATGCGGTTATTCATGCTCGACTTGGCCGTCAGAAGTGACTATTGATACGGGATATCCCAATTCAGATATAGGTGATTCGATCAACTCTCTGTCGCCAGCTACCACAATGATGATTCCGCGTGGGTCGATATGCTTTTGCGCTGAATCCTGAACCTGTTCCAGCGTTAATGCATTTAATTTTTCAGATATGCTTTTGAAATAATCGGTTTTCAAATCAAATATAGACATATTGATTAATTGATTCATTATTTGAGAAGTTGACTCGAATTGGCTGGGTATACTTTTAATGAGGCCTTCCTTTGCTTTAGTAAACTCTTCTTTTGAAATAGGGTTTGTCTTAGCGATCCCTTCTACCTCGAATATTATTTCTTTCACGGCTTCTGAAGTGACTTCTGTTTGAACGCTTCCTCTAGCGCCCCATAGAGACGGAACCAACGACCAATCTATATTGGAGTAAAAGCCATAGCTATAGCCCTTGTCTTGTCTTAAGTTTAGATTTAGTCGACTGGAATAGTCTCCTCCTAAAATATAGTTAACGAAAGCGAGGGAGTAATAATCAGCATGTTTCCGATCTAGTGTAATGTGCCCTGCTCTTATTACTGATTGTGCAGAGTCTGGTCGGTCAATGATGTAGATCTTTGGTGTGTTTTTGTAATCCTTATTTGATAAATATGTAACTTCCTGGCCGGCTATATGTGATTCTCTAATAGGTGCGTTAAACAGGTTGTTTATTTGGTCAATAAGCTCTTTCGTATTGAAATTGCCGGCAGCAATGAATGTAGGTTTTGAGTCCAAAATTATTTTTTTGTATTGTTTTTTGATTGTTTCGACGTCGTAATTTTGAACAGAATTTATGTCTCCAGATATTGGATGCCCATATTTTGGATTACTAGCGTAGAGTAATTTTCTAAATATTGTGGATGCTAGAAAGTCTGGATTGTCGTTTTGTGCAGTTAAATCAGATATGTGTTCATTTTTGAGCCGCTCGAATTCTTCAATCGGGAAGACTGGATTACTAACAACATCTGCCAAAATTAAAAGACTGGCATCAATGTTTTTTGTAAGGCAGTCTACAGAGAAAAAAGAATGTTCTCTTGACACATCTTTAGATAGTCTTGTACCTAGGTGTTCCAATTCAGACGCTAGTTCTTCTGCCTTTTTGCTTTTAGTTCCTTCCACAAGCATTTCTGCTGTGAACTTTGTGAGTCCTGGATATTTGTCTGGGTCTGAAGTCGCACCTTTATTGATAAGTAACCCAACCTGGGCGATAGGCAAGTCGTTTTTTTCAATCACGATGAGTTCTGACCCATTTTCCAATTCAAATTTGGATGGTGTCGGCGGTTCATATGTGATCTGTGTTGATGGTTTTGGCTGAATATTTCTGTCAACCGATTTAATCGCAGTCTTATATTTTGACTTTGGAAGGACTTTAAGGTTTATCCTATGGTCGCCAAGGAGTTTTGCTGCATTACTCACATCATCACCAGTTGTTTCTCTATATCGCGCTATGTCATGGTTGATTAAATCAGGATTTCCTGCCATAACGTTATACATATTCAATTGGTCAGCTTTTCCGCCGAAACCTCCCAATTTTTCTAGTTGTCTTATATGGTAATTTTCTATTCTGTTTTGTGCCCGCATCATCTCTTTCTCTGTTGGAGGATGAGACTTGATTTCTTCGAGCGATTTCAACAATTCATCTTGAATTGTTTCTAAGCTATTATTTGGACCCGCAGTGGCTATAATGTGAAATTCACCGCTGATCTCTTGGGCGTGATTGAATACTCTTATATCATGTGCTGTTTGATTCTCGTACAGTAGTTTTCGTTCAAGTCTTGAACTTCTACCGTCGGCTAGTATCACGGATAATATGTCTAAAGCAGCTTGTTCTCTGGTGAAATCTTCTGGAACTGGCCAAGCTAAGTAAAGTCTTGGCAGTTGAATATTGTCTTCCAAAATTAAATTTGTTTCACCTCGAAGGGTTGATGTTTGTGTCGAAAGTCTTTCAATTGAAGGGCCTGGTTCAATGTCTCCAAAATATTTTTCTACCAGTTTGAACACCGACTGTGGTTCAACATCTCCGACAATTGAAAGGCTGGCATTAGATGGGTGGTAGAAATTTCTAAAAAATTCCTTTACATCACCTACTGATGCATTATCTAGATCCTCTTGTGACCCGATTGTTGGCCAGTTATAGGGATGTGGTGGAGGAAACAAGGCTTCTTGTATTTTAAGGTATGACATGCCATAGGGGCGGTTTTCATAGCTTTGCCTTCTTTCATTTTTGACGACGTCACGTTGCAAGTTGAATCTGTTTTCGTCTAGGGCTTCCAAGAGAAACCCCATTCTGTCCGATTCCAGCCACAAGGCTAGTTCTAGGTAATTTGAAGGAATGTCTTCCCAGTAATTTGTCCTGTCATTTGTAGTTGAGCCATTAATGTTAGCCCCAATTTCTTGTAGTGGTTCAAAGTAATCTTTGTTATGGTGTTTTGAACCTTCAAACATTACATGTTCAAATAGATGTGCAAAGCCCGTTTTTCCCGGTGTTTCATTTTTTGACCCCACGTGATACCAAACGTTCACTGCGGCAACGGGAATGGATCTGTCTGAATGCACTATTACATCTAGACCATTATTTAGTGTGTGTTTCTCGAATGGAATTGATAACATCTATATTAGATTTACGGTTTGTTTGGCAAAGCAAATTCGGCGGTGCCAATAACCATTTTTACTCCGTCTTTATTTTCCATAGTTATGTCACATTCTAGATTTGTGGTGCCCCCTTGATCATCTTTGTTGGTTACTATCCCTGTAAAAATTAGTGGCCTGTTGTGTGGGACAGTTTGCCTGAATACGACATCTATTTTTTTTAAACAGACAGTCTCTGACCAGCTAGTTAGTAGTTGTGACATAAGAGCTATATTCATCGCACCAGGTATTATGGCCTCGGAGAGACCTTCAGACTGAGCGAGTTCTTTGGATGTGAATCTGGATGGTTCTGCTGTGCGGTCTCCTATTGAAACGAATTCTATAACTTGATCATCAGTCACAATTTTTTCTATAGGACCGATTTCATCTCCTAGCTCAACGTCTTGAAAATAAATATTTACGCTCATGAATTCGGTTTATTCCTTCTTACAAATGATTCGTTAACGAATGCAACTACTTCACCTTGTTGGTTTTTAAAAGTTGTTTGCCAAACTACAAATACCATTTTGCCAGATCGGCCTGTTTTGGAATAGACATTATGAAGTTTGGTGTAAGCATTCAAAACATCTTCTGGCTGGATGCTTTTTTTACATTCAATAGATTGTCCTGCAAAAAAACTTAAGTCTCCAAATTCAAGTTTTATGTCGGGTCGGGTTAGGCCATTTACGAAAATATTGCATATAGTTGAAGGGGCTATTATGTCCCCTTCACCATTTCGATCTCCAATATGTATAGAGTTTGTTTCCCCGGTGCTTTTGGCAAAATCTATAATCATTTGCCTCGTTACTTCGAATGTGCCTATATGAGTTTCTTGGTCTAGCAGAGACCGATCATATATTATGCCTTCATCAGTAGTCATAAATAGTAATTCCTCTATGGTTGTTTCATGCGAACTGCCTTGAATTTTCCGCCTTTTAGTTCTGCAACTAATTCTTCTTCATTACTCACGGTATTATCAAATTTAGTCATACAGGATCCAATTGCGCTAACTATATGAGCGTCACTTCCCCCCGTTCCATAGTAGCCCTCCCTATCTATCAAATCCTGTGCCGCTTCTCCTTCTCCGGGCCTATTAGACCCATTTAGCCTTTCAACGACTTTAATAGAACTAAAGCCTGTTTTTCTATCTTCGAGATAATAGGTAAACCCAATCCCCGCTCGTCCTGGATGAGCCGGAACAGCAATTGCGCCGTGAGCATCACATAATTGAACTAGTTTTTCTGCATTCATGGTTAGGTCGAGAAAATCAATCTGAGTGCTTAAAGCCTCGGTTATTCCATAAACCAGAAAATGTCCCGCATCTGTGTCTAGTTCTGCACCTTTTAATATTAAGATATCATTTTTTCTGGAAAGTGATACATAGTCTAATGCGTGATTGAATTGGCGGTGTTCAGTTAGAACGAACCCGTCTATTTCTGTTCCTTTACGCCTCAGTACGTTGACCCATTTTATGTATTGTTCAACAGTGGCACGAGAATCATCAGAGGCAACTGAATGTGTGTGTAAATCAAGCAACATAACAGAGAGATACTAGGCTAGAAGAACACACCAGTCAAGAAATATATGACCAAATTCTTGATAGATGCATAAATAGAGTTTACTCTTAATCATCGTAGATTAAACATGAATCGGGAGCAATCAAAATGGATTTGAATATTAGCGGGAAGACTGCATTGATAACCGGTGGGAGTAGAGGATTAGGAAGGCAATGCGCTATTTCATTAGCACGAGAAGGAGTAAATGTTGCTATATGTGGTAGGACTGTTGAAACGTTAAATGAAACCGTTAAAGAGTTGGAAAGTTATGATGTGGAAGCAGTCGGCGTAGTAGCGGATGTGATGGATATTGAATCGTTGATTAAGTTTCATAATGAAACAGTTTCAAGGTTAGGGCAGGTGGATATATTAATAAATAATGCGGGCGGGCATGTGTCTAGGCAAGACATTAATGAAGTGTCATTAGATGATTTTAAGAGCACATTTGATCTCAATTTGTTCGCTGGATTCAAGTTAATGCAAGAAGTTATTCCTGGGATGCGTGGTAACAAATGGGGCAGAATAATCAACATCGCATCTATATGGGGCAGGGAATATGGAGGGACGATATCTTACATGTCCTCTAAAGCTGCTCTAATTGGTGCAACAAAGCATGCCGCAATTACTTTGGGCAAGGATGGAATATTAGTGAATTCAATTGCTCCTGGCTCTATAGAACATCCAGGGGGGTCTTGGGAGCGTTTCCGTTCTGAAAACCCACAGTATGTAGTCGATTCATTTATAGAGCAGAATCTTCCTTTAGGAACCTTTGGATGGCCGGAACCGTTGGGAGATTTGGTTGCATTCCTTGCATCTGATAGAGCTGGACTCATTACCGGTTCTTGTATAGTGATAGACGGTGGCCAAAGCGTATCTATGATATAGAGGTTTAAGGGATTTCAGTAAAAAATCACTGGTGTGGAAGTTGGTGGCGTGGGTTGAGGTGTTCCAGAACATTTTTGTTGACTAAATTGTCCGGCATTTCACCTTTATAAACACTTACTACTTCTTGCGCTGCCCTTCGTTCAAGTTCCAAGGTAGATTCCTGTGAAAAAAAAGCAGTATGAGGAGTCACAATTATGTTGTCTAGACTCAGTAATGGATGATTCTTAGGTGGCACATTTTCTACCATCACGTCAAGGCCGGCTCCACCTATCTTTTTCTTTTTGAGTGCTGAATAAAGCGCTTCTTCGTCAATCAAAGGTCCTCTAGCAGCGTTTATTAGGAATGAATCAGGTTTCATCAAGGATAGTTCCCTTTCAGATATCATTTTTTCTGTGCTGGGAATGAGTGGAGCGTGAAGAGATATGAAGTCAGAATTCTTGAGTAGATTGTCAAGTTCAACTAATTGGCCGCCGTGATCGGTGACAGTTTTTTCATCCACTACAGGGTCACTGGCCAATATTTTCAGGCCGAATGCGGATGCTTTATCAGCCACCGCTTGCCCGATCCTTCCAAATCCCACAATACCAATGGTTTTACCTCTGAGCCTCATAATACGCATATTCAATGCCATATGACCCCAGCCATCTTTTTTCACTGACTGATCGAATATAGCAATTTTTCTATTCCATGTGTGTAACATAGCTATTACGTGGTCTGATACTTCATCTATGCAATAGTCAGGAACATAGGTTACAGCTATACCTAGTTCAGTTGCAGTCTCTACTGCTATATTGTCTACTCCTACTCCAAATCTTCCTATTACTACACACTTCTTCGCCGCTCTGACCACATTGTCTGTAACTTGTGCGAAGCAAGTCATGATTGCATCTGCATCCTTGGCTAAATCTATAAGAGTACTTTCTTCTCCATTAGGTGCAACTATAACTTCAGCGCCGGCTGATTCAAGGACTTCCCTTTCTGGATCGGTTGTAGGCCAAACATGGTCTGTTATCAATACTTTCCACTTCATTATCAACCTCCGGTTTTGGTACTAAATTTCGGCTCATTCAACATGGTCTGTCATCGGTTGGAACATACATCCCTCGACGAAGATATCAAAAAAGTCTGGTGTTGTTTCAAGCTCGATGTGCTGAATTTTCTTAACTAGCTCTTCAATTGTGGTTCTCATTGTCCTGGACATTAACATTAATGTCGCACCATGTAGAGATGCATTGCCGGCTTTTGTGATTTTTTCACTATCGAAGTTTGCAATGAAGCCTATCGCTTTAGCATTGTCTGAGTCAATATAATTTGCAAATCCTCCAGCTAAATATAATTTTGATATATTATTGGGGTTACTTTTAGAATTTCGCATAGCTATATATTGGCCGCAGTAGTTAGCGGCTTTTGCCTGCGCAAGAGCACTTATATCCGCTCTATTTAAAGACATCTCTTGATCTGGAGCAAAGAAATATTGATTTTTATGGTCTTTAAGCACACCTAATTTGTCCATAAGATTTGATTTTCTTAATTCAGCTAAGAGGTCCACCAAGCCAGAGCCGCAAATGCCTTGGACTTCTATATTTCCGATAGTTCGTATGCTTGGTTTTTCATCAATTATTTCCACGGACTCCACTGCGCCTTCATATCCAGGCATCCCATAAGTAACCTCTCCCCCTTCAAAAGCTGGCCCCGCAGGACATGAAGTTGCAAACATTCCATCTTTATTCCCGACTATTACCTCTGTATTGGTGCCTACGTCTACAAGCATGATTGGATCAATTGATTCGTCGATGCTTATGGCAAGCATATCTGCAGCGACATCTGACCCAATATGGCATGAAATTAGTGGACCACTATACACTGAAGCGCTAGGGAAAACTCTTATACCTAAATCCTTCGCAGAAAGATTTAGTGATGTTGTATCTCTGATGCCAGATTCATACTCAAGTTGTATTGTGGATTTGTAGGGTTTTTCTCCTATGCTCTCTGTGTGCACGCCATACAGAATATCTCTCATTGTAGTATTGCCAACCAGAACCACATCAAATATGTCCCGTCTATGAATTCCAAGCTCCTTCACCATCTCGCCGATTTCGAAGTTAATGGCAGCAATGAGTACTTGCCTAAGTTCCCCAGAATTGTCGCCGCAATCATAAGAAATCCTGTTCATTACATCAGATCCGCCAAAACGTTGAGGGTTTTCGAATGATGAGGTTGATTCTATGTGTCCTGTTTCAAGGTTCACAATGTTTAAAACTATTGTCGTAGTTCCGATGTCTCCAGCCAAACCATATATACCATTCCTTATATTCCCGATTTGAGAATTATTTATATATACAGAATCTCCTATTCTACTAGGCAATGGATCCAATTTGATGTTTCTATAAATGCTGTCGGTGAGTATTCTAGGCTGCCTCCGAAGAGTTGCGAACTCTATGTCGCTTTCCCTTGACACAACTGTAGCTTGGCACGCCAACCTGTAATTTCCACGTAAAAATGATTCGACATCGTTTACTGGAGATAGTGATTCCATTCCTTTTCGAATTTCAACTATGCATTCATGGCATTCACCAGTTCTACCACAAGCTGTTGGGACCCTTATGTCCAAAAAGTCCGCATAGTCAAAAATTGTGTTTGACACTTCTGATTCGTAACTTTTACCGTCTGAAAATACTTTGCCCATTTATTTTT
>CEUN01035526.1_pt1 | contig 21335 bp, 15 predicted proteins | sample 361501 | NCBI WGS metagenome assembly CEUN01 (sample SAMEA2622801, study PRJEB7988) | marine metagenome | biome: marine biome (ENVO:00000447); feature: marine epipelagic mixed layer (ENVO:xxxxxxxxx); material: "saline water (ENVO:00002010), including plankton (ENVO:xxxxxxxx)" | depth 120 m | reverse complement strand
GCGCGCGATGAACGAAGTGGGCAATGTCACCTGGGACTTAGTTGACGCAGTCGCTTCGGACGCCATGCGGCTTTGTGATGAAGGTTTGGCCTTGCCGATTAATCACGACAAAGATTTGGCACCTGCACCTGACGGAACACCGGCATCAAAAGACTTTGGCAACCTTCTGGTCTCCGAATGCTTCATCCCGCAGATCGTTTATTCAACGACCTTCGGCTATCGAACCGATAAGGTTAAATCAGCTCCAACTAGCGTCTGCGATGTTTTCGATTTAAAAAAGTACCCTGGTAAGCGTTCGCTAGAGAAGAAACCGATTAATAACTTTGAATGGGCGTTACTCTGCGACGGTGTGGCGCCTCAAAAAATTTATGACGTAATGGGGTCTAAAGGCGGGGTAAATCGTGCCTTAAAAAAACTTGATACGATCAAAGATCAAGTGATTTGGTGGACCAAAGGCGCTCAGACGCCACAACTCCTAGCCGATGGTGAAGTCATAATGGGGTCAACCTATAATGGCCGTCTCTTCTCGGTTATCGAAGAAGAAAAACAACCAATTGGAATGCTGTGGGATTGGCAAGTGTTCGATCTTGACGGTTGGATCATCCCAAAGGGCACAAAGAACCTCGATGCTGTTAAGAAATTTGTGCGTTACGCCACGGACACGCAACGGCTAGCCGATCAGGCCAAATATATCTCTTATGGCCCCGCCCGGAACTCTTCAGCACCAATGGTTAGCAAACATGCAACGCTTGGCATTGATATGAAGCCTCATATGCCCACTGACCCAAAAAATGCGAAAAATACACTACTCTTCAATTACGAGTTCTGGGCCGATCACCAGGACGATTTCACGGAACGATTTGAAGCTTGGCTCGCGAAAAACTAGATCCTAACCATACGGGGTGACCATCAGTCACCCCGTAATTCTTCACTAAATTTTTGATGACAGACGCAAAGCATCAAGAGGCGACCGTTCTCGTCACTGCGGATGGAATACCGCTGCAACTAAGTCTTGCACGAACAATGCGTCGGCAAAAAATTTGGGCACTCCTGTTGGTTTGCCCACTCTTTTTTTTCATCATGGTCACATTCTTCGTACCTATAGTGGACATGCTATTCCGTTCAATCGAGAACTCTATTGTCAGCGATGTCTTACCCCGTAGCACAAAATTATTAACGAGCTGGAATGCAAACGGGGAAGAATTACCCTCTGAAGCCATATTCGCGGCGATGGTGGGGGACATCAAAGAGGGTCGTCAAAACCGAACAATCACACGGGTCGGACAGCGGCTAAACTACGAGACGCCCGGCATGTCGAGTCTTTTCCGATCTACCGCACGAAAGGCAAAACGAATAAATACCGCTCCCTATAAACCGGAGCTAATCAAAGCAAACAAGAAATGGGGTGATATCGAAACCTGGAGAGTCATCAAACAATTCTCTCCGACTTATACCGACGGCTATTTTCTCGCTGCCGTCGATGCCAAACGGCAGTTGGATGGAACTCTTAAGCGCGTCGACAAAGACGTAAGAATTTACGTTGAATTATTTTGGCGAACACTGAAACTGAGTTTAATCATAACGTTGATAACTCTCATCCTTGGCTTTCCGATCGCCTATCTCATGGCAATTCTGCCAACAAAGACCTCTAATTTATTATTGATTTTGGTCCTCTTACCGTTCTGGACGTCACTGCTTGTGCGAACGACCGCCTGGATTGCACTTCTGCAACAACAAGGGGTAATCAACGAACTTTTAGTTTTCAGTGGGTTATTTGATAACAACAACCGGCCACAGATGATCCACAATCAATTCGGTAGCATCGTCGCAATGACGCATATTCTACTCCCGTTTATGGTCTTGCCGTTATTTAGTGTGATGAAAACAATTCCAAAAAGCTACGCCCGTGCCGCCATTTCACTTGGCGCTCACCCATGGCTTGCCTTTTGGAAGGTTTATTTTCCGAACACGGTTCCCGGGATTGGCGCTGGCGTGATTCTCGTCTTTATTCTCGCAATTGGCTATTATATTACGCCGGAACTCGTTGGAGGTACGGAAGGTACTTTCATCTCCAATCGTATTGCCTACCACATTTCTGGGTCGCTGAACTGGGGCCTCGCTGCTTCGCTAGGCGTTATTCTCCTTGGCTTAGTTATCGCGCTTTATGTCCTCTACGACAAAATTGTCGGCATTGATAACATGAAGCTGGGTTGAGATGGCGAAGCTTCCCCCATATCTCTCAGTCCCCGAACGCCTCTGGTACTATGGTTTCCGAATATTCTGTGGTTGTATCTTCTTTTTTCTAATCTTTCCGTTAATGGTCGTCGTCCCTCTCTCCTTTAACGCGGTGCCTTTTTTTACCTTTACTGAGGAAATGTTAGCACTTGATCCAGCAGGCTATTCGTTAAAGTGGTACGAAGATTTTTTTTCAAATCTGAATTGGCAGGGCGCGGTTAAAAACAGCATTATAATTGCTTTCTTCGCAACAATCTTGGCTACAACTCTCGGCACGTTAGCGGCGCTTGGTTTATCGCGCCCCAACATGCCAGCCAAAACATTGCTTATCAGCTTCCTAATCTCCCCAATGATTGTCCCACTCATCATCTCTGCAGCTGGCATGTTTTTTTTCTATTCGCGCATCGGCTTGCAAGGCACGCACCTCGGCGTGATCCTAGCACACGCAGCGTTAGGCACCCCATTCGTTGTCATTACAGTAACTGCAACCCTCGTTGGCTTCGACAATAATTTAATCAGAGCGTCTGCCAGTCTCGGCGCCTCACCGACGACAACTTTTTTTAGAGTGATCGTTCCATTGATTTTACCCGGCGTAATTTCTGGCGCTCTCTTCGCGTTCATCACGTCTTTTGATGAGGTCGTCGTGGTCTTGTTTGTTGGCAGCTTTAAACAGCGCACAATACCATGGCAAATGTTTTCCGGCATCCGCGAACACATCAGCCCTACAATATTAGCCGTCGCAACCATACTCGTTGTTGTTTCAGTCGGCCTTCTAATTGCTGTTGAGTTACTGCGCCGTCGGGGTGAACGATTACGCGGCGTACAGGAGACCTGAGGCTTGATACAAATTAGGGACAGTAAGCTTCTGTCGGTCCACCCCGCACTGTCGTGCGAATAAAACGACGGGCTTCGCCACGTGGATAGTCTAAACGGCCGGAATGCATAATACCGCCCCGGTTGTCCCACATGATTGTATCCCCGACCCTCCATTCATGCTCCCAATGAAACTCCGGCTTATCAATCCAATCAAACAACGATTCCAACAATTCTTCGCTTTCTTGCGGGGAGACACCTTGAATACAGTACGCCAAAAGTGGGTTTGCGTAGATTGCGGGCCGTCGACTAACAGGATGCACGTTTATAGCCGGATGCACGGCTTGAGCGTGTTTTTGAGTGTTGTTATCCATCGCATCGGCGGCAGTCGCGGCGCTTTTGTTCCGCATTTTTGCACCACCATAAGGAAATTCAACCATTTTCCCAATCACGCGAGATTTCAATGTATCCGGCATCGCGGCAAATGCGCGCGCAACATTGGTAAAACAAGTATTCCCGCCACTCGATGTCACCTCCAATGAATGTAATAATGTTGCCTTGGCAGGGTTCGGGTCATATGAAAGATCGGAGTGCCAACCATCTCGCAAATTTTCGATTGCACCGCGTCTCGCACCAGCCTCGTCAAAACTGCCATCTGGCTTCCGATTGGTCATGTTAACAACTTCTGGCGCGTCAGAGTGATGATAGGATTTCTGCACATGCGGCTGAAGGTCACCGAACTGGCGTGAAAATGCCACTAACTCCAACGCGGTCATCGGCTGTTCACGAAACAAAAGAACCCCGTAGTCAAGGAACCCTGCTTCAACCGTCGCAAGGGTAGCCTCTGACATCACCGCCCTTACATCAATGCCGATAACTTCTGCCCCCCCAACATCACTCATCGGGCGAAACTCGACGCTCACGACCTTCTCCCTCCTAGACTAACTGATCCCGGAAAAATTCCACAGTTTGTCTATAGGAAATCTTGGCCGCATACTCATCATAGCTCGCACGATCCTCACAAAAAAAGCCATGCCCAACATTTGGGAAGCATGTCATACGATACTCGCGCTTTCCTTCCGCCATCGCTGTCGCAATCCGGCCAAGTTCATCAGGCTGGATCGATTGATCCTCCGACCCATACCAAAGCAGGATGGGTGCGTGCATTTCCGAGATCCGGTCTAAAAGGACTTTACGCCCAACGAAATCTTCGACTGGCCCAATTCCACCGCCGTAAAATGATGCCGCACCTTTAAAGCGAGAGGCAAGCTGAGCATTGGCCAAAAACGTATAACGACCGCCCATACAAAAGCCAGTAACACCTGCACGACTGGTGTCGGCTTCGGTACGGCTAGACAACCAATCAAGACACCGCTCCGTCTGACCCATGACATTGTCGTCATCCAACGCCTTAAGTTTTCCAATCGCTCCATCGAGATCGTCATAGGCGTATATTTCGCCATCATAAATATCAGGCGTGATTGTGGCGAAGCCGTCTTCTGCCAAACGCTTCGTTAATTTTTTGAAGTGATCATTCACGCCAAATGCTTCTATAAATACAACAACGCAAGGATGCGGCCCGGAGCCTTCAGGCGCACCGTAATACGCTCTCAGTCCACCTCCAACGTCGACCCACTCACAATTTGCCGCCATCATTCGATCCTTTCGCAAAAAATAAATAAAGCTATGGAAGAGAATATACTCATCAAAACATGCGGCAAGCATACGACAACAAAAGTACATAAGTAGGATTTCAGCGAACTTTATCGAATAGAGCAGTCCACCAAACTCCGAATAAAAACCAGATGACTGATACTAAAATTAATAGCGAAGATACTGCGTTTATAACACCCACGATCATTATAACGAATATAAACGCTTTAATATCCATATGTCAGGGCGTCTCGCCGTCTCGGATCAGAGGCGCCAAAAAAACCATCATCCATAGACATTATCGATTGGGTGCTCCCCATCAGACCTGTGGCGCGGATCGTATGGCCACGATTTTTAAGGATCGAAAGGGTTTTTGCGCTAAAACCAGGTTCAACTCTTAAAAAATCCGGCCGCCATTGATGGTGGAACCTAGGTACGGCTGTAGCTCTACCTATATCCATTTTGTGATCGATAACATTCGAGACGACCTGCAAAACAGTCGTAATAATTCTACTGCCACCCGGACTACCTGTTGCCAACAATGGTTGTCCATTTTTAAATACGATCGTCGGCGTCATCGAACTTAACGGTCTCTTACCAGGTTCTATTGCATTCGCAGCACCACCGATTAAACCAAAACTATTAGCCACGCCCGGCTTAGCGGAAAAGTCATCCATCTCGTTATTCCACAAGATTCCGGTACCCTTCGCAACAATCCCACTGCCATAAGCGAGGTTAATCGTATAGGTGTTTGAAACAACATTGCCTTTCCGATCCATAACCGAAAAATGCGTGGTATTCCGACCTTCATGACGCTTGAGATCGCCAGGGCCAATTTGACTGGCTGTTCGTGCTTTATTTACGTCGATGAGCTGCCCAATCGTCATCGCATAGGATTTTGAGGTCAATTTAGTGACCGGCACTTTCCAAAATCCAGGATCACCCATATGCCAGCTTCTATCTGCATAAGCAAACTTCATCGCTTCCGTCATCACATGAATGGAGGCGGCACTATTATGCCCCATACCAGCAATATCAAAATTTTCCATTACATTGAGCATCTGGATGAGGTGCACTCCACCAGAACTCGGTGGCGGCATGGAATAGATTTCATAACCTCGATAAATTCCACGAACCGGCTCACGAATGATCGGCCGATAGGATGCAAGATCGTTACGTGTGATTAGTCCACCATGTTTTGCCATATCTCGAACGAGTTTGCCCGCAATCTCGCCAAAATAAAAAGCCGATGGACCTCTCTTCGCAATTAATTCCAATGTAACAGCGAGATCTCGTTGACGCCACCGTTCGCCTACCTCAAACACTGTTCCGTCAGGTTTAAAGAAAATATCCCGGCTCGCCGGCCATCTGGCGAGTTTCTTCTGACGGGAACGCGTCAAACTTTCCCGTAATCCTGGACTCACCGCGATACCGTTTCGAGCCAAATGCAAAGCTGGGCGGATAAGTTCCGCAAGTGTCATCGTCCCAAATTTTTCTAATGCTATCGCTAGCCCGGCAACCGTACCTGGTACTCCGGCCGAGAAGTGTGTACCCACAGCTTTTTCACGATCATATTCGCCATTTTTATCGAGAAACATATTGCGCGTGGCTCCTGCTGGCGCCGTCTCACGATAGTCAATCGCGTGGGTTTTACCGGTTTTAGCCTCATGTACGATCATAAAACCTCCACCACCGAGGTTTCCGGCACGCGGCAACGTAACCGCAAGGGCGAAGCCAACCGCTACCGCTGCATCGATAGCATTACCACCTTGTCGCAATACATCTACGCCTATCCGTGTTGCAATCGCTTCTTGCGCCGAAACCATCCCATTTTTTGCGAAAACTGGCTGAAAAGATGAGTTCTGCCGTTCGGATGCCTGCGCGATCCCGAAAGCAAAACAAAGCGATAGCATGCCCATGATCAAGGCCACCACAAACGTCTCGTAACGAGACAAGACAGTTAATTTATAAATCCGTCTCATTCCTGCATTCCATAATGAGGCGAAATCCGCAAATTAAACGACTTAATTACGCGCGCGAAACGTTAGCGCTACGAGGCGGAATACCAGTAGCCGCATGAAATACATCAGCCAACTTGGCAATACCGTCTCGAATTTCCTCAATGCTTGGGTTGGCAAAACAGATGCGTAGATGATTGCGTGCTGCTCCTGCGTCCACGGACCACTGAGGCCCCGGATTATATGCGATGCCAGCTTTCAACGCGATGTCAACAAGTTTCAAAGTGTCAACATCCGAGGGAAATTTTATCCAAAGATAAATTCCTCCTGGCGGCACCGAAAATTCCGCAGATGTCCCAAAATTTTCTTCCAGTGCTTCAACCAAAGCATCACTCTTTGCTTTGAGGCGTGTCTTCAAATCGGCAACGTGCTTCTCGTAGTTATTCTTCATGTACTCGGCAACGACCATCTGCTCCAACGCTCCTGTACCTCCACCCTTGCAGGCGATCATTTGCGCAAGTACGGCCCAAGGTGCCACGGCGTAACCCAAACGAAGGGCTGGCGCCAAATACTTCGAAAAAGATCCCACATGGATGACATGGTCAGCATCGTTCATCGCCAACATCGAATTCGGCCATTCCTCATCCCAGAGAAGATCGGCATAACACTCATCTTCAATCACGGGAACGCCCCGATCTCGGGTCACTTTCAGAAGCGCCATGCGTCTTTCGACACTTAGAACCGAGGATGTCGGGTTTTGAACCGTGGGGATGGTATAAACGAACTTGGGTATCACGCCCTTTGCAGCCAGTGTATCGAGCTGAATTTCTAAAGCCGCAACATCAATTCCGCCTTGGTCCAATTTAGCCCCATAGACATTTACACCCCGTGCTCTTAGTCGGTTCATTGCTCCTTGATAGGTGAATTCCTCCATTATCACTGCATCGCCGGATTCCAAAAGAACATCGTTAATAAGATCGAGTGCCTGCCCCGACCCTGACGTAACCAGAATATCTTCGGTCGTCACCGACATTCCGCGAAATTTTGCAAGTTTCTCAGAGAGAAATTCGCGCATTTCTATATCTCCGAGTGGGCCACAATCTTGATTGTAAGTTGCTATCGTCTGACCGCGCCGGCGCAGCACGCGCGCAGTCGCTTCAATTAGGCCTTCGACCGGTATGCTCTGGGGGTCGTTGTGCCCACCGATAAAATTATATTTTGGAAAACCGGTCCATTTTGGTTGCGGTTCCGGTAATCCTTTTGCAAACCGGGTTTTGAAGTCGAATGGGCTACTCATTTATACCCTCTTTCGCAGTCGAGTGTTTGTTTTCCATGAACATAGGCCGCAAAAGAGAGATTGCAGGATTATAATTCCCAACGATTAATTATGTGCACTCCCTTAATCAGGTGCAGCGTGACATAATGATACAAATTCAAAATATGGATGAATCCAGAGCCACATCGTGACCAATACCAGGGCCTCCGTCCAACCTGTCGACATCGAAGCTGACGCTAACTACCGGATAGACGTCTCCAAAGCCGATACAGCCGTATTATATCGAATCACAAAAATGGCGTTTCGGTATAAAACGCGTATGACGGTTGGAATTTGCGCGACCATAATCGCCGCAGCCTTCCAGCTCTGCATCCCGCAATATTTAGGCCAAGCAGTTGATCAAGCTCGCGGCCTCCTTACCGAGGTAGCAGTGGAAGGCGGCATGCGACAACTTGCCGAAGAAGCCCTCCTATCAACGGGCCTACTTCTATTGGCTGCCGCGGTTGGCCGTGGCCTATTTACAATGATACAAAACTACCAAGGCGAAGCCGTTGGCCAGCTGATCGGCTATCGGCTGCGTCTCGATTATTACCGGAAGCTTCAGCAACTCAGCTTCTCATGGCATGACCGAGTGCATTCAGGCGATCTCATGACGCGGGGCATTCTTGATATCGAAGGTCTGAGGCATTGGGTCGACACCGGTATTTTAAGAATGATACTTCTGACATTCCTAATCGGTGGTGGCGCCGTAATTTTAATCCTAAACGATCTTGAGCTCGGTCTGACCGCGCTTAGCTTCGTGCCGATCGTGGCTCTTAGAAGCTCCATAGCGCGACTAAAACTCCGTGACGCATGGATGGCTCTGCAAGATCAAATGTCACACCTCACCAAAGTTATGGAAGAAAATCTTGGGGGTATCCGGGTGGTGCGCGCGTTTGCAGCACAAACCTACGAAATGTCTCGCTTCGATAAGAGTTCTGGAAAGGCGCTCGCCATTGCCATTCGCCGGGTTCGTCTTTTTGTACATTCGACGACACAAATGAGTTTTGTCTACTTTCTCGCGATGGTTGCCACACTTTGGGTTGGCGGTGAGAAAGTCTTGGCTGGGGCTGTTACCCTTGGCCAGCTAACCGAAACGTTAACATTTATGCTGATTTTACGGATGCCGGTGCGACAAATCGGTTGGATGATTAATTCGATAGCTCGGGCATCGACATGCGGCGGCCGCCTATTTAATGTCCTTGACTTGAGGCCCTCTGTCGCTAATGCGCCAAGTGCAAAACCGCTTGAAACCCGCGACGGTGTCGTCCGATTCGAAAACGTCGACTTCCGCTACCCAACCTGGGTAGATGATGAGCGGACACTTAGTAACATTACATTTGAGGCACGTCCTGGAAAAATGATTGGCATCGTGGGACCACCAGGCGCGGGAAAGACAACAATCGCTCAGCTCCTTGGCAGGTATTATGATGTTAGCGACGGTCGAATAACCATCGACGGGCAGGATATTCGCGAGATTACACTGGGGTCCCTGCGAGACGTCGTTAGCATCGTCCAACAGGAACCCTTTCTATTTACAGCGAGCTTAAATCACAATGTCGCCTATGGCGCACCCTGGGCGGCACGGCCCGATATCGAGCATTCGGCACAGACCGCGCAGCTTCATAATTACATTCAGGAACTTCCAGAATCCTACGACACGTTGGTCGGAGAGCGCGGTGTCTCATTGTCAGGCGGGCAACGCCAACGCCTCTCCATAGCCCGCGCGATTCTGCCAGATGCAAAAGTAATAGTGTTTGATGATTCGACAGCTTCCGTTGATGCCGCAACGGAACGACAAATCCGCAAAGCGCTAGACGAGTTCGTTGCCGACCGTTCCGTCATCATTGTTGCTCATCGACTGACATCGCTCATGCATGCAGACGAAATACTATTTTTAGAAGGTGGAAAAATTGTGGAACGAGGCAGCCACGAGCAATTGATGGCGACCGACACCCGATACCGTCAGCTGTACGAACTTCAATCACGCGCCTCATCCGAGAATGTGGCATGAGCATTCAGTCCGCTGATAACTCGCAGCCTTCTGGTAAGAGGCGCCCCATTCCGCTCGCTGTTGTGGGATCACAGACAAGTCAAGATGAGGTCATATTCGGACGAGCCTTTGATAAATGGGTAATTACCCGATTCTTATGTCATCTAGCACCATACAAATTGCGCATCTCCATCGGGGTTTTCGCCGTTTTAGTATACACCTTAACCCAGTTATCTATCCCTCTAATCGTCCGTGCGACAATCGATAATTCTTTGGTTAACAGCATTAGCAACAGGGAAATGCTGCATAATTTTATTTCACTATTTTTCGCCATCGTCGTGGTTAATTACATCGCCAATCACTTTATGGAAACCATTGTCGGTCGAACTGCACAGGATCTTTTATTCAATTTACGTCGAGCGATGTACTCACATCTTCAGCACGTCTCGCTCTCCTTTATGGATAAAACCGAAGTCGGCCGTTTAATGTCGCGCCTCCAAGGTGATGTTTATGCACTGCAAGAATTTTTGGAATCGTCGATCTTCGCCGTCGGCGACATTGTCTTACTTATTGGTATTGTCTTCGTATTGCTTTGGCTCGACCCAACGCTTGGCGCGTTGACACTCTCGGTCGTGCCAATCTTATTCCTTATGCGGATCATCTGGCTGCCGCTCGCGCGCAGGGCTTTTCTAGCCGCCCGAGAAGCAAGTAGTGCCACAAACGGAGCGCTCGCTGAGAACGTGCACGGCATTCGCGCTATCCAGGAGTTGGTGCGTGAAAATATCAATTTCGAACTTTTCGAAAAAAAGGCCAAAACCAACCTCTTGGCACATCTCCGAGCCTCGAAATTCAGCAATATAATTATTCCTATGGTCGATACCTTGACCGGCGGTGCCATGGCCATCGTGATCGTGGTCGGCGGCGCTATGGTACTGGACAAGTCCATAAATATCGGCGTGATGGTCGCCTTTCTTTTTTATGTACAGCGCTTCTTCGACCCAATCCGCTCACTTACCTTGCAGTATAGCACAATGCAGAGGGCCATGGCGTCAGGTCAGCGAATTTTTGAGGTGACCGATGTCAACGTCGATGTCAAAGACCAAATAGATGCGGAAGACCCGAAGGAAATTGACGGTTCAATTGCATTCCGCAATGTCACCTTTGGATACGAAGAAAACCACCCAATCTTAAAGAATATCTCTTTTAATGTCCGCCCCGGCGAAACGGTGGCGCTAGTGGGGCCGACCGGGTCAGGTAAGACCAGTACGACTTCGCTCGTTCATCGTTTCTATGATACCTGGGAAGGCGAAGTGCTCGTCGGCGGCAGCAACGTGCGAAACGTTACGCAAGCCTCGCTCGGGCGCCATATCGCCATGGTTTTGCAAGAGCCCTTCCTATTTTCAGTCAGCATCGAAGAAAATATACGCTACGCAAAAACGGATGCCACCTTTGAGGACATCGTAACAGCAGCAAAAGCCGTTGGGGCCCACAATTTTATCATGCGCCTTGAAGACGGATATGGAACACAACTCGACCAACGCGGTATCAATCTATCTTTTGGGCAGCGTCAGCTTATCAGTTTCGCGCGCGCATTGGTGGCAGATGCGAAGATATTAGTCCTCGACGAGGCGACCGCCAGCGTCGACAGCTACACCGAACTCGAAATACAGCGCGCGCTTGCCCGTCTGTTGAAGGGGCGAACAGCACTCGTCATCGCACATCGCCTCGCGACAATCCGAGGCGCCGACAGAATCATTGTCTTACAAGACGGCCACATCATCGAACAGGATGACCATAATGGATTAATGGCTAAAGACGGTCTCTACGCCCAGCTCTATCGCATGAATTACGCGAGTTTCGACGATATACCCAAAGACGAAATTCAACGCGTGCTCAAAAGTAAAAATGCGAATACTTAACGGGTGCAAAGATCGTATCGGTCACCTGCAACTCGCACACACAATTCAACATCGCGGGCCAACAAGTGCCGTTTTACCACTAACTCCTCTGCGGCCCGTTTAATCTCTGCAAGATACGCATCCCGGCTTTCGTATCGCTCCGCAATGGACAAACGCCTATCATTCGTGGCTGCACGTTCATCGGCTGTCTTAGCGAACGGCAACGTCGAGCCTACATATTCTAGTAATTGCCCGGCGCCACCGGTGTCCGGATGGCGTGGATTGAAGCCGGTATGTGTCCCAACGGGCACAGAAACATCCGGCATTCTGATGCCCCCGACCTCATTGCCATCCGCATCAACTTTTGAAACATAATCGGGATACACACCATTGCCAACCTTTGCTGGCATATCGCCAACTCCTTGAGACACTTGTTCCCCAAGGTCGATTTCACGCATGGTGGTAATCACGTCATGATCGGGCAGATACAGTCCAGGAATACTGGCTAACTTTCCCATTACTTCGGCCCGAGTGGCGCGACTGCCATGATCCGCTCTGGGATAAATACTTTCTGGCGGCGCCACACCATCTGCGACCCAGGCGCGAAGATTGGTCAGGGCCGCTCGGTAGACCGGACGGTAGTCAACAAAATTGAACCAATTCGCTCCCGTCTTACCAGCGCTATCCTGATTGGAGAGTTCCGGCTCACCAGGCCCGTGTTGGCTTGATGCAAAAAGATAACGACGAACATTTTCCGGAAGCTCTGCGTCGCCACCGCTTTCCAAATTCGTATGTGGAAGTCCCGCGTCACCCCGCCAATATTCAGCAGCCGTATCGGTATAAAAAATTTTGGGAAGATTTCCAGTCTCCCTGTGTCGGTCAAGCAGCCCCAATGTTTGACCCGTAACAGGATCGGTTTGCTGGAGGTCGGCGAACGGAAACAGATGTCCAAAAGACGGCGTTGGTTGCACAGAAGGCTGCGCATAACGATGATTAAATTCACCGCGTCGCCCGCCCGCTATGTGCGCCAATACTCCATCGAACGCGCCACGCCCCGCTTCGTCTGTGTTCATTCCAAAATGCAAATACGTCCGTAGAAAACGACCACACTGCGACTGGCCCTCACCAATCACATGCTTCACAGCGCCACCTAACGGCGAATCATCCGCATAACGAAGAAACGAAGCCAAATCACGCGTGGCCAGCATGCCGGCACCAACCACTGGGCAATCACGTGGTGTGTAGAGAATGTCATAAATTCGTCCAGGCTCGAACCCTCCATCAAGCCAAATATGTTCATCATCACAAACCGGATTTCCGTCAACGTCATTCGCAAAGCGCCATTTGTCACGCGAGATAGGTACGGGATCTGTATAGGGTGTGTCTCGAACGAGTAATCGCGCCTCGGGATCATTTATATCGGCTGGCGGAATTGGTTTGTGGTGTCCTAAATCACCCACATGGTGATCTGTAAGCGAAAAACAGGCACGATGATGGTTGGGTTGGATACGGATCTGTATTTGGCTGGCCGGCGCTAACGCGTCGGCGCGTACATTGGGCGGCCTCAGGCCAATGCGAAAACGCTCTGCAGTCTCCGGGACATCCCATTGCCATCCAGCCCAAGCAACGGTCCACCCTTGCTCAAATAGAAATCCGTCACCAACTAGTACCGCCGATGACGTCACGGGTGCCACCGGAGTCAAGTTAAAACGAGCAACGGATCGCCCTCCTCGGTTCGGCACCTGCATTAATAATGTGTCATTCGCCCGTTCTGGATTAATCGGTCTCAGAATCGTCGTATCACCGGAGAAATGAACCAAGCCATCTTCGCCACGTTCCGCCAATGCCAAATCCGTCACGCCTTCATTCACCTTATTTCCTGGATCGACCGCATAATGCACGATGGCGTCAATCCGTTCATAAGCACCCACATCGCCGAATTCTCGACCGCCTTCGTATGGCGTGCGCTGCAGGGTTTCTAATTTAACAACCGGCATGGTATTTCTCCTACTCTGACCAATTCTCGCACAGATCAAGTTGCTACATGGTATTGTGCTCCATTTATTTAACGAATTAGAGGAGCAATCGCGAATTCAATGCATCGGAAATATGTAACCGGCAAATTACAATAACCTAGACTGCTTTTATTAACTCCGAGCAGAATGTAGGATCGCTGCCAATGGCAGAAGACAGCGACAATTGGGTTGGAAAGGCGGTTCCACGCCTAGAGGACGAAGCCCTACTAAGCGGGAATGCGCGTTTTATCGACGACCTTTCCCCGTTACCGGGCCTTCGACATGCGGCAATCCTCCGTTCACCTTACCCCCACGCAATTATCAGAAGTATCGACAAATCGGCGGCTCTCGCATTGCCAGGTGTTTTCGGTGTCGTCACTGGCCGCGAAATCGCCGAAATTATCGATCCTCTCGTCAGTGCGGTCCGCGCCCCAATAAAATATTATCCCATCGCTATAGAAAAGGTACGCTATGGGGGGGAGCCTGTAGCAGTCATCGCGGCGGAAAACCGTTATATCGCAGAAGATGCCATGGAGTTGATAGAGGTCAATTACGATCCATTGCCCGCGATATCCGAACCTCTTGCCGCCCTTGAGGAGACTGCGCCCACACTGCACGAGGCTGTGGGCAGCAACCTCGTCCATAATCGCCAGTTCGCCTATGGTAATCCAGATCGCGCCTTTGAAGAGGCAAGCCATACAATCAAACTAGATTGGCGGTATCCACGGCAATCCTCCACGCCAATCGAAACCTACGGCGCAATCGCGCATTTCGAAAACGCGCCAGATCGCTATACACTTTGGTCGAATTTTCAGGGGCCATTTATCCTGCAACCACTTATGGCACGCGCATTAAGGATAAGTGGTAATCATCTGCGCCTCATATCGGCCCCACACAGCGGTGGCAGTTTCGGCATCAAACAAGGCATCTATCCGTATTTGGTGCTTCTGGCGGCGGCCAGTCGACTTCTAGAATGCCCACTCAAATGGATTGAAGATCGTCTCGAGCATCTCTCGGCCTCCTCGAGCTCCTCTGACCGCGCCGACGGCATAGAAGCAGCTTTTGACACAAACGGTGTTCTAACAGGCCTCCGTTACAACAACATCGTTAATGTCGGCGCCTACGTGCGAGCACCGGAGCCCGCATCGGTTTACCGTATGCACGCCGCATCAAACGGCTGTTATCAAGTCCAGAATATTGCTGTCGAAAATCGACTGGTCACGACCAATAAGTCGCCAATCGGCCTCAACCGCGGTTACGGTGGCCCGCAGTTCTATTTCGGCCTCGAACGGGCTATGGATACTGCAGCGAAAAAATTAAACATCGACCCAGCTGAAATACGCCGACGAAACTTCATTCCAGCAGAAGCCTTTCCATACGAAGCGCCCGCGGGCGCCATTTTTGACGCAGGTGATTACTCCAAATCACTGGACCTGCTCCTTGAAATATCCGGCTACGGCGACCTTATTGCGAAGCGGGCAGAAGCCAAGGCGAACAAACGCCTGTTCGGAATTGGGTTTGGCGCCGGTGTCGAGCCGTCAGGCTCTAACATGGCCTATGTTACGCTGGCGCAAACTCCGGAAGAGCGAGAACGAGCCGGGGGCCGTTCTGGAGGTGCAGCCGTTGCAAACGTTAACATAGACCCATCTGGTTCTGTTACTGTCCAACTGGATAGCACGCCAGCGGGACAAGGTCACAATACGGTTGCTGCACAGATTGTCGCCGATGCTCTCGGAATGCGACCGGAGCAAATTCGTGTCGACAGTGCTCTCGACACCGGAGCGGGCGGATGGTCGCTTGCTTCGGGTAATTACGCCAACCGTTTTGCCTCTATCGTCGTCGGTGCGATTACCGAGAGTGCCGGACGGATCGCAACGAAGCTGCGAACCGTAGCCGCTGATCTTTTGGAAGTCGCCGCAGGTGACATTGAACTTGCAGACGGGCGCGCCCGGATCCTTGGCATACCAGATAGCGGTATTAGTATTGGCAGGGTGGCTGCCGCAACCCATTGGCATCCTACTGGCTTGCCAGACGGCCTCGCGCCCGGACTTTATGAGACCGCCCTACTCAATCCTGAGGTTTTAGATACCCCTGACAGAACAGATCGCGTAGCCTCAGCCGTTACGTTTGGCTTTATCTGTGATGTCGCTGCCGTTGAGGTCGACCCCAAGACGGGTCGGGTTCGGATCGAACGCTACGCATCCGTTCACGACGTAGGTCGTATACTCAATCCAATTGTTGTCGAAGGGCAAATTCGCGGCGGGTTCGCGCATGGTTTTGGCGCTGCCATGTTCGAAGAGCTAGCCTTCGACCCAGACGGTAATTTTCTCTCCGGAACATTCGCCGACTATCTCTGCCCGACGTCCGGCGATCTTCCAACTTTAGTTTTCGACCATTTTCGAACTGATACGCAACAAAATTCAGTTGGCTCAAAGGGTATGGGCGATGGATCGTCTATGCTGACGCCCGTTGTCATGGCAAATGCAGTATCCGACGCGCTCGATCGTGATGATATCGAATTGCCACTGACGTTAAACCGTGTCTGGCAACTAGCCAATCAACGGGGTGCTGTTGGATGAAACCTGCACCTTTCGAATACTGCCGACCCGACACCTTAGAAGAGGCAGTTGAATTGCTGGCTGAGTTTGGCGACGATGCCTTAGTGATGTCGGGTGGGCTTTCACTCGGTGCAATGCTTAACATGAGAATGGTGCGTCCTGAAGCAGTAATAGACATCAACCGAATTCAACAATTGTCACAAATCGACATCATCGGCAAAGAATTGCGGATTGGCGCATTGGCCCGGCAGGAGCACGTTCTTGCCTCACCTGACTGTCAAGCAGCCGCGCCGCTTCTTATCAAAGGATTAAAAAATGTTGGCCATTACCAAACCCGAAGTCGGGGCACCGTCGGTGGTTCCGTGGCGCATGCCGACCCCAGCGCGGAAATTCCTCTTTGCTTAACCGCACAAAATGGTGAAATCGAATTGACCTCGAAGCGCGGCATCCGTCGGGTGAAACCAACTGACTTTTTTCGCGGTGCTTTAATTACGGATTGTAAGGTTGACGAAATTGTGACTGCACTCGTAATGCCAGTGATGCAAGCGGGTACTGGAATCGCTTTCGAAGAAATCAATGAACGACACGGCGATTTCGCAATCGTTGCAGCGGCAGCGTGGGCCGTTCGGGACGGTGACAACTTGTGTTATGGGTTGGGCCTCGGTGGTCTCGACGACCATCCCTTAGCCATACACGGAACCACTACTGGCAAACTCGAACCGATTCAAGAAGCCGTTACTACCATCGTTTGTAATAGTGAACCACTAGACGATCGACGTGCCTCGGCGACGTATCGGCGGCACTTGGCGGCTCACCTCGGTGAACGCACACTCCAACAAGCGTTGGAGACTGCATCATGATTAGATTGCCAGCGGGCGAACGCATGCGTGTGACTTGCTCAGTCAACGGGAAAACCACATCAGGATTTGCCGAAGGCCGAACCCTGCTAAGTGATTTTCTGCGCCACGAGCTGCACCTCTATGGCACTCATGTTGGATGCGAACATGGCGTTTGCGGTGCCTGCACCGTGATGCTCGACGGGCAGTTAGCACGTTCATGCTCCACGCTTGCCGTCCAGGCCGATGGAGCCGAACTCACGACGATTGAAGGCCTTGCCAAGGATCAGAAACTAAACAAATTACGTGAGGCATTTTCTCGCCATGGTGCCTTGCAATGTGGCTTTTGCACGCCTGGTGTCCTCGCATCCACAGCGCACTACCTTGAAGGCCACCCCAGTCCTGGTGAACAGGATATCCGGGAAATGCTTTCAGGTCATTTATGCCGTTGTACTGGATATGAAGGCATGGTCAGAGCCATACTCGAATTTGCGGCAGCTAAGCAGAGCGAGGAACAAGAATGACTATCGCTCGTATCTTAACTACATCGATGCTGCGCGACCCCGACGCAATTGCTATTGTAGATGGCAAGGCATGCCTCACCTATCGTGAATGGCATAATGAAGTCCAAAAGTTGGCTGGGGGTCTCGCTTCACTGGGATTGCAACCTGGCGAGCATTTAGTAGCCGCACTCTCCAATCGAATTGAGACGGCGTCCCTCTATTGGGCGTGTCAGATGCTGGGCGCAGTTTTTACCCCCTTCAATTGGCGAGCATCCGGAGCGGAATTTGCCTTTGTGATTGAAGATGCAGAAGCGGCTGTAGTCGTTTATGAAGCGAGGTCGGCTAAATCAGTACTAGCGGCTTTGACAATGACGCACTTCCCGACCAGTCGGGTCATTTGCCTCGACGGTACAAGCATAGGACTGCAATTTTCGGATCTGCTAGCTAGCCCTGCATATCAGGGAGCTTCCCCAATTGACGATAAGGATACCTGCCTGATGCTTTATACATCAGGTACTACGGGCCGTCCCAAAGGCGTGCCACGATCATACGCTGCGGAACGCAACGCTTCGCTCGGCTGTGTCGCGCAATTGCATTACCAATATGGTGAAGTGACCCTCGGCGTGATGCCGCTTTTTCATACGATGGGAATTCGTAGCCTCGTGATGTCCGTTATGCTCAATGGAAAATTAGTCTGCATGCCAGCCTACGACACGCAAGAGGCTTTATCGCTTATTAGTAGAGAAAAAATCAGTTCACTCTTCCTGGTGCCGACCATGTTCCATGACATTGTTCATCATAGTGATCTTGCGAAATTTGACCTTACATCGGTTCAAAATATCGCCTATGCGGGCATGTCAATGACAACCGCTCTGGTGGAGGGCTGCGCTAAGATATTTCCCGGGGCCGCATTCAGCAATTTTTATGGTTCATCGGAGATTTACACTTTTGCAGTTCGAAACAACTTGGCGGACAATCCCGGATCGGCCGGCCGCGCGGGTATTGGCCAAAGTCTCCGCGTGGTCCGCGCCGACGCGGAGGAACGCGTAGACCCTGACGAAATTGTCCCGGTCGGCGAGACGGGTGAAATCATTGCGAGTATGAACAGCCTTGATGCTTTTACCGGTTACTGGAAACGCCCCGACGCCAACAAGAAAGCCATTCGTAATGGGTGGTACTTTACTGGCGACCTTGGAAAATTCGACGACAATGGAGAAATTTATGTTCTCGGCCGGGTCGACGACATGATTATCTCTGGTGGTGAAAATATCTACGCCGAGGAAGTTGAAAACGTCCTTGCCAAATCACCAGATGTTCGCGGTGTCGCCGTCATCGGCGTTGAAGACGAAAGATGGGGCCAGCTTGTCAGCGCCTTCATTGAACCGGCAACGGACGGCATTTCACCGGAAAAACTAGACGCTTACTGCCTCGAAAGTGGCCTTGCCCGTTTCAAACGCCCACGCGCCTATGCTTTCGTAAAGGCGATACCGCGGTCCGCCTCAGGCAAACTCCTTCGTCGACACTTACGGACAGGCGACTTCGAACTACTTACCGATTACGAAAAAATTCAATCTAAGGATTCATAAGAATGGAACGAGATTATGCGGAACGACGCGGCGATATACTTCGCGACTTGGACGGATTATGTGTTGAGGTTGATCCAGAGAAAAAGATCGGCTATCTCATTTTAGACCGACCGCCGCTAAACATTGTTTCGTTTAAGGGACGGGCGCAAATACGAGCGATTATTGAAGCCTTCGACGAAGACGACGATGTTGGCGTTATTATCGTCCGCGGCGCCAACAACGTCTTTTCATCGGGTGGGGACGTAAAAAAGTTTCCGGAAATCCCTAAAACGAAAATGTCTGATCTCGCCGACAATATTGGTGCACCCGAACGCTGCTCTAAACCAGTAATCGCTGCTATCGAGAAATACGCCTTCGGTGTCGGCTTCGAACTTTGCCTCGCCTGCGATTTCCGGTTTGCGACGGAGGATGCTCTAGTTGGCTTGCCAGAATCCGCTATTGGACAAATGCCAGGTTCGGGCGGTAGCGCACGTGTCGTACGTCTTATCGGCATGACCCGAGCCAAAGATATGGTTATGTTGGGCAAACGTGTGCCTGCCCCCGAAGCCAAAGAAATCGGACTTTTGACCGATACTGCACCCAACAGCGCAGTCCTTACAGAAATGGTCGTGGATTACGCCAGCAAGCTAAATGCTTTAGCTCCTTTGTCTATGCGTTCCTTAAAGCGCGTACTCAACTCCGCTCTGGATAGCCCCTTAAGCGTCGCGCTCGATGTGGAAGGGCATTCCTACGAGAAACTTCGCTGGACCGAAGACTATATCGAAGGCATCAATGCCTTCAGCGAAAGACGCAAGCCGAGTTATAAAGGGAAATAAACCCTAAAAACGGCGAGGGGGGGGGAGAAAAAAGCTATGACCGAAAGTGCAGCCTCAACGCGTCATATCTCGATGAAAGGTGGTGGCTACTACTCTAAAGCCACAATTGGGGCAAAGGATGTGATCGACGGCGGTATTCCCATGATCATGGAAGCGCTCTCAACAATGGAGATTCCTGATATCGACCACCCCTTTACGATGGCGGACTCCGGTTGTGCAGACGGAGGTACGTCAGTCACAATGGTTGGAACGGTTCTGCGTGAAGTTCGCCGCCGCGCGCCAAACCGGCCGATCCAGATGGTTTACACAGACCTGCCAAGAAATGACTTCAGTCAGGTCTTTCGTAATATTCATGGTGAGACGGATGTTCAAACTTACATTAACGATATCGAAAATTTATACATATTTTCCTCTGCGACGTCATTTCACAAACCAATGTTCCCACCGGAAACCCTAAATTTAGGTTTTTCGGCGACAGCGTCTCATTACATAAGTGAAAAACCCTGCACGATTGCAAATCATGTCCATATGGTGGGTGCAGAGGGTTCTGAGTTGGATGCCTATGTTGAGCAGGGACGGATCGATTGGGAAAGTATGCTATTAAATCGGGCAAATGATCTTGCCCCAGGTGGAAAATTGGCCCTGTTCAATTTTGGTATTGACGAAGATGGACGCTATTTAGGGTCGACCGGAGGTGTAAGCATGTTCGACACCTTCAACAGGTTGTGGGCAGCGCTTCGCGATGACGGCACAATTACGGATGAGGAATACACCAATACCAACTTCCCTCAATCCTATCGGACGGTTGAACAATTTACGGCCCCCTTCGTCAACGAAGACAACCCCGTCTACAAAGCGGGGCTGAGGATAGAGCATGTAGAGACACGAGTTGTTGAATGTCCCTACGAGGTGGATTTTAGAGTTCATCGTGATGCCGACAAATTCGCCCGAGAATACATTCCAACTTTGCGCTCCTGGTCGGAAACGACATTCGGGGCTGGTCTATCAGCGAAACGTTCGCCAGAAGAATGTCAGGAAATTTTGGACCACTATTTCGATAGTTACCAACACTGTGTCCGTGAAAACCCCACAGGCCACGCAATGGATTACGTCCATTGTTATCTGATTGTTGAAAAAGTGTGAGTTCATCAACCACA
>CEUN01019340.1_pt1 | contig 21336 bp, 22 predicted proteins | sample 361501 | NCBI WGS metagenome assembly CEUN01 (sample SAMEA2622801, study PRJEB7988) | marine metagenome | biome: marine biome (ENVO:00000447); feature: marine epipelagic mixed layer (ENVO:xxxxxxxxx); material: "saline water (ENVO:00002010), including plankton (ENVO:xxxxxxxx)" | depth 120 m | reverse complement strand
ACTCATCTGAAATCTAAAGAGAAGGTGGCGGCTCAGCCGCAAAATCCGTTCCAGTGAGACAAAGACGCCCTTGAATATCCTGCCAAAGTTTACCCGCAGAATGTAATTCTCCTAGCGCCTTAGTCACTGCCTTGAATCCCTCTGCCTCAAATTTTTTAGTGAGGGCATCAAAATATAATGGTTTTTTTTCTATCAAGGCCTCTATGCGTAAGGCGAGATCAAAAATATTAATATCAGCCACCGGACCAACCTGTTCTTCTGCCTCTGAATCGCCCAAATAATTTTTAATATCTACCTGTCCCGCGTAGGCGTATTCAATGCGTTCAAAACGTTCACGGGGCAAATCATCTGGGATCGTTGCGTCGATGCCACATTTGCTTGTTATGGGAGTTCTACCGGGTGTGATGTGTAAACTTGGGTCCAATGGTTTAGCTCGAAGATCTGGAATCGTGATGATATCTCGGTCAGCTTGGACACGGGTAGCAATTGCCCACTCAACATCAGTACCGCTAAAAACATCGATATCTTCATCAACGACAACAACATGTTTTATATCAGAAGCGACGAGACCAGCCATTATGGCGTGTTTGGCATCTCCCGGCCTTTTACGAATCGAAACAATTGCGTGAAAATAGCAAGATCCACCAGGTGTAATATTAACGTTAACTAAGTCTATATTAGCTGCATTAAATGCGCGTCTTACCGCCGCCTCTCGGTTGGGTGCACCAGGCAAAATTACCTCCCAGGGCATGTGAAGAGCATAATACATGGCGTCTCTGCGCATGGAAATCGCTTTGACCCGAACATGAGGGTTCCAATGAAGCCCTCCCATCAGACGTGTAAACTCACCAAAGCGTCCTTCTGGTTTTGTCCAGCCTGTTGGCAAAATCTCGGCTTCCAATACAATCTCTGCATCCGAAATACACGGCACATCAATTGTCTCACCCGGTGTAAGACGAACTGCGGTTTCCATTAAGCCACCTGCTATCGCCAATTCATTCTGATTCATTGGAGCCCTGTATGTAGCACTTACATTTATAGCTAAATGTGTCCCGATATTTATCGTTATCGGTAATGGCTCATTCCGGCGAAAAGCCTCTAATGCCATAAGTTGGAGATCGTTAGGCGTAACAATATCTATTCCTGTAAGGTTCTTTTCCCGCAACAAAAAACGATAAATTCCTGCATTTAATGATCCGCTAGCATTCTTAGCGATTGTCACACCGGCGGTGATCATAGGCCCACCATCATGAATTGAAAAAAGGGGCACAGGCAATTCAAATAGGTCAACCTCATCATCGGTAATAAAAACTTCACGCACTGGACCACCATTTATAAGTTTTGGTTCAATGGGTTCTGAAAGCCCTAGATCAAGTAGTTTATAAACATCCTCATATGAGCAACCAAATGCGGCTCCTATTCGTTCTCGACTGTTTGCCACCCCCGAAACAACTGGCATACTGTAGTCATTAACATTGTGAAAAACTAAGGCTTTTTCTGACCCATCTACCAATGCAGCGATGTGCCGAATATCAACCGGTTTTGTTATATCCTCTACATGCCCCTTTTGGCGCAAGTCTTTGAGTACTTCCCTAAAACTATTAATCATGTCCGGCTCCTGCACTAATCCGATATACTAGCATATCCGCCCTTTCGAGTTTCTTGCAAATCAAGCAGGATAATTAAATATTTACTGGAGTATTTATGATTGAACTCAGACAAGATAAGATTCAAGGTTTGGACCATGTCGCATTGATCGTTCATGATCTTGCCAACACATCAAAATCTTTTGAGCATCTTGGATTTTGTGTAACACCGGTATCACAACATTGGGGTGCCATAACCGCTGGTGGTGAGGTAGTGCAGTGGGGCTGCGCAAATGTCTGCGTCATGCTTCAGCAGGGTTATCTGGAATTAATGGGAATTATAAATCCAAAACTTTATGACAATAAAATCCCACAATTTCTGTCTCGCTACGAAGGGATCCACATCCTCGCTTTTGGTTGCAATAATCCCAGGGCATTATCTGAGAGACTTAGTGCAGAGGGTTTTAGTAAAAATGGTGTTTACAATCTGTCGAGGAAACTTGAAACACCAAAAGGAACTCGAGTAGCTAAATTTAACCTTGTAAGACTAGCGCCCGCAGATATGCCTGAAGGACGGGTACTTGCTATAAGGCATCTCACAAAAAGTTATTTGTGGCAGGAACGTTACATGACACATCGCAACGGTGCTTCATCACTTGAAGAAATAGTTGTCTCAGTCGATAAACCCTCAGAGGCCGCGGAACGTTACCAGCGCTTTTTTGGAATAAGCCCAGTCAAGAATTTGGAAAGCTACCATTTTAATTTAGGCGAAGGTAATTTCGTCCTTACAACTAGCACATTTTTACAAGAAAACTACGCAATTGATGTGCCTTCAAACCCCTTCCCAGCTATTATAAAAATCAGGTCCATTAATTTAAATCACACTCGAACATTTTTAGAGGAAAATTCTATTAAACATAAAAAAATAAAGACCGGTATTCAGATTTCGAGTTCTGCGACCGCTGGAGCAACCGTAATTTTTATTGAATAATAAGGATAATAATGTCTTTTGACCTTATAGTAATCGGAGCTGGCTTTGCGGGACTGACTGTGGGTATTAGAGCTGCCGAACTCGGACTACATCCACTGATATTGGAAGCGGGCGAAGATGAGAATTATCAATGCAATTCCCGTTATTCTACGGGGTCTTGTCATGTCGCCTTTAATACACCGTGGACTAACCCGGAAGAACTTACCAACACCATTATCAACAATGCAGGCGGCTGTGCCCGAACAGATCTTGCTGTTTCAATTGGACAAAATGCCCGCAGGGCTATTGATTGGCTTAAAATTCAAGGTGCCAGTTTTGAGGACCACCCAAGAAGAATAGATCATATGCCCATGCTTTCACCCCTACGAGAAATGAGAGCGGGATTGGATTGGGAAACTGGAGGAGCAAACTTACTCCTAAAAAAAATGGCTAACAAACTCGTTAAAAATGGGGGGGAAATTAGACTTGGAACTAGGGCAGAAAAGTTATATTTCGAAAATGGAATAATTTTTGGTCTTAAGGCAACAAACAAAGGAGTTCATCACGACCTATTGGCAAAGTCCGTTGTTATCGCTGATGGTGGTTTTCAAGGTAACCCCAAACTTGTTGAAAAATATATCGGTTGTTCAATAACTAAACTCCAACAACGTAACGCAGGCACCGGGGTTGGGGATGGACTTAGGATGGCTATAGAAGTCGGGGCAAATATAGCAGGAATGGATTGCTTTTACGGACATGTCTTGAGCAGAGATGCAATGACTAACGAAAAATTATGGCCATACCCACAGGTCGATGTGATTTGTTCAACTAGTATCGTTGTCAACGCTAGTGGAAAGAGGTTTTCCGATGAAGGGCTTGGGGGTATTTACCTTGCAAACTCCATAGCTCGCATAGATGATCCCCTATCAACAACAGCAATTTTTGACTCTGACGTTTGGGAAGAAGCTAAAACAACGGACAACGTGCCGCCCAACCCCTCTCTTCCTGATGCAGGTGGAACTATTCTAAAAGCCTCCACAATCCAGGGGTTAGCAGAAAAAGCTGATTTGAATGCGAGACAGCTTGCAACGACCATTACATCTTACAATAAATTTCTGTATCAAAAAGAAGCTTTTCTCTCACCACCCAGAACACAGACGAGTTATTCAGCCCGCCCAATTATCAAACCACCATTTTATGCCATCCCACTTTGTGCTGGAATTACTGTTACCTCTGGGGGAGTCTCAGTTAATGGGAAAGGGGAAGTGATAAACAAAAACGGTTGCCCCATTCCGGGTTTGTATGCGGCCGGTTCAACAGTTGGCGGGATAGAAGGTGGCCCCTCGGCTTCTTACGTGGGTGGATTAATTAAGTCATTTTGTATAGGTTTACTCGCCGCTGAGAGCATAGCCAATTCTCATGGGTCGCCAGCCTTCGTTTAAACGTTTACAATTGGAATATCTCCATTGTTTAAATAGATTCAACAGTAAATGAGTTTAATTACCACCGCTAAAAATCGCCTTCCCCGTGTAGTGCTCTCCTTGATTTTCGGTGTACCCGTTGGTGCCATCCTATCTTGGCTCGAGACGCCTATTCCATGGATGGTTGGACCTATGATTGCTGTCGCCACACTCAACTTGCTCGGCTTTCGCGCATTCGCTATCCCCTACGGACGACAAGTCGGGCAAGTAATATTAGGTTCTGCTATCGGAATTTATTTTACCCCGCCGGTTCTAGCTGCCCTAGCCGCAAATTCCATCGCTATTTTTATAACAACAATATCGGCTTTCGCTATTGGTGGTTTAGGGGCCTTAGTAATGTCTAAGGTTTCAGGAGTTGATGGCAAGTCGGCCTTTTTTGCTTCAATCCCTGGTGGATCAATGGCTATGGCTAATCTTGCAGATAAATACGGAGCGACAATGCCACCAGTCGCAGTAGCGCATAGTCTGCGAGTTTCAATCTTGGTAATCGTGATCCCTTTTGGAATAACTTACGGTGGTATTCCTGTTGAACCCACAGCATACCGACCCGACTTTTCCTTAGACTACTCCATCCTAATTCCCTGGCTAATCGCGGGCTTAATTCTAGGAGAAATTTCAGAGCGTCTTAGGTTTCACAATGGTTGCCTGCTTGCCCCGCTATTTCTTGGTATGACCCTCGCTTTAAATGGAGTTACACTCTCGGAAGTACCCGGTTGGTTGACCGATATAGCTCAACTGTTATTTGGCCTTATCCTTGGAGAACGCTATGAGCGCGCGTTCTTTGCACGTCATAAACTATTTATCCCTTTTGCGTTAATTAATGCAATTTTCATAATATCCGCATCGGGTGCTGTGGCAGTTGCGATCTTCTACATGTTCGACTTACCCCTCGCTACGATGATTATAGCAACGGCCCCGGGCGGGATGGCGGAAATGGCTATTGTAGCTCAAGCACTGCAAATGGCTGTGCCCACAATAATGGCTTTTCATCTATTTAGAATTATCATTGTAAACATGGGTACTCAGTATATTTATATTAGTGCGACTTGGTTACGCATAAGGTTTAGCTCGGACAAAGATTAAACATAATAATTATTCCAAGCCGCATAGAGTAGACGGGCAGCGAGCAAAGTTAAAATACTTTTTAGAGCGACGCGAAACACCCTTTCCGGCAACCGGTCCAAAACCCTTCTTCCAATCAATGTTCCGCAAACCCCAAAGACAATCAGGCCAATTAGCAGGGGAATATAAGACCCAAATGCAAAACCTAATATACCGAACAGAATAACTTTAAAAAGATGTTGAAGGGTCATCAATGATGCATGTGTTGCCACAACTTGTTGTCGTTCTTTGCAGGCTGCATTTACAAACGGAGCAACAAGAGGGCCTGTCCCGCCAACAAACATTGTTGCAAAACCCCCAAATACGCCGCACCCGAAAAACTTTGCGGGGCCAGGATTAGAGCTGCGAAATTTTGGCGTCCAAGTAGCGTAGAGAACAAATATGCCCAAAATAGATTGTAGGACCCATACCTCTAGTGCAAAAATTGTTAGACCTCCTAACCAAGATCCAAGTAATGTACCAAGTAAAAATGCTGGAATAACGGAGGTAAGAATTTCACGACGCATGAGCAATGCTCTGAAACCATTTGATCCTATTTGTACGACCGCGTGAATTGGTATCAACACTGTTGGTGGCAGAAACAAAGTCATTGTAGCCAAGACTAACAAACCACCGCCTAAACCCAACGACGCGGCAATGAAACTACCAACAAAAGAAATTCCGCAGAGTACCGAGAAACCTACAAGCGTCAGGGTGGTTCCTTCCGTCAAAAATTCGATTAATAGTTCCATATCCTTACCTTGTTCACTTTTTTCATGCTTCTTGACTAAAACCTATATGGTTCGCACTAGGAGAATCTTCTTAATTGGTTGCGGAAAACGGCAAGCTGCGCTACTTCCACCTGATAACATAGGAAAGGAACAACCAGTGCAACCACTTGATCCCGAACAACTCAAATATGTGGAAATACTTGCCAAACTCATGTTAGAAAATGAAGTATTTAAGGAACAATATTCCGAAAAAGACTTCGATGAAGTTATCGACTGGCTCACCAAGCTTCGTGCGCAGATAGATATTACAATCGAAGCCCTCCAAGATCAGGGGCCCAGTAAATAAATCTTTTCTGCTGTTCAAATTATGGAAAGGCTATTCCGCCATTTGCAGCGAAAGTTTGACCTGTCGTAAACTCCGCATCATCCGAACATAAGAATAACATAAACCCTGCATATTCTTCCATAGTCGCTGGACGCTGCACCGCCTGTTGTTTTGCAAGATTCTCAAACATAACTCCCGATACAGAAGGCCGTTCCACCTCTGTTTCAACTGCTCCCGGCATGAAAAGATGCGCTGTAATATTCCATTCCCCAAGCTCTCTCGCCATCGAACGTGTCATACCAATCATCGCAGACTTTGAGGTAATATAATGTAAATAATTTGGACGACCGGTCGGTACCGTCGTTGAGGCTATATTAATAATCCGCCCCCACCGGCGTTCCTGCATCGCGGGAACAACCGCGCGTGAACAAAAGAATGCTCCATCAATATTGACCCTCATTGCTGATTGCCATTCTTCTACCGGCAACTCCCAAAATGGTGCAATTGTAATTCTTGAAAAAACTGCCGCGTTATTGATTAAACAATCGATGCGGCCGTATGCAGATAACGCTGTTTCTGCCATCGAATTTGCTTCGGCTTCAATTGCTACATCAGTCCTAACACTCATAGCACGTCCACCTTTTTGTTCTATTTCTCTAACCACACGTTCGCCATTTTGTTCATCTAACTCAGCGATAACCGGTATTGCACCCTGTGCAGCAAACTCATGAGCATATGCACGCCCTAGCGCCTGGCCACCACCTGTAATTATGACAACGCGGTCCTTGAGACTTGAATATTGAGCCGTTGGCACACTAATACCTCCAATAGAGAGATTTAAATAATAATTTATTTAATTTATTCTTATAAACTAACAAAACGATAAACAATATAGACTTTCCAACCTTGGACTCTTTTAAGTTTGCCACCACCGGTAGCTCCGCACCGTTTAAGGAGTTCTACGAAATTGATACCGTATGTTTTTTACCATTAAAATCTGAGTCATTATGTACCTGATAGCATTTTAAGTGAACCCACGATCATAAAGCGACCAAAGCCTTTTATTGGTTTCTTCCGATAAAGACCCTTTTTCAGCTCCTTTGCAAGCCTCATCTAGGTGTCTAATCTCCGATAGACCAATTATTGCTGTCGATACAGCTTTGTTAGAAAGTACAAAACGTAGTGCAGTTTGCGCACGAGTTCCAAATTGAGATCCGATTACAGAAAATACAGTCTCTGTATTACTAGCTTCAGATTCCGCATGCGTATTCTCAGTTAGTATACTCTCGCGCCCGGTCCGTACCCTTGTTGCCAAGTAACTTGCCGCGAATACTCTAATGGCCATAATAGCCATTCGTTGAGCGATGCAGGCATTCATAACCCCGCTACCATCATAGCTCGACCAACTCTGTGGAGCTACTTTCCAACTCGAAGAAGGATTAATTAAATTATAATAAACTTGAGCAGCATCAAACCGGCCACTATTTATTACCTCGATTGTCGATAAATTATCACCAAGGGCTGTTAAACCCATAAAATTTATTATTCCCAAATCACGTAATTTTTCCATGCTGTCGGCAATTCCGCCGCGACGAAGCACATGATCAACAGTAATTGTTCGCCCTGACGCCGTCGTCGTAATTGGGCTGTGGATTTGGAGTAAATCGATCCTATCGAGTTGCAATCTCCTAAGGCTATTTTCAGCACTTCGCTCCACTTGACTTACAATACTTTCTGATAAGTTAAGGTCTATCCTTACTTTCGAGGAAACCATTGGTTTTTCTCGAATTTCCGTCAATATAGTGCCAAGTGCTTCTTCAGATTTTCCATCACCATATTGTGGAGCTGTATCAAACCAATTAACTCCAAGATCAAGTGCTCGTATAACTGCTTCACGGCGTTTTTTTTCACCCGCGTTGATCAAAATACCGCCTGAACGCCCTCCACCAAAGGCCACTTCAGAAACTTGCAAACCGGTTTTGCCGAAAGGGCGCAGTTTCATTATTGCCAGCACTCCTGTAATTTAATTACTTCAATGCCCTACAGCAGACTTTTATACAACAGCTAGGAATTAAATTATGTCCGACACAACTCAAACGCTTAAGCTAACCAGCCAAGGTGCAATGAAGATTCTTGAAGCCGCCATTGTCAAGGCTCAACAAATAGATGTTCCACAATGTATTTCCATCGTTGATTCCGGCGGTCATCTCTTGGCCTTCTGCCGCATGGATGGGGCGTTCGTCATGTCTAACACCTCTTCACGTCGCAAGGCTGAAACTGCAGCCGCCTATGGTATTCCTACCGGCGATATTCCGGAAGGCGTCGATTTAAAATTGGCAATAGTCACAAATGGCGAACGTGTTAATTTACCAGGTGGACTTCCATTGATAGTTAATGATGAGATAGTAGGAGCCATTGGCGTTGGTTCTGGTACGGGTGCGCAGGACCTTGAAGTCGCAAAAGCGGGAGTAAAGGCTCTAGAAGGTGCAAAGGAATTCTATTGATATCATAGACCCGTCAATCTAGGGACTACTTCATCTGCAAATAAACTAACAGATTTTTTTGCCTCACCAAACGATATGTCCCCAAAAACGAATTGGCCTACAAGGTAGTTTGCACCTGAAATCTGTAATTCCTTAGTCAACATCTCTGTTACCGTTTCAATTGAGCCTGCCACCGCACGACCCTGTGCAGCTATCGCATCAAATTCTGCGGGCCTTTGGTGCCTAGGCTTTCTCGTCCCACGATACTTAAATAGGTAGTTGAAACTCTCATGCCAATTTGGGTAAGCACGACGTGCTATTGCTAACGCCTCGTGATCCGTATCTCCGACAATGATGAACCGTCCGATTCCCAATTTGGGATTTTTCTTATTACTAGGGAAACGGTTAAAGGAAGACTTATATGCGGCCAGCATCGCCTCAGTCTCAGGTGCTGTATCTAGGCTAATGACATTTAGGCCCTCCGCGCCGGCACGAGCCGCACTATCAACCGCATGGATGCCATACCAAACTGGCGGCAATGGATCCTGCATCGGTTCCAAAGCTACAGGGACATCTTGTAAATCAAAGTATTTACCTTGGAAATCGACATGACCATTTTTTAAGGCCATCATGACAATATCCAGACATTCCAGATATATCTCCTGGGAATCTTTTGGATCTTGTCCAAATATATCAATTTCAATGGGAGAGGCTCCCCTTCCAAAGCCGAGTTCAAGACGCCCGTTGCTCATTTGATCAAGCATGCAGATTTCCTCTGCTAGCCTTAGCGGATGATATAGAGGCAATGCAAAAACCATCGGACCAAATCTTAGGGTCTTGGTACGTTGTGCAACAGCGGCAAGAAATATACTCGGAGATGGCGCCATTCCAAGCGGAGTTGCATGGTGTTCTGCAAGGTGGTATCCGTAAAAACCTGACCGATCGTATAATTCTATTATCTTCAAACGCATCTCATAAAATACATCAAGCGGCACGTTTCCGCGATCGAGATGATCAAAAACCCCAAATTCCATCAATGTCTCCTATATCCATTGATAAAGTATTGATATTAGACCCAATGCGAAAATATGCCAAAATACCAAATCATATAAGTTTGGTCGGTCTATTGCCAAACATATCTATCCATACAAGTATTCAAAAAATTAAAAGGAATAACAATTAAATGTTAATTAGAAAAAAACAGTTGCTTGAGTCCTCTCTGTGCCATGCTGATATCCGTTTACTCGGCAAATACTCTCTTAAATTGCCAAGTAAGATTGCAGAATAGGACCTTTCTGTAGCAGTTAATTTTTCTTTCTAGAAATCGAAACCGCTAAATTCCCATTAAAGGAAAAATAAAATGATCCGACTGTATGCAGCCCCCACGACTAACGGAATTAGAGCAAAAATAACTCTCGAAGAATGTAATTTGGATTACAAACTGATTAATATCGACATGAAAGCAAGAGAGCATAAAACAAAGGAATTTTTTACTATGAATCCGATGGGTATGACGCCGGTTATAATTGATGACAAAGGCCCTGAAGGTAAAGAAATTACCGTACCCCAATCGATCGCAATAATGTTCTATTTAGCAGAGAAAGTTGGAAAGTTCATCCCCAAAAACCTTACTAAGCGCGCGGTATTTTGGAATCTGATGATGAATGCCGCCACAGATGTTGGTCCAACTTATGGTGCAATATCATTTATCGGACGAATGGAACATCCCCACAACCCGACTAGGGATAAATTTTTAGATAGGCTCATGGAAAACTACATTGTATGGGATAAAATTTTACAAGATCAAACATATTGCGTTGGAGATGAAATAACGATTTGTGATTTTGCCCTTTTTGGTATCCACGCACGCACAAAGGTACTCCTTCCAAATGTAATAAAAGGCCTCGAAAATTTGGAACGTTGGGCCAATTTGATCAAACAACGTCCAGGCATAAAAAAAGGACAGAATTTCGATGAATAAATGGATGGAGACGCACCGAGCTGTAGTTCACCCTTGGAACTGTGACGTCCTCGGTCATATGAATGTTCGCTGGTATGCACATATTTTTGATGATGCCGAGTTTCATCTGTGGTCAAGTATCGGATTGAGTCACGCAACCCTGAAAAAGGAAGGGGTTGTAACCGTGATAGCAAATACCAATACGGATTTTTTGCATGAGGCCTCAGCAGGAGAACTCCTAACAGTAAAAAGTGCATTCACTAAATTAGGGAATAAAAGTTTATTTATAAGTCAACAAATGACTAATTCCGAGAATAATAATCTGGTAGCTAAACAAGAAGTTGTTTGTGTGTTTTTTAATATAAATTCACGGAAAGCCGTGCCGATGCCCGATGATATCAGGACGAAACTAGAAACTGTATTAGTTGAACAATAGTGTTCGAGGAACCCCAAAGAAAATAATTTTTTTCAGCAATTCAAACCGATAGTTTATTTCTACTTGTATAGGAAAAAGACGTTTTCAGGCGCAAAATCAAAAATGTTTAAAAATTTATTTGCAAAAAGGAGATTTTATTCTCTAAAACTGAAACCCTTATGTATTATCCCACGGATTTCTAAACTCTTTTATAAATCCACTGCATAACATTTATGACGTAAAGATTAATTATCCAAAAAGCCAATTACAATTCCCTATCAGATTTTCCTCCCAAAATTTCTTTAGCCTTGACGTAAGCCAAAACGGGGTACATGGCCGAGAACATTGCCAAAGCAATACCCATATACCCTTCTCGATAACCCTTTTTGCCGAAATATGACTGCAAAAACCGACTAAAAAAACGTCGGAATACTTCTAAGCCGCAGGGAATATCATGTGCAGCGACACTGTCTGCTGCCGCTGCTGAGCTATAATTGTTCAGGCGTTGATACATCGAGGATAAGTCTTGATCAACATAATGATCAATTTCTGAAACCATTTTACCCCGCCGTCCGTCCAATATAATTTTTGGATGCACAGTACCACTACACCATTTTTTCTTACCTTTTCTAAATAATGCTGCCTTAGCAGCAACGCCGTTATAAGCTCCCCACCCAAATTTTATGTGCCGGCCGCCGACGTAATTCCTAAATGGAATTATAAAATAATCAAACTCGGTTTCTGGAAGTGTCGTAATAATTTCCTTAACGAGTCTGTTGGATAAACGTTCATCTCCATCAAGCTCCAATATCCAATCACCAGTACAAGCTGAAATACCCTGTGAACGCCTCTCCCCTTCATTAGGCCAATCTCCCATTATCAGCTTTGCACCGAATTGTTCCGCAATAGCCCCAGTCCTATCTGTCGATCTATCCAAAACTACCACAATCTCATCGGCAAATTCACCACTGCCTATACAATCAGCTATTTGCGACTCTTCATTGTGAGCAACAATCAACAAAGAAACTTTATTTCCTAACACGAAAGACTCCTGAACTAGAAAAGAGAAATTCTTTCTCAATAATCTCAGAATCAAGATTAATTTTCTAAAAATATTTACCTAAAACAATTTAACTCCCCTTTATTTCTTGAGGTCAATTATAAAAAGGCTAGTGTCAGTAAATTTGGTTATGTATGTTTCGGTTATAAAGTTTATTGCAATGCAACAATTTCAGGGGTTAGCATTTTGAAACCCAAAAGAAATATAGCTCAACGCCTCTTAGATAGATTTTTTTATAAGTATTATGCTCGCAATCTACTGTACGAATTGCAAATGAGAGCCCGCTCAGAATCTGCAGATTTTGTGCAAACTGAGATGCCAGAAGCACAGATATTCAGGACCCATCGCGATATAATCCATTTTGCTATTAATAACTCGCCTACAGATGGCCTATTTTTGGAATTTGGAGTTGCCACCGGCAATACAATTAGTGAGATAGCATCAATAGTTCCAGGTGGAACAACTGTTTTTGGATTTGATAGCTTTAAAGGATTGCCAGAAAATTGGTCGGGCCATATAGAAACCACTGGTGCATTTCAACAAAAAAAAATGCCCAATGTACCCCCCAATGTCTCCTTGGTTCCCGGACTATTTAGAGAAACACTGCCAGAATTTTTTGTTGATAAGAATGGGAGAGTGAGCTTTGCTCACATTGACTGCGATCTTTATAGCTCTACCGCCACTATTTTGGATCATATCGGCTCAAGACTTCAATCTGGAACTATGATCCTATTCGACGAATATTTTAATTACCCCGGGTGGAAGCTGCACGAACACAGGGCATGGATGGATTTTTCTAATAATTCAAAAATTGCCTTTACATACGTTGGGTTTACGGCATTAGACGGGAAAGTTTTAATTCGTGTTGACTAAACAACCACAATTTGGTGCCCCCCGCCAGAATCGAACTGGCACTCCCTTGCGAGAACTAGATTTTGAGTCTAGCGCGTCTACCAATTCCGCCAGAGGGGCTGATGATTCAACCGCATGCAAAATGACCAATTTTATGCCCTGTAGTCAAGCAAAGTCGTCTTTTATTCCATGAAAAAACAGAACAGGTTTAAATCTATATTATATAAATTTAAATGAAAGAATTAATGTAACTTTACAGTTTTTATAAACTAAAAACATATCCGTTCAAAGGCTCTGAAAGGTTTGGTCTTGCTAAAGCGATCTTACGACTGGGTTTTTACTTATTCTGCTCATCCCAAAGCTTTTTGGTTATTGGTTGTAATTTCTTTTCTCGAGAGCTCGGTTTTCCCAATTCCACCAGACCTATTATTAATCCCGATGGTACTTGCGACACGTAGCCGTTGGTTAGTCCTTGCGATGGCATGCACTCTGGCATCGGTTCTAGGTGGACTATTTGGCTACGCCGTTGGGTATTTTCTTTATGATACAATCGGTAAAACACTCATAGAACTTTATGGATATACGGCGCTTTTCTCCAAATTTCAGGAACGTTACAACGAACTCGGTAGCTGGATCGTTTTTATAGCCGGCACTACGCCATTTCCTTATAAAGTGATTACAATAGCTAGTGGGGCAACGCAACTTGACCTTTCAACTTTTACTTTAGCCTCTGTATTTTCACGTAGTTTGAGGTTCATTTTAGTCGCTGGTTTATTATTTTTTTTAGGCCCTTCAATCAGGAGTTTTATTGAAAAGCGATTAGGCCTTATGTTGGCAGCAATGTTCCTCCTTATTATTACTGGATTTGTAATCATAGAATATTTCTTTTAAAGAACGGTTTATCTTGACCCTCGACCTTTTAGGCCACATATCAACTTTATTATGAAAACTAGTTCTTTCTCCCCATTTAAACATTACAACACTGTAATCATTGCTGGCATGGCATCTGCTAGCCTTCTTATAACCGCGTTGATTCTTGAATATTCTGCTGGCTTGATATCTTGCACTCTTTGTAATGCACAACGATGGCCCCACGCCATTGTGCTTGGGTTATGTCTAATTGCTTCTTTACCAATACTACCCAATAGGAGAAGATTATTACTAGGTATAATATCCCTTGCATTTGCCACAACTGCTCTAATAGGCGTATACCACGCCTCCATCGAATATGGTTGGATTTCTGGGCCCACTGGATGTTCCGGTAATATCACCGGCAATTCAGTTGAAGAAATCCGACGCCAACTGTTAGCACAACCATTGGCAAGATGTGATCAAGTTGCCTGGAGTTTGTTCGGAATTTCTCTCGCTGGATATAACTTTTTAATATCTGGAGTACTTTCCCTAATTTGTGGATTTTCATCACTATGTAAACTTTCTAAAACTACGCTATGAAAAAGAAACAGCAAAAACAATCAAAGATCACTGGCGAAAATAGAATGCCTGGTGACCCTTATCCAGAGAAGATAGTTGAAACAATCCTTCGTGTGGACCACGCAGGAGAACACGGCGCAATTAGGATTTATGAAGGACAGCTAGCTGTTCTTTCTGGAACAAAAGCCGAGGCCCCAATAAGAGAAATGATGGAACAAGAACAACGTCATTTGGATAAATTCAATCAATTAATAGCTGACCGGAAGGTTAGACCGACTGCCCTTTCCCCATTATGGCACCTAGCAGGCTTTATGCTTGGCGCTGGCACGGCTTTTCTTGGCCCAAAAGCAGCTATGACATGCACTCAAGCCGTGGAAGAAGTAATCGACGAACACTATGAAAGTCAGGCAAAACAGCTCGGTGATGATGAAAACGAACTTCGCGCTGTGATAGAGGAGTTCCGCATGGACGAGTTAGCTCATAGAGATAAGGCTATTGAAGAAGGGGCGGAAGAAACACCAGGCCACAAAACTTTATCCAGAGCAATTAAAGGTGGAACCAAATTAGCTATTTGGCTCTCAAAAAAAATTTAAGGATACCTTTTCTTTCTTTCACGGAATTTCCGATGACATCCGGAGCACGTCTTCCCGAGTGCCCGATACCCCGACTTCACGGCCTTCTCATTTCCGGCACGACCAGCTTCGGCAAGTACTGTTGCAGCTCTTACCATAGCATTCATTGATCGAGCAAATTCTTCCCAGTCCCGCCAAATTTTAGGCGAGGCTCTACTAGGCCGTTCATAATTCTTTTTAGAAAACAACCCAATCGCTCCTCGCCCATTTAGTACTATTCGCTCTGAGGCTGCTGCTACTATGGAACCATCAAAAGGATTTCGACCCCGGACTATTAGCCCTATTCTCTTCATTTCAGCGCCTATAGCCTTCATGTTTTCCATCCGCTTTTTAATATCACCTTTAGCTCCCGCATGACTGAGCTGCAACTGGGACATCAAAACACCGTTCTTTTTCTCAACATCGGATTGCGCACTTACGTAATTCACGAGCGGAAAAGAAAACAAATAGGTCACTAATAAAAATAGAACACCAAATTTTAAATCTTTCATCAGACCAACATAAATTTCAATTATGGCAAAATTTCGCCTCTAGAACATTTAACACTCATTATCATGAAAAATTTAAGGTAAAAATAAATTTTTATTATTAATCTTTAATACTTCCACCGCACTTCAGCTAGTATCGTCATAATCGTCCAATGCACCCCGTCAAGCACCATTCAGGCAGCACCTCATAGGTGATGGTTAATTTAAGAACTATTCAAAGATACGGAGGCTTATTTTACGGCCTTAACAAAACTATGCGGCAAAATATTTCCCCATTTCTCTCGTATACGGGAATCGAGTTCGGCACTGTTACGCGCAACAATCGGAAAAGTTTCCTGACGGCGAAATGGAATGCAAGCATCGACCACTACACGGGCGTTACGGCGATCAGTTTCGTCATTAAAACACATTGGGTCCAAATGTGAACTCCAACCTCCTGAAACAATCTCAACATCTTCGCGGGGATCACACCTTGTACACATGGACCATAGAACATCATTGACATTAGTTGGGTCTATATCCTCGTCCACAACCACGGTCCAGCGATTACAGTAGGCGCCCGCCAAGCACTGAGATGCCACCAACCCCGCTTGCTTTGCATGCCCTCCATATAATTGCTTGATCGAAACCGTAAGCCAAAATCTGCTTCCTCCCGCTTCGTGTGCCCATACACCTCTCACTTCGGGGATACCGGCTGCCTCCAGTTGTGACCAAACAGCACCACAACGATAATGACCTAGGTAATAAGTATTATCATTCGGCGGCACAGCCGGCACAGCCCCCATGAGCACCGGTTTGTCCCTGTGCATCATTGTTTCCACTTGAATTGCGGGCTCCGGTCTCTGGCCTCCAGCATAGTAACCAGTCCATTCCCCCAGTGGGCCTTCGACTACTTCATCATCAGGGTGAATGAAACCTTCTAGGGAAATTTCAGCATTCGCGGGCACGGGCAGCCCAGTTTTGGGCATATTTATAATTTCGACGGCTTCGCCAAATATTCCCCCGGCGGCTTCATATTCACTTTTTCCATATGGGATCTCAAGGCCTGCAAGCATAAATAAAGCTGGATGCATACCAAACGCAGCTGCGACCGGACAAGGCTCGCCTCGGGAATGATATTTTTCCATAATCAGTCGACCGTGCTTACCCGGAGACATCATCACGGAGGCCACATTTTTTTCATGAACTTGCATTCGGTAGGTACCATAGTTAATCCAATCATTATCCGGATCTTTCATCACCACCATGCAAGCGGTTCCAATAAAGTGGCCTCCATCATGTTCATGCCAGACGGGGGTTGGAATAGATGTTAAGTCCACTTTTCCACCTTCCAAAACGTTATCTAAAAGTGGCCCGCCATTTACCTGCTTCGGAGGAATTGAAGGAGCATCACTCATATATTTACGCCACCACTGCACCAATTCCATCTCTGAGGCATTAACTGGTAGCCCGAGAGCTAAATTAATTCTTGGTGTAGAGGTCAGGAGATTAGCTAGCACTCTATGACCTTTGGGAAACCCCGGAATGTCATCAAAGATAAGGGCTGGATTTCCCATCTTACGCTGGACAATATCAACAATACCGCCAATATCTTCCTTAGGTTCTGCACCCGAAATTTTATGCAATTCCCCTGAATTTTCAATTTCATCGATCCAGTTTCGTAAATCTTTATTCGCCACGTCAGTTTCTCCAGACAGGTTTTATACTAATTATGGTTACCTTGTTTTGATACAATTGAAAACGGGGAAAAATGTTTATTCTACATCTTGCGCTTAAAAGCTTAAGGTGGGAGCATTAGAAAATGACATGTCATCTAATTCTTTAACTCCAAGAAGGAGAAAGGCGTGAAGGCGCCCAAATTTAATTATATAAAAGCAAATTCATTACAACAGACGCTAGAACTATTAGATGAATTAGGTGAGGAAGGGCGTATAATTGCAGGGGGTCAGAGCCTTATGCCAACCCTTAACATGCGCCTTTCACAGCCCAATACGCTTATTGATATTAATGGACTGCAGGACCTTGAAGGAATTACCCTCGAAGGCGAAATCGTTAAAATTGGAGCTCTTACCCGTCACATAGACGTTGCTCAATCCTCCATTATTTCTAAGCATTTATCGCTAATAAGTAAAGCAATGCCCCATGTCGCACATGTTGCAGTTCGAAACCGCGGGACCATCGGAGGTAGTATTGCCCTAGCTGACCCTGCTGCCGAAATGCCAGCCTGCGCCCTTGCTTTAGGCGCCATTATGGTGGTTGAAAGCTTGAAAGGCAGACGAGAGATTACCGCCGAAGACTTCTTCAAAGGACTATATGAGACTGAGCGGAAACCAAACGAGCTATTGGTCGAAATTCTTATTCCAGTGGAACGCCCTGAGGACATTTCAGTTTTTATGGAACTAGCTCAAAGGCATGGCGACTTTGCCATGGCCGGTATAGCATGTATTGCACAGGTCAAAGACAAAACATTTAAAAATTTAAAATTAGTCTATTTTGGCAGTGAAGATAAGCCCACGCTTGCCAAAAAAACTATAGCCTCAATGCTTGGAAGAACATGGTCAGGGGATTGCTGCAAAACTGTAACTGAATCCTTAAAGGAAGACTTGAGCCCCATGACGAACCTACAAGGTAGTTCAACCATGAAACTACATTTACAAAATGTACTAACAGGAAGAGTTCTCAGAACCGCCCTAGACCGAGCGGAGACACAGTAATGAGTGAAATTACGATGGAAATCACTCTTACGGTCAACGGCGAAAAAATGACCAAGACCGTTCCGGTTCGCCAACATCTTGTAGATTTTCTTCGAATGGAATTAGGCCTCACTGGTTCTCATTTAGGATGTGAACATGGTGTTTGTGGTGCGTGCTCCATTCGGGTGGATAATGCAGTCGTACGCGGCTGTCTGATGCTCGCAGTCCAAGCGGATGGTGCCGATGTCGTCACGGTAGAAGGACTGACAGAAACTAAGGAGATAGAAGATCTACAAAAGAACTTTGTGGAAAGAAATGCTATGCAATGCGGTTACTGTACACCAGGGATGTTGGTTACCGCAGCTGAACTTTTACGCACCACTAAACCCATAAGCAGAGACGATATTCGAAATCATTTATCGGGAAATTTTTGCCGTTGTACAGGATATCACGCTATAATTGATGCTGTTGAAACAACCATCAACAACCGCATGAAGGGACGGTAAATAATGGGCAAGGAAACCCAAATAAATCTGCTAGACCGCCCTAACAGTTACGTCGGACGCACTTTGTCACGCGAGGCCGCAAAACGAGCTGTAGCAGGTAGAGGGCGCTATACAGACGATATTATGCCACACCGTACTCTTCACGCAGCGTTCGTAAGAAGCCCCTACGGGCACGCAAAAATCTTATCGATAGATGTTGAGGCCGCAAAGGAACACCCTGGTGTAGCACTCGTGATGACGGGTGAAGAACTGTCGGAGATGTGTACAGAGCCCTGGGTTGGTACGCTCGTTTGTTTTGAAGGTATGAAATCTGCGCCACAAAACCCAATGGCGGTTGACAGGGCATGTTGGCAAGGTGAACCAGTTGTCATGGTAGTTGCAAGCAGCCGTGCTGTTGCGGAAGACGCATGCGAATTGGTTTCTGTCCAATACGAAGAATTACCAGTCGTGATTGACAAGGAAACTGCTCTCGAACCAGAGACACCAATAATCCATCCTGAATTAGGGGATAATCTTGCATTTGAAAAAACTATTGAAACTGGGGATGTGGAAAAAGCAACATCCGAAGCCGATGTTGTTATTGAGGATACTTTTACGTTTGGGCGCCATACCGCTGTAAGTTTAGAGCCCCGCGCGCTTTTAGCAGAATTTGACCCCGGTACTGACCGGTTAACTATACATACCAGTAGCCAATGTCCCCACATGATTCAGGCGGTGTTTGCTCGCACATTGGGTGTCCCCGAACATAATGTTCGAATTGTTGCGCCGGATGTTGGCGGCTCTTTTGGTCTCAAAATCCATACCTTCGGCGATGAAGTAGCCACAACGGCCGCCTCCATAAAACTCGGAAGACCGGTTAAATTTATAGCTGATCGGCTAGAGAGTTTCGCAACCGACATTCATGCGAGGGAAAACCGGGTAAAAGGACGGATTGCTGTTACCAAAGACGGGATCATCACCTCAATGGATATCGATATACGGTCCGGCGCTGGTGCATATTCACAGTATCCTAGAACCAGCGTTTTCGAAGCAAATCAGATCCTGAATATCACCGGTGGCCCATACGCCCACCAGAATTATCGTGCGAAAACACAAGTCGTCTATCTGAACAAAGTTCCAACATCACAATATCGCGCTGTAGGGCACCCTATTGGAAATTCTGTAGGAGAGTCTTTGGTCGATCAGGCCGCTGACGCTTGTGGTATTGATCCCGTGGAGTTTCGACGTCTTAACGTCATGCGCGACGACTCATACCCACGTACTAGTGCAGCGGGAATTGAGATGCAGGATTTATCCCATCAAAAATGCCTTGAGGCTCTCGTTGAAGAGATGAATTATGATGGTCTTCGAACCGAGCAAGCTGCTTTTAGAAAAAAGGGCATCCAACGAGGTATTGGAATAGCGGCGTTTATAAAAGGTACTGCACCGGGTCCGTCAGGATACTATGGTGCTGGTGGAGCCCCCATTGCGACTCAAGATGCATGCACCGTTAAATTGGAGCCCTCTGGGGGCATATTATGCATGGTAGGCGTGACTGACCAGGGACAAGGTGTTGATACGGTGATGGGTCAAATCACTGCCGCAACAATAGGAACGCCTATAGATTCTGTTCGAGTAATAGAGGGTGATACCGACGCTGTCCCCTATGGGGGTGGAACTTATGCTTCGCGCGCCACTGCAATAGGTGGTGAAGCTACTTATCAGGCTGCATTAAGTCTTAGAAAAGAGATACTCGAGATTGCCGGCTCTTTACTTCAGGCAGATAAAGACTCCCTCGATATTGTTAATGGAAATATTGTGAATAAAGGCGATACAGTATCACGGATCTCCTTAGCAGAGATCGGACGAATAGGTCACTTTCAGGTCTCAGAACTGCCAAACCATATACAACCCGTTTTATCCGCAACCCATCGTTTCCGACTGCGTGATGCTCTCTATATTTTTACCAACGGGATACAGGGCGCCTACGTTGAGGTTGATATAGATACAGGATTTATAAAACTTTTAAATCATTGGGTCGTAGAAGATTGTGGTCGTGTAATTAATCCGCAGCTCGCTGATGAGCAAGTACGCGGTGGATGCGTACAAGGTCTTGGTGGTGCCCTTTACGAGGAATGTGTTTATGACTCCGCAGGCCAGTTACAAAACGCTACACTTGCCGATTACTTGACCCCCATGGCAGGGGAAATGCCAGATATAAATGTTTCTCATATACAGACCCATACAGGTGTATCCGAATTAGGAGCCAAGGGCGTTGGAGAGTCAGGAACCGGCGCTGCACCTGCTGTTGTGATGAATGCTGTAAATGATGCAATCCGCCCTTTCGGTGGAAAAATAACATCCCAACCCATGTCACCAACAATAATTTTAAAAGCCTTGGGAAAAATATAACTTTTAAGTTCAAAAAATTTTTTAAGTTAAATTCAGGAAAAAAAGCGTCATGCCAACAGCTATATGGAAAAAAGCTATATTAGCAGAGAGCAAAATAATTGCTCACGTGGAAGGTAATGCATATTTTCCCCTAAAGAATGTAAATTCAAGATTAGTGCGCACAAACCCAAGCCTTCAAAAAACGTTTTGCCATTGGAAAGGTTTTGCCAGCTACTTCGACGTCATCGTTGG
>CEUN01049239.1_pt1 | contig 21357 bp, 16 predicted proteins | sample 361501 | NCBI WGS metagenome assembly CEUN01 (sample SAMEA2622801, study PRJEB7988) | marine metagenome | biome: marine biome (ENVO:00000447); feature: marine epipelagic mixed layer (ENVO:xxxxxxxxx); material: "saline water (ENVO:00002010), including plankton (ENVO:xxxxxxxx)" | depth 120 m | reverse complement strand
ATTACCGGCAGGTACCCCGAGGATTTGATGAATCTAATGAGAAAGGCCCTGAATCTGATGGACCACCTGTCTTCTAACCCAAAGGACTTGCACAACCGCAGACAACTAGCCCTATGTGAATCAAAGATTCGGAGGCTAGCCAAATACTACATTGGAACTGGTAAATTATCTCAGGATTGGGTCTACAAGCAGGATCAACTACGACTAATGGTCGAGTAATCTGGCGTAGAGGATTTGTACTTCAAGCAAGTAGCAGCCTTGTGCACACGCTTCTGGGGTCTGAACTGTTTTCAGGTGTTGCTGATTTATTGACTAAATCAGCCGACTATATTCGAAGCAGTTCTTCACCCATACTTATCCTCGCCGCACCATCGTTACAGGGAGCACTTTCGATAGCCCCCATCGAAGCCGCTCTTCTAGATTCGGGGCTGCCATACAGGAGGAGATTCAAGATGGAATCTCCCGACACCCCTCCTTGGATACATATTCTCGGACCCGGTGACTTTAGAGGCTCAAAGCTAACTGAAACTCCACTATCTCTTTCCATATCCGGAACTATTGTTGAAGGATTACATGGCCACCAAGGAGACTCTCGCAAGGGGCCACTAACTGCAGTCGTCCAAGCTCACGCATTAGCGGAGGCAATTTCTCCTCAAGGGCCGAGGACTCGAAAACTTAGGCCTTGGGCACTTTCTGGAAACTGGCTAAATTCTGCTTTAGATACGACTTACGATCCAGTATATACTGCTCTCAGAGATTTGTTGGCGCAAGACGGTACAATTCGAGTAGTCCCGCTACCAGAAGTCCCACAACCTCACACCTCACATTATGATTGGATTGACATCGATGCACTGAGTGCGGTTTCTGCTAGATGGGATGGTTTGGACATGGAAGGAAGAGCAAGAGCACTTTCCAATCTGATAAGACCTAGTCTTGCTGCTAGTACTCCTTCGACCGCAAGACTCGAAGAAATAGGATGGCACTGTGTTCTAGGGCCAGGCTGGTCAACAGATTTAGCGGGCCAAATTGCTGCTGCGGCTTATCACTGGAAAAGTGATTCAGCCACAGTCGCTGCAACAAAAGTCACCGACTCCTTGCTAAGGGAGGGAATTATTCGTCTATCCTGAGCATGTTCTCGCAACTAGGACACTCTATTCTTAGAGGCCTCACATCTGACTCCACAGTTACCTTGGTAGAGCAAACTGGACATGTAACACTGGGCCCCCGGATTTGTTTCGCCATTTTCTGAACCGTCTCGTCCCTAGGTGATACCAAGGCGACAGGGAAGACTAGCAGCACTGAGGCAAGCGATACCCCGAAAACTATCGGCATAGGCATCCCCAGAACATAAATTACCAATGCAAGACAACCCAGAGCAATTACAGTGACTAAGGCGGGCATGCTCGTTCTTTTCTTAGTCAATGACATAGCAAAACCAATTCCAACCGATAGGAATAACACCGACATAGCCGCACCTAACAAAACACTGTACAGGATGAATCCAGATGGCTGATACTCAATCCTGAAGTCTAAATCTGGGTCTAACTCTTCTTCTTCGATTGTAATCACTTCTAGGACGACCCACCTTCTGTGTTTGTATTGTATCTCATCCGAAGCAACGGCTCCAAGATCTTCAAACAGGGTCGATTTTAACTCTGCAGTTAATCCAACTTCAGTCCAGTATTCGTCCTGTGAAGCCCTGACAAATGTTTCTACCAGAATCTGTCTAGTCCCTTGTGATGAGTCGTAGTTATACGAGGTGTCTATGGTAATGGTTATTGCATCTGCGCTGAAAGCCCTAGTTGCTCCCATATCAACAATAATCTCGCTCGGCCCGAGTTCTATCGGATTAACACCAAGAATCGCCTCGACCTCAAGATACAGTCCGTTCGACATGAAAGAGCGCAGATTGGACGCTGACCCAGTCAAGTGACCTTGTAGGGCTAACAACTCAGAATCATCCACGCGCCCATTGTGCCTGTCATTCGAGGGAATGGAGTCGGAATACGAGTTCAGATTTCGCCACCAGCTGTTAGATCCAAGGCTCTGATTTCCAATATTATCTAGGCCCCATCGCATCCATTGTGACATCGACCCGTCGAATTTTATTATGGCCTCTCTTTGAACCTTATATCCATCCCATTCTGCGTTAATTTCCATATCCAATGTGGAACCACCAGTCCTTAGAGGCTCATTAGCCGGATACCATCCTCCGACTACATCATCATCTTCACCAATTACTATGTCGTGGCTTTTGGAGTCAACTATCTGTAATCCGTCCTGAGGGATTAGGAAAAAGTCAACTGTTATTGTCCCCGAATCAAAATCCTCAGGAGCTTCCCAGAAGAAAGTAACTTCGACTCCACCATCAACGCCCGTCGCAATTGGCATTTGACTAACTTGGGAGCCCTGGACAGAAATTCCGCCTGTGGATCCTGACCACATTCTATCATCAAATCCTGATTTTAGAACTATAGGGAAATAGACCAGATTTCCTAGGACGCTGGCATCCTTCATCTCGATGTCAACTAGGGGAAAACGCATCGTGATTTGGGCATCATGAGCTTCTGAACCCCATAGAAATCTCACACCAGCATCGTCACCAGGTTGTGAGAACATTAGATTCCTAACTGTTAGTGAGATTTGCACTCTGTCTCCATCATTTACCTGACCAGATCCTACATCCACGCTGACCTGCAAGGAGCCGGAGCCGGAGAGAAATGGATCCAGCCCCCCATCGCCATCATAGAATGACCCTCCAATCCTGACCTCAAGAGTCGAATTGATGGTGACTCCAGCCGCGCCTTGAACCTCATATGGGATATTAAGCTCCCAAGTCGAATTCTCGTAGACACCTTCTGTACCCCATGTAACTTCCCAAGTTCCTACCTTGATTTCACTTAGAATGGAAGGGGTCACTAGAGTTGATTCCGAATCCGAGGAATCGCTGGCTAAATCCTCTTGAAATGGAGTTAGAGTTCCATCGTCGGACTCTCCCATCAAGTATAGGCGAAAGTCCGTGGAATTGCAGCAAGTCACCTCGCTCTGTGCAGATGTAATCAGAGGAGTTAAACTCATCAAAAAGAGCACCGAAACCAGCGCCATAGCCCGTGAGCGCGCTGTATCCATCAGACTGTGTGGCCAGCATACGACCCTTCAATGCGACGCCTACTTGGTGGCCTGTCCGGCATTATTCCAGCACTAGAGAATCCACTAACTATGCAACCAAACGAGCTTAACAATCCCATCTTCTGCCAACTCTTCTAGAACGGCGAAACCAACCCTCTCAAGTTGATACACATTACCGACTCTGAGCTCATAGTTCTCAATCAGGCCCTCAATTGCCAATACATCTTCTCCTTCTGGGATATGCAGGACTGCTTCTCGCCCCAAGTTCTCTGGGAGCCATTGCACAATTGGACGTTCATCGGATCTGTCGATGGAATCAACAGATGCATGTGATTCTGAGATACTGATGTCAGCGAACTCCTTCAATCTTAATTTGACATTTCCAAAGTCCGATTCTTGGATGTAGATCGAATTCGACAATGTCCATTTTCTGGCTCCACTTATCTCCCCATCCGGATGCTTAGCTGGCTCCACAATAGTGCCTTCAATTCCTTCAATTTCTAGACAGACGGGGTTTGCGACGAAACTGCGGCGCTCCGTCTTTGCATCTATCGCACTCGAATTCATTGACTCAATTGTCTGCATTGAAACTGAAATGTCCTTCTGAGTTACTCCCAATTCTATCCAAAAGTCTCGCAAAGCCTGAGCATCAAACCCTCTGCGTCTGAGTGATTGAATGGTTGGTAGGCGCAAATCATCCCATCCTCCGCGCTCTCCTGCTTCTATCGAAGCACGCATAGATGAAGTAGAGAATCCTCCAAATTCGTGTACTTTCACTCTCCCCCAATACAGGGTTTGAGGATATGTCCAGCCCAGATGTTCGTACAAGAGAGTCTGTTTTCGAGTACTATCCATCAAATCCTTACCTCTAACGATATGTGTTACTCCCTGTTCGTAATCCTCGATTGCACTCTGGAAGTCCAATAGTGGCCAGACCCGATATCGATCACCTACTATGGGATGAGGGGAGTGTTGAATCCTCAATGCGGGCCAGTCTCTAAGGGCAGGATTTGGTAATGTCATTTCCGTTCTAACTCTGACAACAGCATCTCCCTCACCATATGAACCATCATTCATTGAATCCCAGTCCGACAAGTTCTCCGAGATGTCTTTGGAACGACAAGGACAATCTTCCTTGGACTCTCTGTATTTCCTGAATTCTTCTGCAGAACATCTGCAGACATAGCAATGCCCTTCGGCTAGAAGCTTTCTCGCAAACTCAAGGTACACAGGCATTCTATCGCTGGCTCTGACAATAATGTCCGCTGGCCTTCCAGCCAACCACTCGTACTCATCCTCTATCCAGTGATAAGCAGCAGGAATAGGAGGTTTTACTCTAGTATCTGTATCATCGAATCTCAATACTACTTTGCCATCATGCATTTTTGCATACTCTGAATTAATCACAACTCCTCTAGAGTGGCCTAGAGTCAACGGTCCGTTTGGATTTGGGGCGAACCTAAGTACTACGGAGGAAGTATCTCCAGGCAACTCCTTGAGTCCCTCAATTTTGCGATGTTTCTCTCGTTCCAAGGCGTCCGGGGCAGACCTCTCCAATTCTGACCTGACAGCATCAACTCCTTCATCCAGAGCCATAGCGTTGGCACTTTCGACCTCCTGTGAGACAATTCCCATTAGCCGCTTAGCCTCGCCTCTCAGTTCGGGCCTCTCTGAAAGTAGTCTTCCCAGTACGCTTCCAACTTGTCCCTGGCCATTGTATTCCAAAGCATTCTGAAGAGCAAACTTCCGTACGGCGGCGACCACTTCGGCACTCCAAACATCACCTTCGGACATGATAACTAGACTTTCCGTGTAAATGCAGCATTTCACGCTTCGCTCGCTCACCACTCGTCAAGCATCGTTTGTCGTACTGCACTTTGGTCTTCGGACCTAGTCGGTACAGGGGTGCCATGAACATCCATCCAGAAATCTGAAACTGTGGACCAACTCCATCTCAAATCTTTGTGAGGCAGATTACCAGATACTAGTTTCTTCACCGCATCTCTTGTTACTCTGTCAGATGGGTATCCCGAACCGATTGCAAATCCTAATTCCTTCTCGATTCGAACAATCTCTCTATCTCTGCTAACCTTTGCAATGATACTTGCCGCCCCAGTTACTGGGTCTATTGAATCCATTGCATGCCGTGAATCTATCTCCCAATTCGTCCATCCTTGTCCCAATCTAGCAGCAATTCTTCTTGAGAATCGTGACTCGTTGACATCACAGGAATCGAGCATAAGAATTCCATCATCTGCGTTGTCAGAAGCGGCCTCAATGGCCTCAGCGAACAATTCTGTTTCCAGCCTATTTAGGTCCGAATGCAAGCTATTTGAGTCGATTCTAGAAGGCTCGCAAATCACAATGCCAATCTTCCATCCTCTCAATTTGGCATATTCTCTAATTTTCTCTCCAACCTCTTCTCGTTTCTTTGCCGACAATCGCTTTGAATCTCTTGCTCCGATATCGCGCAATGTACTGCAATCTGAATCCGGTATGCAAAGCGCACACACAACCAACGGTCCGATTACAGGCCCTCTTCCTGCTTCATCCACACCGATTATTGTACGAGTCATATCTCTAGGTCGAAGTCGGTCGGGCTATCATCATCTCTACGTTTCTTGGGAACGACCCTTCGATTCTCTGCCTTAGCTGGATCCAACATCACGTTGCTTGGGTGGGGCATTTCTCCTTCGTTCATTTGGTCTGCCATCTCGATTGCTGAATCTATAGCCTCTTCGATCTGGAATTCATCGAGGGCCTTAGTGGCCTTTCCTACTACTTCTTCACTCGGTCCTTTTTTGGGCTTCTCAGCAAGTCCACCAGACTTATCCAAAAATTCTGCCGCGAACTCCCTTGAGGAAATCTTTGGACTTTCAATCAAGTCAGGAGCCTGACCACCTCCTTCTTTGAATTTCGACATCCATTCTTCTGCACTCTCTACTGACGTTTCTCCAACCGGATTACCTACTCGCAAGGCCTCATTTCTATTCCTAATTGCGATAACAACCCCCATTACCCCTACAATTACAACTATAGCAATTAGAATGGCTTCGTGCCATATTTCTAACCAATCAATTACTGTCTGAGTAAATGAAGTCTTACAACAAATTGGAGGTTCTATTTCTGGCCCTTCCAATAGAACGGATTCCGAGCCGGTGAAAATTATAGAAGGGTCTCTAATTGATCTCGCCTCTATTGTAATGACTAATTCTGTATCTATCGTAGATTCCTTCGGAACGATAACCCAAGCAACAAATTCCACCGAATCTCCGCGCGGTACATCCATCAATTCGAAAGAACGAGAATTACCTGCCCCCGAGTCTCCAGTAGCATTAGGAGGTACAATCAATCCGAATTCAGTGACCAGATTTGAATCGACGCTGACCACCAACCCATCAGCCTCATTTCCTAGATTCGTTAAGGTCCATTTCGATGATAGGTTATTGTCCCCTGAAATCTCCGTGGAAGAACTCTCTAGTCTCCATTGATAGTACTCACCAACAATTACGCTCAATGAAAGATTAGCAGGCGACCAATCATTCAACCATAGGGATATTTTTACTTCTGCCATCAAGTCTGCTTGAGTCCCATTGATTACTGTACAAGTAATCGCAATACCACTCATTGACTGGCCGGGCCCCAGACTCAATTGGTCTCGCTCCAATTCTACTTCAAGCCATTCTGGAACCTCCTCTATAGAGATTGAAAATTCAGAAACTACATCACCTGTATTTTCGACTTCAATTGAGGCGGAACAGGACTCTCCGGGGGATGTTTCCGTACTGCAAGAGTTGTCAGACAGCATCATCTGGCCTCCTGAACGTGGAACTATGCTTACTCTCTGACTAACTACCGAAGACTCTTCCTCGGCATTTGAATCCCAAGCAATAATGTCGAACTGTAAACTTCCGGGATAGCGTTCCGGTGCCTGAATCTGAATATGTACTTCGCCTTCGCCTCCAGGTACAAGAGAGTCCAATTCCGATTTGCTAAGCACCAATGCTGCCCAACCATCGTATGAAATTGAAAATCCAGAATCTCCGATTCTTGAACCGTTCTCATCAGTCGGCGCAATGGCAATAGAAAGATCCCTAACTGAATTTCCAAGATTGATTACATCGACGTATACTCCGATAATTTCGCCCGGTGAAATTGATGCATTACCTCCTCCGGATGATATCGATGCCCCGTAATGAAATCCGTACCTTAGGGAAAAATTGTACCAATCTTGTGATCCTTCTGGGGTAATCAAATGCATACTGAATTGATGCAACGAATTAGCCAAAGGCATCCCTCCTTGGACTTCAGGAGAAGAGACTGAGAATTGCACCCATTGAGGGGTGTCTGAAGGGGCCAAGAATTGGTGCCCTTCAGATGTCTGCTCAGTATAGCTCCAAGTTATACCCCAGCCCTCCGGTCCGGTAATCGAAACCAGAGCAGAATCATCGACTTCAGCATAGTTGGTGAAATTAAAATTGAGGCCAATCGAAGAATCTGGGAGGATGTCAAAAATCGAGCCAGATTCGGGGCCAAACCTAACTTCCGACCTTTCTACTTGCCAAGGATAGGTGTAGTTTGGAGTCTCATTGAATACTGTGGCAGCAGCAGCCTGTTGAAGCTCCAAGGCTCGTTGGGGTGAGATTTGGGCAGGCGCACTGCTACCTACAGCAGACTCGCCTGTAATGGTAGAATGCATTACACAGGCCGCAAGATATGTTCCATCGATAGATGGGTGAGAACCATCACTAGTGTAAAGTGAAGAGAATGGCGTTGAACCTTCAGTTGCGTTCTGACCTGATTGTTCTACAGCATCGTGGATGTGTTTGAATGCAAGGCCAACCGGAGAGATGTATGTTGGACGTTGCGAAGTAGTAATGTTCTCATTGTACATCTCATATCCGCGCATTAATCTATCCTGCATGGATGCATAATCAGGATGCAACCAATCTCCTTCCAGCCTACCCCAAGTCATGAATAGGATAGTTTCTCCTCCTTGAGATTCGATTCTTTCGTCTAGATAAATCAGTCCAGCAAGGCTCTCCTGCCAATATTCAGTTTCGATAGAAAGACCCGGGACCTGAGATTGATCTTGTAAAATTACGTAGTCATAGCGTTGCTGCAAACTGTTGTTCCATGAGTGTCCTGGAGTATCTGCTCTCTGTGCATGTTCACTCAGTTTTAATCCACCACTAGTAAGCGAAGTCACTTGAGCATCTTCGCCCGATTCCGTCAAAATACCATCTAATCTTACAGAAAGAGAGTTACTAGAAGTGTAAGAATTCCCCATCATTAGTATGTCTAGAGAACTGTCCTTGTTTGCTACATTAGTAGTTGCGGAGGAATAGAGCGAAGGAGTGTGAAGATAGACAGGCAATATCAACATCGCAGTGAGAAATACGACGAGGATTCTAGCGCCCATGTTGCTATCGGATTCTGAGAAAGATATCATTTCTGCCCCATTTTGTCTGAAATCTGCGAAGTATTGATGGTCTAGGCCACTGTTCTAGGACTATGGCATCGAAGTGGCCCTTCGCAAAGGAACCGGCCGAACCACGTCAGGTAACTGAGGTTGACAAGAGAGAGATAGTCGAGTACGAACGCAAACCAGATGATTCTTCTAAACAGAAGATGGCCGATCGCAGTCATTTGGAGAATGACTCATTCAAGGAAGCGATGGAATTGCTTGGCGAGGACTCGAAGGACTCATAGAATTGGATCAGGAGCAAGACGATTTAATGCCTCCACGTCGAACTCTCCGGCATTAACTGGTGAGCGCAAACCAAACTCGTGGAGGACCTTTGGCGAGATTTCGCCAAATGACCCGACTTCAAATCCTTCAAACATTACTCTGGCTCCTCTGCCAGGGATCCATGGACCACCATCGACATCCTCTAGTGAAATCTCTTCAATACCAGTCCCTAAGTCTCGAAGTAAAGCTTGGGCTACTCCCTTAGCGGCTGCAAATCCGCCGCCAACCTCTGCACAAGCCCAAGCAACCCTGGGGTGATTAGTTGCATCCCTTACCACGTCACTTAGTTCGTACACTCTCTGGGGCAATTCGTGATGTCTATTGGACGACAAAAGAACTAGCAAAGATGGAAGGATACTCTGTCGTAGTATAGTATGCTCAACTGAGATTGGGTTGGAAATTCTAGCCACCTCGCCTTCGGGCTTCCACCCCACTCGAACAAACTGATTTTTCTCATTAGACAGAGTAAGGCCTTGAGTCTCTTGAATCCCTAACGAGCGTAGGCTGGAACGTATGCGTCTGTGAAGTTGAGAAGATCTCAGCGGCACTGCGTCGAGATGTACTTCAGAAAGCCTTTCTGGAAGATTATGGTATCCAAATCCTATGGCAATGTCTTCGACTATATCGATTGGGTGCATTATGTCGCTTCTCCACCTAGGCATCTCAACAATATGCTCCTTTTCTCCAATGACACAATCGGCCCACTTTTCGGGCTTGTTTGGACCATCAGTTACTGTTCTAGATTCAATCAATGAACCACCCATTCTCTGGAGAGCCACTGATATTTCTTCCTGACTCAACTCTATTCCGAGAATATTGTTTACCAATCTCTCAGGGACTCTATGCCTGATTGAATCACCTCTGGGGGTGTGCATCTCCTCTCCTGAATGACTAGTCACCTTCACACTCTTGACGCTGCCTCCTCTCTCATACAGTGACAGACACACTAGTAACAGACAAGCCTCGCATGATCTCATATCCCACCCAGTCACATCGATGAGGAAATCTTTCGTTGAGTGAGAGACTGTAGTATGGTCGCCGTTGATTATTGGAGGAAATGATAGGATGTCATCATTATCATCCAAGATTACTGGATATGAATCCAAATCTTCCATCAGATGAGCATAATCGACCCCTTTTGGATGCTCTTCCAGAATCTGCTTAATGCTCATTTCATCCTCCATCATTAGAGGTGTGAATGAGTACGTTTCTGGCACGGTTATCACCCTAAATGGGCCAGTTACTGTAGACAAATCGTGCACTCCGATTGACGCTAGTGCCCGCTTTCGCCCCAGAGTCAAGTGAAGTTTCTCCTGGTGGTCCATTAATGACTGGATGAAAGCCTCGACTTCTTCTGCACCATCGCCAGTATCCACTCCTGTGACAACTGCTGCTAGGACTACCGGCCTTACATCGACTAAGGAAGAATCTACGGTCATTTCCAACCCACTTGAATCAACAGGCAAAGTGGCATTCAGAATCTTGCCTTGTGAGAATGTTCGGGCAGCCCTTGCAAGCGATTCATGACTTAGCAAATCTGGACGATCAGGAAAAACCTCGACCTCGACTAAATCTTCATCGTTGCCTTCGACCGGACATCCCATCGCAGGAAGCCAATCAGACCAAGCGTCCGGAGAGTGCTGAGATTCATTTAGTGATTGGATGTATCTAAGCAATGAATGCTGTAAATTCAAAGTTGGCATACTGCTCAGTTTCCTAGCCACATTGGCAAAGGCCGATCGTAACCGATTAGCCTGAGGCCGCTAATTGAGGCAGTATCATAATCCAAGGCCCTCAAATTTCTTCGATTCAACTTTTCCAAACCATCGATGCCAAGCCCAATCATCCAACCCCTGATGGTAGACTTCAACCATTGCAGATGATCCTCAAGGCCACTTTCTGGTGGCGGCGAAACAAGTATTGAACATCCCGCCGCCACACAAATCAGAAGGTCCTCGGCACTAGGGGCCTCATCCATCTCAATTAGTAGGTGGCGACCCTGTCCAGTGAGGTTCATCGCCCTAGCGGCAAGCCCAATTCTAGGTAGGGCAGCCGCTGCCCTACTGCCTCCTGGAGACGCCGTGTCGATGACTGCTCCATCTAAATCCAAATCCACTACCAATCTGAACAGGTGATCGACCCTGTCGACCCCATCTCTGAGTAGAACTAGACAATCTTCTCCGATTTTGCTAGTTAGTGAAACTAGGATTGCTTCTATCTCTGCATCATTCATCGTAGGTAGACTATCTAGATCCAAGACTATTCCGGCACACTGGCTAAGATGATTTGAGCAATCTACCAATTCATCTTCACCAATTTTGAGTAAGTCACAAGCCCTCGGAGAACTTCTTACTAGGGCCGGCTGCTCCTTCTCGGCCTGACCGTGCCAAGATTCAGCAGATTCTTCTTCAATCAGCCAAGGAATTGGGAATAACAGACCTCCTTCTTCCGACCCCATTGGCAGAAGAAGAGTCAGAGCGTCTAGTGACGTATGCATTGGTAACCTGTCTGACGAGGAAGGAATCAGCGCTATGCTCTCGAAACCCTCCGCTACAGATGCTTCCGGCAACTCGACTGGAGCGGTTGCAGCATCTTCTGAAGGAACTAGAACCAAAGCATCCTCTTCTATTGAAAGGCCCATTGGCTCTAGGTGTTTGGCAATCTCAGTGAGCTCTTCAGGCTCAATTCCTCGCATAGTTGCCCCTTCTCCTGGAGGAGGGCAACTGCCCGCGATTACAATCTTACCACCAGTCATTGCTATTCCAGGTTCGGTGCCCACTGAGCCTAGTACTACAATGGTGCCACCAAACATTCCAGAACCTACTCCTTTGCCTGTATGTCCGCGAACAATGAGAGCTCCACCTGACATCCCTGCTCCAGCGTCATCTCCAGCTGAGCCTTGCACGATGACAACACCTCCTGACATACGGTGGGCTGTTCGCTCAGCGGTGTCCTTCTCAACGACTATTCGTCCGTTGCGCTGAAATGCCCCCAGCATAGAGCCAGCAGAGCCCTGTAGGGTGAAAGTACCGCCATCATTCATAGCGCCAGCGCACTGGCCCAGATCTCCTAGAAGAAGCACTCTCGAGTCCATTGGAAGATGCGTTGCTGCACCAATTTCTCCACTCTTTGGTTTTTCATCCCCACCACGGCCCCAACCAATTCTGATTAGTAAATCACGCTCTAGAGCCTCACTCAACATCCCGTCCAAATCACGGGCGAGTTTCATACTCTTCGCAGCAACCTCGCGCATATTCTCATGCGGGACACCGTACTACCCGTCTTGACTCTGACGGGCAAGAGTCCCGACTTCGACTGCTTAGACGGTGAATTCAGATGCTCGGTAGGAAGGGTATGTTGATAGAGGTCATTCAATAGAGTAGGGACGCCCGAGAGGGTGTTTGGGGCGCTGTCCGTGATTAGAGTCGCAATAAACGGATTTGGTACGATTGGAAAGAGAGTGGCTGATGCTGTTGATGCACAGGACGATATGGTTGTAGCAGGAGTGACCAAGACGGGACCCAGTTTCGGCTGTGACCTAGCAGTTCGCAAGGGTTTCCCTCTGTACTGTACCAATGATGACCCAGACCGCATAGCGGCTTTTGCCGAGGGTGGATATGTGTGCAATGGAGGACTGTCGGATTTACTAGCTTCAGCTGATGTTGTAGTCGACTGCGCTCCTGGCAAGAGAGGAGCAGAAAACCTCTCAAAATACAAAGCGGCCGGAATAAAGCACATTTTCCAAGGTGGAGAAAAACACGAACTTACAGGACTTTCATACACATCTTGCGCTAATCATACATCCAATCTGAATGCAGATGGTACTAGGGTAGTCTCTTGCAACACTACTGGTCTTTCACGCACTTTGGTCCCTCTGTTCGAGAAATGCGGTTCACTCAAAGTAGAATGTACGATGATAAGGAGGGCGGCAGATCCTGGCGACTCAAGTAAGGGACCAATCAATGCCATAAAGCCCGTTCTAAAAGTCCCCAGTCACCATGGCCCCGATTTGATGACTGTCAAGCCCGAAATTGAAATTAATTCTCTAGCTGTTGCAGTTCCAACTACGATTATGCATGTTCACGCCATTATTGCTGATTTACCAAGCGGACATGGCATGACGACCGATTCGATTCTTGAACTTTGGAATGACACTCCCAGGGTGCTACTGATGAGCGGCTCAGGTGACCGGTTGACTACCACAGCTGAGGTGATGGAGATGGCAAGAGACATCGGTAGAAAGTGGGGCGACTTGCATGAGGTGTTTGTTTGGGAAGACGGCGTCAGTTTGATTGATGACCGGCTATACTATTTCCAAGCTATACACCAAGAGAGTGATGTCATTCCCGAGAATATCGATTGTATCCGCGCTCTAGTGGGTGCTGAATCTGATTGGATGGCCTCAGTTTCAAAGACCGATGAAGCCATTTCTAGGTACTATGGGATGTAATCCCATAGCGATGCATCGCCCATACAACCAGCATCAACGGTCAAAAAGCCTACTTGGACTCGCAGACACATGAATGGGCCCCGCTGGGTTCTAGTTATCCTGCCTATTCTGTTGTTATCTTCCGCAGGCTCAGTGGTTACCGAATCACTCAATCATGCGCCTCAGTCCCGTGATTCTGATACTAATTCTTCCTATGAATCCGAATGGTTTAGGGCAGAACCGTCAGAATCGAGATACGAACTTAGAACAGCCTCAGGACTAATCCATTCTCCTTACGGCACTTTTGACCCAATAGTCGACCCTTTGCCCTTAGGTCCTGAGAATCTATACGATCCTTTTGCCATCGAGCGAACTGGGATGCTTTTGGTACAGTCCTCAAGCTCGGATATGACGGCAATGTTAGATTTAGTCAAGCGACTCGGATTGGATGTAATTGACAATGTTCCTGATGATTCTGTGGTGGTCCGAATGGATACCGAGGAACATTCAGAAATTATTCATCGTCTTTTGGATGATGATTCAATCAGATGGGCCGGCCAATTACCTATCTCTTGGAGAGTTTCCCCCTCCCTTGTTCCATTCGCTGGATTTGACGAATACATGTTCGATTTGGACATCACTCCGGCCCCTGATTTGGCCAAGGCCGATATCCTAGCTCTATCCAAAGACATGCAGATGATTTCTGAGAATTCAGAATCCAGAGATTATTGTGATTCATATCTCTGTCAACCAAAGAGTGTCAATGCCGCTTGGATCCCAATACTGGCCATGGATGGGAGAATACTGAGAATTGATATTGCTGCAGAATACACTGTGCATAATTCAAACGCCAGCTCAATTGGAGGACTACAGGACACTAGAACTTCTTCTGGACTTGGACTGAATGGTTCGGGAGAGGTCCTAGCGATTTCAGATACTGGTTTGGACGAAGATCATGGAGACTTTGGAAATAGAATCAGAGCCATTTATGATCAATACGGCCCAGATAACTCTCACGCCGACTCAAATAGTGGCCACGGAACTCATGTGGCGGCTACACTAGTTGGGGATGGCTCTGGAGACTCTAATGCCGAGGGAATGGTCCCAGGAGCTACCTTCCACTTCTATCAACTTGAAGCAGACTCTTCTGGAGCACTTGCTCGCTGGGGCTCGCTGTACGAGATGTTCGGGCACTCCTGGAATAACAACGCCAGAATACAGACCAATAGTTGGGGTAATCAGAACCTAGCGGGCGATTATAGCTCCGATTCTAGGTCTGCCGACTCCTTCTTGGTCGACTATCCGCGATTCCTTGTCCTGTTTTCAGCTGGAGATTTAGGATCTGGAGGGATTACTCCTCCCGGTACAGCCAAGAATGTCCTAACTGTTGGGGCATCGACCACTGGATCATATGGCAGTGACCCTGAGGGCAATGTACCCATTTCTTCCTCTAGAGGGACTACCAATGATGGGAGAATAAAACCGGACCTCGTGGCTCCTGGGGTATCAATCTGTTCCGCTAGGGCAGAAGAGGCAATCTTGGCCAACGGAGGGCCGTGTTCAACCGCCACACACAGCGATGGCCAGACTTCACTTTACATGACCCTAAACGGCTCTTCAATGGCTACTCCAGTAGTTGCCGGAGCTGCCGCCATGGCTAGGCAATACCTTCGTGAATCTGAATCAATCAGTGAACCCAGATCAGACTTAATTCGTGCCTTATTGATTAATGGCGCAAAGGATCTTGGCGTTAGTGATATTCCCAATCCTTCGGAGGGATGGGGTCAGTTAGACCTAGAAAATAGCTTATTCCCGACAAATTCTGGACAAGATCTCAACGTAATCTACGATTATTCTAGAGAATTGTTGCCAGGCCACTCATTTGTATATACATTCGAAGTTAATGGAAACTACGGGCTAGATGCAACCATTGCATGGAATGACCCGGAAGGTTCCGCAGTCGCGAATCAAAGCGCTACAAGACTAGTTAACGACCTAGATTTGAGAGCAATCTCTCCAACCGGAACGGTATATCTTGGGAATAACTTTGCTTCAGGGTTCAGTACTTCAGGTGGTGCCGAAGATCGTTTGAATAACATAGAAAGAATTCGAATCCCCGCAGGCGCGCCCTCGGGCACTTGGTCATTCGTCGTGGGGCACGCCGGAGGATCATTACAGAATTTCGCAATGGTATTCTCTGGATTGGGCAATGAAGTGAGTTACTCCGACCTCTCTGTATTCGCAGGCTCACTATCGACTTCGATAGATAACCCTCTTCAAGGAGATACAATCCTAATTGAAGCTGCTTGGAAGAATCAGGCAGCAGAGGCCACTGGTACCTATTCCATCGAAGTCGAAGACCTAACTGCGGGGGTTGTAATTCACACTTCTACCAGGTCTTCGCTCTTAGGTGGGATGTTGGATTCTGTTTCTTTCCCTCATTCCTTTTCTAGCACGGGAACTCACCAATTAGAACTCAGACTAGATTCAGATTCAGTAGTTCAGGAGTTAAATGATGAATCTTCGGGTATCGATAATAATCGTCTCCAGATTGAAGTAAATGTCTCTCAAATAGGGGTTAGAATTACTCCCTTGCTGGAGGATGGAAGTTTACCTACCAACCCCTCGCAACTCAATCAGGCTATGACTAGGACTTTAGATCCAAGATATACTAGTTGGGCACTATTTGATTTAGAACTTAGGAATGAGGGAACTTCTGAGATTTCTGTTGGTCTAAGCGTTTCACCTGTTCAACTTCTAGGCGACGACGGAGTGCTTTATTCTCCACAAGACGAATGGTGGAAACTCCTGAATGAATCCGGACCTTGGACTCTAGCACCATATGGGCAAACTGGAGACAGACTAGTTGTGACTCTGAATCTATCAGACATGGATACCGACCTCAGTAGCGAATCAGAAGCGATTTATGCAATACCTGGAACTTTCGTTTCAGATCTAACACTGTACGATATTAATGCACCCACTGTCTCTCACAGCATTCGACTAAATGCTGTTGTCCAGAGAGTGGAGGGATTGTACACAATAGTTGCGGGAACTGAGGATCTAAGTGCAAAACCGGGTGACACAGCAGTATTCACTCTTTCAATAAAAAATACAGGCAACGGCCCAACACAATATTCCATTTCTTGCGAGACAGAGGATAGGTGGTCAATTACAATCGGAGACAGTCAGTCATCACAGATTACTCTAGATCCACTTAGCAGACTCCAATTCCTACCCATACCGATTCATATCTCTGTTCCACATGCAGTTGAAGGATTCCCTCCAGCCGGCTTCGCTCAAGATTTGGAGTGCATCACTCATTCAATCACTGATCAATCTCTTCAAACTTCAGAGACTGCGACATTGGTGGTCTTAGAAAGTCTGGACTTTTATACGGAAATTTATGATGCCGATGGCAATCTACTCGGGCCACAAGGTTTTGATGGTTACAGAGTGGTGATTAACGAAGATATCGTCGTCACGGATTTGATTGTTCGTAATGATGGAAATGTACCAATAGAATTCCTTGTCGAAGCCTCTTCTTCAAGAAACACATGGCCAATTCAAATCTCTCTAGAAGATGATATTGACAGCGAACAAATATCTTTCTCCGTTCCTGCAGGTTCACAGGCCACAGTTAGAATTTCGATAATCGTACCTTTCGCTGCCGAGACCGGAGACACAAATACAATCACAATTCGCACCACTAGGGTTGGCGGGCCAACTGTGACTACCACCAGTCAGTTGTCAGTTCAGGAAGTTGCAACACTCAGTCTAGCCTGGGAACAGATTCTAGAAACTGCGCTAGGTGCTCCCGGAATCGCTCAAGTCCATCTTCACAATACAGGTAATGTCGATTTGGATATCAGTTTGACCATGGGAACTTTGCCCTCGGGTTGGTCAGGAGGATTCCTTTCAGGCAGAGTTTTCACAATGGGCATGAATACTGAGGCAGTAATAGAAGTAGTAGTGGATCTGCCAAGCAACCTTCCAGTTGGACTGTTGTCAGATACAGCTTCGGTAATTATCGAGGCTCGTACGCCAGCCGGTGAGGTGATTATCTATACGGTGGAAATGGAAGTCTCCGTTTTGCCCTCTATATGGATGGATCTTTCCACCGATTCCACTACAATCGAAGACATTGGAGAAGGAGGACAGACATTCGAGATTACGATTTCCAATTTAGGAAATACTCAGGGAGATTCAACATTGGTAATTCATTCACCTGAAAATTGGAACATCAATACGGGTTCATCAATGATAGTACAACCCGGTGAGAGCAGCACAATTCCGGTAACTGTGACTCCAGAAAATGATGCCACATCTGGATTGAGCATAATCGTGATTGAGATTAATTCAACTTCAACCAGTAGTGAGGTTACAATCACCGACGACTCCTTGGAAATTAGTGTTAGCAAGTCTAGAGACTCTGGTCGCGGAGGCTTGGGTGGATTGTTGGACAGTATCGGGCTTCCTGACTGGACAATGGCAGTAATAGTTCTCTTACTGCTTACGACTACCGTAATTTACGGCGTTAGGATGAGGAGAGACTCATCGACGATGATTAGTCCAGATGAGGAACTGATTCCGGAAGGCTCAGCCTTACTGTCTGGATCACTTTCCGAGCGTAGAGCGGCTGCCTTGGAGACTTCTTCATCTGGTGAGGTTTTGACGGGTGGAGTTTCTCAAGACGAGATTCAAGCAGCCCTCGCCCAATCTTCCCCATCTGCTCCACCATCTTCTCCCGATGGTGCTCCTCCTTTGCCCTTGTCTGGGTTGCCCGAAGGATGGACAATGGAACAATGGTCATCTTACGGGCATCTCTGGTGGGAGCAGAACAGTCCTTGATGCGCTTTCCTTATGTCTCTGACCTCCTCGCCGAGACGTGAATGGCTCGATAGTGCTCTTTGGCCCTCCTGGTGCTGGCAAGGGAACTCAGGCAACTAGAATCTCTGAGCTAACTGGAAAGCCCCAAGTCTCGACAGGTGATATGCTCAGGGCAGCAGTAGCGGCAGACACCGAATTGGGCAGGGAAGCCAAGGGCTACATGGAAGCTGGACTTTTGGTTCCTGATGAAGTCATCATCGGATTAATCTCAGAGAGGCTACAGCAGCCCGATGCAGAATCTGGTCTACTGTTGGATGGGTACCCTAGGACAATAGTCCAAGCAGAATCTCTAGACAATATTGAGTCCGTGGTTGCTGTAGTTTCAATTGAGGTTCCAGATGATGCTATTGTGCGAAGAATTGTCGGACGCAGGATGGATCCCGAAACCGGACAAATCTATCATATTGATTTCAACCCGCCTCCTAGAGATATCAGAGATCGAGTAGTGCAGCGCAAGGATGACAACGAAGAGACTGTCAGAAGTAGGTTGTCGGCATATCACGAACAGACAGCACCTCTAGCCAATTGGTACGGACAACGGGGAGTTCTACTTCGAATCGACGGCAACCAAGGAATAGATGAAGTCGGCGACTCAATAGAATCGGCTCTCCTAGAAATGAGTGGTTTGGATGGCTAGAAGAACTAGAAGGGGCGACTCAAAGAGGAAGGCTAGAGCCTCCGAAGCAATCGATTACCTATCTTCGATTCTACATACTCCAGAAGATAACGACGAGGAGTCCGTAAACACCGCGGCAAGAGATATTCTTAGGATTGGAAAAAGGCATGGAATTAGGCCAGAAGCAAGCACATCTAGACTAATCTGTAGAGGTTGCAACTCAGCTTTAATTCCAGGACGAAGTGCAAGGATTAGGATACGCTCACGAACTGTTACAGTGACCTGTAGCATCTGCGGTAGAATTACGCGCATAAACGCCCCAAACAGAGGTGATTAGAATTAGCAGACCGGTCCCAAAAGGCATCTTGAAGCAGGCCAAGGATTCCTCCTTGCCTGTGACGGCAAGGATTGGCAAGGTCGGAGTGACAGAACAATTGGTAGTCGAGTTGAGAGAGCAGTTGGACAGGAGGAGATTAGTCAAAATAAAGGCTAATCGCGGACTATTGTCTAACTCGGAAGAAAGATTAGCCTGCTTCAAGCAATTGGCAGATGAGTCCGACTCAATTTTAGTTCATAGTATTGGAAATGTAGCGGTTTTCTGGCTTCACAAGTAGCATTCTGAAAGCCTACCAAAGACATTCTCCAATGCTCACTTATTTAGAGGGGTTAAGGTTCGCAAAAAACAATGGTGACTGAGAGTCAAGTTGTATTAGCGATATTCATAATGTCCTTCGCACTAATATTGTCCGAAGTTGTACACCGTACGATAGCCGCTTGGTTCGGCTCAGTTCTGATGCTATTGTATGGCCACTTCACCGGCGTTTTCCACCTCCACGAGCAGTACAATGCAGCTGGTGAACTCGTCAAGACCTACACTTTGGAACACACCATGATTGGATGGATTGAATGGGAAGTAATCGGCCTGTTATTGGGGATGATGATTTTTGCATCCATCCTCGAACTTTGTGGATTCTTCGAATATGTTGCCATCAAGGCTGCTAAGATGAGCAAGGGTGATCCGTGGAGGTTAATCGTCCTCCTGGGGACCTTCACGACTTTACTTTCATTGGTCATTGATAACGTCACTGCAATTATCATTATCGCACCTGTGACTTTGAGGATCTGTAACAAGTTGGAAATCAATCCCGTGCCCCCATTGCTCGCAGAGGCAATTCTTTCAGACACCGGAGGGGTGGCATCGATGGTCGGAGACCCTCCCAATGTGATGATTGCTGCCGCTGCAGCAGATGCAAGCCCTGTACTAGATGCATTCTCATTCAACGGCTTCTTATTCCGACTCGGAATCCTTACCTTCTTCGCATGGGTGGCAACTTTAGGTTACTTCAGGTGGTATTACAGAGAGTGGTCAGAGCAGAAGCCACCACATGTCGACTTACTACTAGAAGAAGACGAGTGGGAAGCAATCAACGACAAGCAATTGATGTATACGACTCTCATCATTTTGGGCCTGACCGTGGTAGCATTCTCTGCTAAGTCATTACTCGATTTAGAAATTGAGATTGATGGAATCGCACTGGCGGGTGCTGGCTTCGCTCTGATTGCAGCTAGGCCGAAGAACGAGGAACTCCGTGAGGGATTCATAAATGACGTAGTCGATAAGGTGGAATGGCAGGCATTGCTTTTCTTCGCTGGTTTGTTCTTGCTGGTAGGTGGAATTGGCGATGTAGGATATCTGGATCAAGTTGCCAACTGGATTTTTGAGAACTTCGGTGATGACGAGGTGAAGTTGGCAATCGCAATCATCTGGGTCTCTGCAATAGCCAGTGCCCTGATTGACAACATCCCATTCACGGCTGCAATGATTCCAGTAATTTTCAGTATCACTGAAGCCAGTGGAGGAACACTCAACCCAGAACCTCTTCTTTGGGCTCTAGCAATGGGTGCTGGGTTCGGAGGCAATGCGACTCCAATCGGCTCCAGTGCCAACGTGATGACAGTGGCAATAAGTGAGAGAGGACCTTATCCAATCACCACCAAGGAATGGGTCAGGGCAGGATTCCCTGTCATGATTATCACTTGTGTAGTTGCTACGGTGTTCATGTTCTTCTTCCACGGTGCTCTATACACTTGAATCGACTGAGCGACACCGTGAAGCCGAGTACACCATACCGCGTCCATGCACGAGTGCGCCATTTGCGGTTTGGTCTCCACTGAGGCACCCTGTCCTGCATGTGGTGATGATGAGCCCCTTACAATTGTCGAGGAGGCACCATCCGACTCGCCGGCAACTCAGCACTCACAACTTCCATTTGGCTTAGATTCAGAGCCGCAGCCTGAATCGACAGATCTCCCATTTGGCTTGGAAGAACCTCCTCAGTCAAATGAACCAGAAATTTTGGTTTTTGGTATCGAATCATCTCCAAATCAGCAGGATTCGAATCCTATACCATTTGGACTCGATGATTCACCCTCATCAGATAACTAAGGAGTCGATTCTCACCGCCCCCGTAGGGGGCGTGTGCACCCCGCTTAGTTCAAATACCAAAGGTAGGTCGGCCACCTGCATTTAGTGCGCCTTGG
>CEUN01177842.1_pt1 | contig 21374 bp, 24 predicted proteins | sample 361501 | NCBI WGS metagenome assembly CEUN01 (sample SAMEA2622801, study PRJEB7988) | marine metagenome | biome: marine biome (ENVO:00000447); feature: marine epipelagic mixed layer (ENVO:xxxxxxxxx); material: "saline water (ENVO:00002010), including plankton (ENVO:xxxxxxxx)" | depth 120 m | reverse complement strand
GGCTTTGCTGGGAGCCTGCAGCCGATCGATTTGTGCGGCGCTGATCTGACGCACTTGTTTGCCAATCGAGGCGTCCAACGGGCCAATCAATCAGAAATCGGGCTTGCATCCCCCATGGTCGACGCATAAGCTCCCCACCCTTTTTCGATCGGAATCGAAGTTTGTGGCCCGGTGGCTGCAGGCGGACATTCCCCTGAAACGACTGAATATGGTTAAGATTCGCTTGAAACGCATGGGTTCCAAGAACCGCCCTTACTACCGTGTGGTGGTGGCCGACAGTCGTAGTCCCCGCGATGGCAAATGCATCGAGGAGATCGGCACCTACGCCCCGATGCGTGAAGGTGAAAACTACGATCTCAAGCTCGACCGCGTGGACTACTGGCTTGGCGTCGGCGCTCGGCCCAGTGACACCGTCTCCTCCTTCATCAAGAAGGCACGCAAGGCGGCCACGGCTGCTGCAGAAGCCTGATGGAACAGTTCTTAAATTTTGTGGTGCACCGGCTCGTGGATCGTCCAGATGCCGTGTCCGTCACCCCCGTCGACAACGGGAAGGAAACAGTCTACGAACTGCGCCTTCACCCCACTGACATGGGGAAAATCATCGGCCGCCAGGGCGCAACGATCAATGCGATCCGCACCCTGCTCCAAGCCGGCAGCGCCAAGAAAGGCATTCGCTGCTCGCTCGAGGTGGTCGAAGACGAACCACCGCGGAACAAATAGTTTCGCGAATCGCGCGCGATGAAAGTCGACGTGCTGACACTTTTTCCCGCCATGTTTGCGGGTCCGCTCGATGAAAGCATCATTATGCGGGCACGAGAGGCGGGTTTGTTGGATCTCCGGATCCATGATTTGCGGGAATATACCCACGACCGGCATCGCACGGTGGATGACAATCCGTATGGCGGTGGGCCGGGGATGGTGTTGAAGCCCGAACCGATCTTTGAAGCCGTTGAGGCGCTTGCCTCAGAGAATACGCGAGTCACGCTGATGACTCCACAAGGTCGGCGATTCGAGCAATCAATCGCACGTGAACTGGCCGATGTGGAACATCTGCTCCTGATCTGCGGCAGTTACGAAGGATTCGACGAGCGAATCCGCGAAAGACTGGCGCACGACGAAATCTCCCTCGGGGATTTTGTCCTGACCAACGGGGCTTTGCCTGCGATGGCAGTGATCGACGCAGTCACCCGCCTGCTTCCCGGAGCATTGGGCGACTCGGAAAGCGCGACCGAAGAATCGTTCAGCGACGGACGGCTGGAATATCCGCAATACACGCGGCCGGCCGAGTTCCGCGGAATGGAAGTTCCGGACGTCCTGCTCTCGGGCAATCACGCCGAGATCGAGAAGTGGCGCAACGAACAGTCGCAACGGCGAACAGAAGAACGAAGACCAGATTTGTTGGACGGTCCGGAATGACCTCCAAGTAAGATTGAACTGTGGCCCCGCCACATAACTGAAAGACAACTATGAACCAGGCATTGCTTGATAAGATTCACGGCGAACAAGAGCGTCAGAAAGACGCCGACTTTTGCGTAGGCGACAGCGTCCGCGTCCACACCAAGGTGGTCGAAGGCGAAAAGGAACGTATCCAGGTCTACGCCGGACTCGTGATCGACCGCAGCGGCCGCGGACTCAACGAGCGCTTCACCGTCCGCCGGATCAGCTACGGCGAAGGCACCGAACGCGTATTCCCGCTCCACTCCCCGCGCATCGACAAGATCACCGTGGAGCGCCATGGCAAAGTTCGTCGCGCCCGCCTCAATTACCTCCGCGACCGAATCGGCAAAGCCGCTCTCGCGGTGAAGGAAAAGGACACGCGCGGCAAAGGGAAGAAAAAGGGCAAGAAGTAATCAGACCCGCAAGCTGTTTTCGAAGCGGAGCGAATTACTCGCTCCGCTTTTTCTTGCGCAACTCAAGCAGCCCGCCTGAGAACCGTCATTGGACCGACAAACTTCCAATCGCTCGTGCCCCGCATCGGAAACCGATCAACGAAGCGCAGTCCATCAACTCGCGATTAACCCGAATTCTCATACTCGGAGGCTACCGAGGGCATATTGATTGTAGCGCAGGTGTCTCAACGTGTCCCAACCTGCCGTATCGCGGATTTCCAAATCCGCAGGGTGTCACCTTGGTCACTGGCACCCGGACGCTCTGCCGATCAGGAAAGTTAGGAAACCTGCGACACGGCAGACTTGGAAGTCTGCGCTACGTCTGGCCGGTCGCTCAGCTGTGAGAAATCGCAACTGAACCCGTCCACGCCTGTCTGGCCAGACCATCGGAGCGTCACGCACTTCTTCCACATCTTGATCGACTTTGAAGTCGCCGATTCCTCAGGTCGTCGCATAGGATTCGCCAACATATGTCACAGCAGACCATCAAGATTGCCCTCGTTGGCGCCGGGATGTTTGGCGGGGACGTTCATCTCCGCGCCTATGCCGACCTGCAACGATTCGGAATGGCGGGACAACTTGCGCGGATAGGACTCGATCATTGGACGCGCGATGTTGCGCCGATCAAATTCGAACTGACTGCGGTTGCCACCCGGTCTGAAGCATCCGCCAACAAATCGGCGGACCATTTCGAATCGATCACCGGGCACCGTCCCAATTGCTATCATGGAGATGCGCCGTGGGACGACATCCTGGAAGCGCATCCGGATCTGGATGTCATGGCGGTTGCCACCCCGGATCATCTGCACACGCCGGTGGTGTTGGCCGCGCTTCGGAAGAAGATCCACGTGATCACTGAGAAGCCGATGTGCCTGTCACTCAATGAAGCCGACGAGATCATCGAACTGGCCAAGCAGACCGACCGCATTGTGGCGGTGGACATGCACAAACGCTACGATCCGGATCACCTTCGTATCCGTGACGACATCGCCAATCGTATCGGTGATCCCTTGTACGGAGCCGCCTTTCTGGAAGAACCGTTGGAAGTCTCCACCAGCACCTTCAAGTGGGTAGAAGACAGCGATCCGTTCAGCTACGTGGGGCCGCATTGGACGGACTTGATCCACCACTATTACCGCAGCAACCCGGTTTCGCTGACGGCGGTGGGCCAGAAGAAGCGATTGAAGCGCCAGGGTATCGACGCGTACGACGCGGTACAGGTGCGCGTGGATTATGCGAACGGGATGAGCATCTACTACCACAACAACTGGGTCACTCCGGATGACTTCGAAGGACCGGTGAACCAGGGACACGAAATCGTGGGTGCGGATGGAAAGGTGGAGAGCGATCAACAATACCGTGGGTTTCGCTTCTGGAATGCGGGCGGGGGCAGCCGGACTTCAAACAACCACTTCACCCGCGACGTGCTGCGGCCCGATGGCACCAAAGCCTACATCGGTTACGGGGTCGACAGTCTCACCGCGGGTATGGTCGCCATTTGTCGATCGAAGTTCCAGGGCACCAGCCGGAACGAACTTGCAGAGATTTATCCAACCGCCGAGGACGCCCGCATCACGGTCGCGATCGTCGATGCAGCCGCGCAGGTACGTGACTCGAATTACACCTCCATCCAGGCCGGCAAAGGCGCCTTGGCGACCGCGCGTTTCGATGAAAAAGGGATCACAGTTTGTGATCCCAATTCGTCGCCGGTTGAGCGTGTGATTTACGGCCTGCCGCTGTAGTGCTGATCAGAGTTCGGCCAACTTGACAGAACGACTGTCTCTCCCTTGACCGCCGGCGTCTTTCGATCGTGCAGCACCAGGGCGATTGACGGGACCACGCATGGGTCTGGGTATCTCGTTCGAAGATTCGCATCTCGTCCCGGTTATACAACATGAACCAGACATCCAAGATTTCCTGATCGCCGAAGCCGTGGATACGGGTGGCGGGTGTAGTGAATCATGTAAGGCTTGAAGCCGTTATCCTTGAGCGTGACATACGGTTCGGAAGCTTCGATCGGTCGAACAGCTGCCATCCGCATATGGATCAGATCATTCAGATTGTATCCAAATCCTATCCAGGTGTAGAACGCGATCATCGGGAGGATGTAGCACAGAACCCGCCGGCTCACGGGTTGATTGACCACCGGGACAAGCATGTCGCTCTCGCTGGAGCGAATCATCAGAATACCGATCAGGACGAGTACGGCCGCGAGGAGAACGTTGTATCGCAGCCTCCACAGGTTTTCGCGACAGCTCTCAAGTTTGCTCTCGATGATCTCTTCAAATTCCCACCCTTTTCCGTCGTTGGAATCTAGCAACTCGTTTGGAGCCAGGTAAAAGTCTGATCTGGATTTTCCCTAGCGATCGGCCTCACAGGTCCAATACACCATCTGAGACGCGAAATGGAACCAGAAGGCCAACAGAAGCAATCGACCGGCCTTGGATCCCTCCTCTATTCTTGGCTCCACCCATCTCTCCTTGTTGGAAACCGGTGCTCCCGTTGCGAGAGCACCGGCCAAATTGGGATCAACCCTTCTTTTTAGCTGGAGCGTCCGCTTTCTTCTCAGCAGGCGCATCGGCTTTCTTTTCCGCGGGGGCGGCCGCCTTCTTCTCGGCTGGTGCATCAGCCTTCTTTTCTGCAGGAGCATCGGCTTGCTTCTCGGCCGGAGCGTCAGTTTTTTCCTTGGCATCGGCCGCTGCGTCTGAGGCCGCCCGCTGTGCGGTGACATTCAGGGTGAGCACGACTTCCTCGCGAATGAGGTTGTCCGCCTGTCCGGGATACTTCATGTCGAAGTCGAATCGATTGATGTGAAATTCGGCGGACAGTGTCACGCCGGTTTCGTTGACATCAACGTCTGCCGGGAAGGTGATGGATTTCTTGACGCCGTGCATGGTCAGGTCGCCGGTGATCAGCTTTTTGCCATCCTCTTCCTTGACGTCGGTTGCCTCAAAGGTGGAGGTCGGGATCTCCGGAACATTGAAAAAGTCCTTGTTCTTCAGATGAGCGGTGAGCTTGTCGTCCCCGGTCCAGATGGAATTCATGTCGATGACAATCTTGCTGCCCTCGGCAACGAGTTCGTCGTTCACGACATTGAGCGTGCCTTCAAACTTCCTGAAGCCGCCCGGTTGTTCCCCACCGACCGCCTTGGAGCCGATGAAATTGATCTCTGATCCCCCAATAATGGCGTAGCTCACAAGCTCGCCGGGCTTTGGCTTCTTCTCGACTTCTTCCTTGTCGCCGGTATTGACCGAGGCTGCGGGGACATTGTCGGCGGGATTATTGCAGCCGGTGATTGCGACGGCTGCGACGAGAGCGTATGGGAGGACAAGTTTGTTTTTCATGCGTTGTGTGATTTGAGGGGGGTGAGTGTCTGGTTCGTGGCGCGGAAGTCAAGGGGAGAGGTCGATTGAATTTGTGTTCGGCCGGGCAATTCGGCATCTAGGGGAATCATGGCCAAGCAACCGAATATCCTGCTGATGATTTCGCACGATCTGGGCACCTACGTGGGGCCTTACGGGTGCGTCCCGACTGCCACACCGGCGCTGAACGGATTTGCGAAGGAAGGGATGGTATTCGAAAAACACTTTGTGAGTTCGCCCGGCTGCAGCCAAAGCCGATCTTCGCTGATCACCGGGCGTTTCCCGCACTCCAACGGCCAATTCGGCCTCTCGCATCTCGGCTGGACTCTGAATCGTGACGAGCAGTTGCTCCCCGACACGCTGCGGGCAGCCGGGTATCACACGGCGATGTTCGGCATCTGGCATCTGCACGAATGGACCTTGGGAGGATTCAATGATCTGTCGGATGACGTTTCCACGGTGGACAGCTCACCGGAAGGTTTCGCGAATATTGCGTCGAAGCGGGCGGGCGATTGGTTGCGAAACTACCAGGATGAGGAGCCGTTTTACCTGCACGTCGGCTTCTGGGAGGCCCACCGCCCGTTTTGTGGTCAGCCGGGCGATCCGAGCGAAACGCCGGACGTAGATCTCACCGATGTTTCACTCCCAAACTACCTGCCGGACAACAAAGCCACCCGGCGCGAATTCGCACATCTGAAGCACTCGGTGGAGTCAGTAGACGCCGGAGTCGATACGCTGCTGAAAGCGCTCAGCGAAAGCGGACATGCGGAGGACACCATCGTGATCTTCACCGCGGATCATGGCCTGCCTTTTCCCCGAGCGAAGGGAACGCTTTATGATCCTGGGATCCAAGTTGCATTCATCGTTCGTTACCCGGGACAAGTTCGCGAGTACAAACGATGTTCCGCACTGACATCAAACGTGGATGTCATGCCGACCTTGGTGGAACTCGCTGGCGCGGAACCACCACCGAAGGTTCAGGGCAAAAGCCTGGCAACGTTGCTCCGCGGCGAGTCAGACACACATGCCACCTCGCTCTTTGCCGAGAAGACTTATCACGAACACTACGATCCCATTCGCGCCATTCGAACGGAGCGATACAAGTTCATCCGAAACTTCGCCGAACGTCCCAATTTGCTGATGCCTTCCGATATCTACAACTCATCCACCCGGCAATCGATGGGAACGGATGAGGCGTTCTGGTCGCATCGGCCCGAGTTCGAATTATACGATCTCGAAGCGGACCCTTCGGAAACAAACAACATGGCAATGACCGAATCTGAACTCGCGAACGACTGGTCCGCCAAATTGGAAGCGTGGATGAAAGAGACGGGTGATCCTCTCCTGCGGAACGCAATCCCACGCCCAACGGATCAAGTCTGATTGTGGTTCGAGCACTTTTCTAAGTTCACGAATGCGGATAGACTTCCTGCATGGACCTCCGATTGAAACTCACATTCTTGGCCGTTCTCGCAGTCGGCGTCATTGGCGCTTCGGCGGAACTCTACTTTCCCAAGAAAGGCGAATGGGAACGTGTTTCACCTGAGAGTATCGGTCTGGATCCGGACAAGCTTCAGAAAGCCCTGGATTACGCGGGGCGAAACCAGTCTTCGGGCGTGGTGATTCTGCACCAGGGAAGGATTCTCGCCGAGCAATACTGGGAGGTCGAAGGCAAGCGATCGGCGAAGTTTGGCAGCCGGGTCATCGGACGCACTGATGCGGGCCATCCCATCGAGGATGTTGCCTCCGTGCAGAAAAGTGTGGTGTCCGTGCTGGTCGGAATCGCGCGAGAGAAAGGTCTGCTGAAGCTCAGCGATCCGGTGAGCGAACACCTCGGTCCCGGCTGGTCGAAGGCAGGCCTGCGTCAAGAGAAAGAAATCACGATCCGGCATCTCATCACCATGACCAGCGGCCTGAAGGACAACGCGCGTTTCGAAGCCAGGGCGGGAACGAAGTGGCGTTACAACACCTGGGCTTATGCACAAACCGTCGCGGTGTTGGAGAAGGCTTCCGGAAGGGACCGACACGAACTCACCCATGAATGGCTGACGAACCCCCTGGGCATGAACGACTCAAAATGGACGCCACGGCGGGCGGCTGAAATCCAATCGGTCAACGCATTCGGCTTTGCCACCTCAGCTCGTGATCTTGCCCGCTTCGGATTGATGATGTTGGCGAACGGCAAGTGGGCCGGAAAAACGATCCTCGACGAAAACTATCTTCGCGATTCCACGCAAACATCCCAACGAATGAACCCACACTACGGTTATCTCTGGTGGCTGAATCGAGACGCCAACAAACCACGATCGCGCAGGAACGCTTCTTCACCACCGGATACATTTTCTGCGAACGGAGCACTGAATCGGCGTTGTTGGGTGTCTCCGGAGATTCAACTCGTCATAACGCGAATCGGTGATCAACCACCGGCGAAGCGGGGATTCGATGAGGAGTTCTGGCGTCTGCTGCGAGCGTCGAAGAAGTAGAACATGCGAATCTACAGGAACTTGAGTGCGATTCCTCGTGGATGGTGGAGGGACGAGTTTACGAGTCCGTAGGCGCGAGAATCCCAGGCGGGTATGATTTGCCCCGTGCTGCTGCGAGCAGACCTCAAACTCCAGCGCCCAAGTTCAAAGGGCTGTAGCTCGATTATGGGTTTGTAAACTCGTCCCTCCACCACCAGCTCGCTTGCGCCACCCAAATAGAATCACCCCCCAGGAGCTTTGGAGATCTCAACTATCCGCCCGATCCCAAGCAGATGGGTCCCCTGCCATCGTCGTTGAGTTCCTTCAGAATTCCCTCAAACGGTTTCCGGTCCACACCATCACAGCTCGAACTCACTCAGCTCGGCAATGGCGTTGATCTGGTGAAAGATTCTGCGCGTCTCCGCCATATCGGAAGTCGCCTCATAGGATCTGACCAGACCCACAAGCTGTTTATACCGGGCTTGTTCACTGCCCGTCATGGATATTTCTTTGGAGCTCAGGCGAGCTCACTGCGCCACAAGAAAGCCCGCCGGATGGGCGGGCTGTCGAAACGGCTGTCGAAGCGTTTATTTCATGCGGTTGAAATTCTGCTGAAGGATTTCCCAATCTTCCATGCCTTCGACCTTGGCTTGAAACTTTGCGTTGATCTCCTGTTCCTTCGCGTTCTTGGACTTCTCATCCACTTTGTAGAGGATGCCAAACTTACCAGGGAAGACCTCGTCGGCCAGTTTGATGGCCGCATCTTGATCGGTGACGTCGTGATCTTCAGGAACGAGATTGAACTCTCCGCCCTTGCGGGGATTCGCGGCATCGAAAGCACCTTCATAGAATTCAGTGCATTCGCTAAGACATTGAATGAAGCTGAATCCTTCGTGATCAAGGGCCGCATCCATCATCTCGTGAATATGTTTGGGGTTTGTGTGCGTGGAGCGCGCGACGAACGTCGCGCCGGCTGCGATCGCCTGCTTCGCTGGATTGATGGGCGGATCAACCGCCCCCCACATATCCGTCTTGCTCTTGAATCCAACCGGAGACGTCGGTGAAGTCTGCTTCTTGGTGAGTCCGTAGACCCAGTTGTCCATGACCACGTATGTAAGTCTCACGTTCTTTCGGGCGGTATGATTGAAATGATTGCCACCGATCGAGAAAGCATCTCCATCACCGCCGAACACGAAAACATGGAGATCGGGGCGGCAGAGTGAGACTCCGGTGGCGTATGGAAGCGCACGACCGTGAATGAAGTGTGTGCCGTGCCCCTGAACGAAGTAAGGAAAGCGACTGGAGCAGCCTATGCCAGCCACGGTGGTGATCTTCTCGTGATGAATCTTGCGCTTCTCGATCAGGCGAAAATAAAGTGCCAGTACCGAAAAGTCCCCGCAGCCCGGACACCAGGTCGGGTGGTCGGCAGCTATCTGCTTCTTTTTCAGGGCAGGACGATCCTCAGGCAGTTCGGGAATCTCTCCGACATTGAGATCACCGGTTCGATCCAACGCTTCGTATCCGAATGAAAGTTTGCTCATGCTGTTTTCTTAATCCTTATTTTTGGGCGGCTTCAAATCCATGAATCCGTTCGACGATTTCTCCAATCCGCCAAGTCAGCCCATCGGTCTTGCAAATGCTCTGGATCTTGGGATCCGCATACTTTGCACGAAGAAGTTGGGCCAACTGACCATAACCATTCAGGCCTTCATCGTTGAGTTCCACCACGACCACGTGATGAAAGCCGGAGAAGATCTCGTCGAGCTTGTCCGGCAGGGGATTCAGGTAGCGAATGTGAATGGCTGAAACGCTCTCGCCCGCACCGCGCATTCGATCAACCGCCTCGCGAATGGGCCCCTGGCTCGATCCCCAGCCAACCACCAGAATATTCCCTTCGTCCGGACCGTAAACTTGCGTGGCCGGAAAACTCTCGCGCAGTGCCTGAAGTTTGCGCCGGCGCTTCGTCTGCATGTCCATGTGCAGTTCGCGAGACGAGGTTGGATGCCCCATCTCGTCGTGTTCCAATCCCGTGAGAACCGGATACTTGCCGCTCGCCACCCGGGTTCCGGGTGCAAGATGCCGCGTGATGCCATCGTTGGCATCGAGATCGTAAGGTTTGTGGTCTGCGACCGCGCTCAGATCGGGCGAGATGTCCTGGCACAACTCTTTCAAATTCGGTTCTGCAAATGCTTCGATGCGGGTCGCGATCGCTTGATCGGTCAGCAGAATTACCGGCACACTGTATTTGCGGGCAATGTTGACCGCTTCGATGGCGGTATAGAACGCGTCTTCGACATGTGCTGGTGCAATAACCACGCGAGGTGAATCCCCGTGGCCGCCGAACACCGCGATGTTCAAATCCGATTGCTCGACACTGGTTGGCATGCCAGTCGAGGGGCCGCCACGCTGGACATCAACCACGACCAATGGCACTTCCGCCATGATTGCCCAGCCAATGGCTTCTGCTTTCAGTGCGATGCCCGGCCCGCTGGAGCCCGTCACCGCGACGCGCCCACCCCAACTTCCACCGATGGCCATGGACACCGAAGCGATCTCGTCTTCGCACTGCATGAACGTGCCACCGTATTTGGGAAGCTCGCGACGAAGGAGTTCCATGATGTCAGACCATGGAGTGATAGGATATCCGGCACCAAATCGGACGCCCGCTGCGATGAGACCGTATGCGAGTGCCTCGTTGCCGTTCATCACGACCTGGTTCGAGAGCTTGCCGTCCGGTTCTTCGAACTCGTAAAGATCGACCAGATTGCCGACGTCCTGAGCGTAGCCGGCGTCGAAAGCGTTGTGCGCCGTCGTGGTGATGCTCTCGGGCTTGCCCTTGAAGCGTTCGGCAATGAGCTTTTTCAGCTTTTCGACATTCAGGTCGAACATCCGGGTGATCAGGCCGAGGGCGAAAATGTTTTTGCCCTTGTCGCGCGCAGAACCGCCGATGGCCTCCACGGTCAGGCTGGAAACCGCCACGCCTACGTGACGGTAGTTTTTTTGGTGCTCCTCGGAAGGTTCAACGTGGTCGGAGTCGTATAGAACGATCCCGCTTTTTTTCACAAAGTTTATGTGGTTCTCGTAGGAGTGTTGGTAAAAGGCCAGAAGCACGTCCGCCTCGTCACCGGAACTCAAGATCTCGCCTGTGCCAATTCGAACCTGAAAGATGGACGGACCGCCCGAAATCGTGGACGGAATCGTCATGAAGGTCATCACGTCCTGTTCGCTGCGGCCCGCGAGACGCGCGAGGAAGCCGCCAATCGCCTGGATACCGTCTTGGGAATTACCGGCGATGCGAATGACCGCCTCGGAAATTTCTGAAGTTTTTCGTTCGCTGGAATCTGGCGCAGCCGTTGTCGATTCGCTCATTTATGATTTGGATTTCTAATGTTAAGAGACCTTATCCGGCCACACGGCAGCCGGGCCTCTCGCTCTTGGGTGCGTTTACCGTATCAATATCAAGTTTCGTGTCAATTGTATCCGATTTTTCCCGACAATTTGTTTTCTGTGGCGCCGTGTCATGCGAAATCTAAACTGGGTTTCAATTAGAAACACTTATTTAAATTAGCATGATTTGAACGGTTGTTAATTCACTCTGATTTCAGCAACCGCGTGAGTTCAAAAGCGACGGCGTGCCCGAACGAATATTCAGAGATAGTCCCTTCCAACTCGAGTATCTGCTCCTTCACCGCGTCCACCGCGTTCGCTGGAACTGCTGCGTGCTCGGCCACTCGTGGCTGAAACATCTCGAGGTCGTTCAGGTGATCGCCGATGGCAAAGACCTCAGACGCATCGATTTCGAGCAGCCGTTCGATCTCCAGCAAAGCCGTTCCCTTGGAATAATCCGCGTGGCATAGCCGGGCATAGACGTCGTTGCGCATCCACGATGTATTCGGAAGCGATTGCGCGAGGTCTGCCATGCGCGCCTGGATCACATCCATTTCCGCTACGCTGCTGGCAATGACCGCCAATGGGGAATACTCGTCGGAGAACACCGACGCTCCGGTGTTCTGATTGATCCACTGGACCAGCGGTGGAAGTTCCTTCTGAATCGCTAAGGCAAGTTCCTGATGCTTGTGGGTGCACTCGGCGTTCCAAGAGGTATGGGGTTTGAAGCCATCTCCTTCCCGCACGTAGATCAATCGCTCCACGACCACCAGAAAGTCTGGATTCGGCTGAATCGCGTGATCGCGAAGATCGGCCAGCAGACTGGGGAGGTCCCGTCCGGTGTTGATGACCCACTTGCCACCGCGTTCCTGGAAATCGCCCAGGAGTTCCTGCAGGTGAGTGGGAACGGAAGGAGATTCATGCTCGCAGAACAGCGTCCCGTCGAAATCAGTGGAAACCAGTTTGATAGGTAGGTCCATTGGTTAAAGGGTTAAACAAGTTGAAGGGGCGTGAACAGGACGAACCACTGTTTCGCGGCCAATCCTGCCGCCTACCAAATTTTTCCGCTTCTTTTACACTTCCTGAACAGTTCAGGGACTGGGGACTTACATGAGGGTGTCACATTGTCTTCAACGTCTGGCGATGGATCAGCCCAGACAGAAGGCACTCAAATGAAAAACCTCACGGAACCAGCCATTGAACTGCGAAGGACCATAATGGTCGTGGACGATCATTCCATGCTGCTCAAGCTGGTATGCGTGGCCCTTAAACGCACGACCCAGTACGATCTGAAGGAGTTCAATTCTCCGGACGATCTTCTCAACAAATACCGCAGCGCGCCGGACTCTATCCGACTCGTTCTTACCGACTACAACATGCCGCAGATGGATGGTCCCGCCCTCTGCGATCGGCTCCACGAGATCGAGCCGGATCTGCCGGTCGTTCTCATGTCCGCAAATCCACGGGCAAGGGACGAACTCGGCAGCGCGGACTTCTCAGGGTTTCTCTGTAAACCGTTTGGAGAAGGCGATCTGCATAAGCTCATCAACACGCTCATCCCGGCAAACAATTGATGAAATGTTTCACTCAAACCGGCATCGAATTCCCGCCCCTTCACCCTTAAACCATTTAACCTTCCCACCCTCCCTCCAATTCCCAAAGATCGCGCCACATGAGTGAGAGAACGCGTTTTGAAGGATTGCTGGACCGTTACTTCGAAGGCTACCTGAAGGACAACCCGATGGCGGCAAGTGCCGTGGGTATCCGCGATGCGGAAGGAAAGCTTGGCCGGGCAAACCAGCGATCGGTCGAACGCGAACACAAGCGCCGACTCAAGACATTGGCTGAACTGGATACGATCAATCCACGCGAGCTGAGCAACGATCAGCACCTCGATAGACTTGCGTTGCAAACCCAGTTGCTTCGCGAAGTCGAAGATCACGATCGCGGTGTTCATCGCCTCAATCCGGAAGCACCGGAAGCTCTGATGAATTCGCTGCTTCACGAACTCATGCGTGATCCGGGTGATTCCAAACGAGCCGCTTCAAACCTGCGGTCTCTGCTCAAGCAGGTGCCACGATTTCTCTCCGAATCTGCCGAGGTCGCAGATCGTCCGGAATCCGTATGGCGCAAGGTGATGGAAGAAGGCTGCGCCGGCGCGCCGTCTTTGTTCGATGCCGTTGATACGTTTCTCCAACGAAACGAACCCAAACGTAGTGACGCCAATCTGACGAGGGCCGCCGGAAAAGCCATCACGGCCTACCGTGACAAAATGAAGAAACGAAAACTCGCTCCGGCGTCCTCGTTCGCCGTCGGGAAGGAGATTCTGCAACGCCGTGTGCGCGATGAGATCGGTCTTGATTACTCCCTCGGCCAACTCGAGGCACTCGCGAACGCCGAGGCCGAACGAATCGGCGGGCTCCTCAAGAAAGCCTGTTCGCGATACGGGCGCGGAAAGAGTGCCGATGCAATCATCGCCAAGGCGCGTGGTGACTGGGACCCGGGTGAGGACCTGCTTGGGCACTATCGTGACGAGACAAAGCGTGTCGCAAACGCATTCAAATCCGCCAAGGCGGTTACCTTCCCCAAGAGCGAGCGACTTGAGGTTCGACTGGTTCCCGACTTCATGCGCCATCTCTTTCCAACCGCGGCTTATTCCTCACCGGGCGCGTTTGAGAAGAAGCAGAAGGGAACGTTCTGGGTGAACGATCTCAGCCTGGTTCGCGATTCGGCGAAGGAAAAGCTCGCCGAACGACAACAACACTTTGGGGTCAGTCTCACATCCGCGCATGAAGCATATCCTGGCCATCATTTGCAATTCGTCACCGCCAATCGCCACCCGCGCCGTTGGCGCCGCATGTTCGCGTATGCGGTGTTCTACGAAGGTTGGACGCTTTGGTGCGAACAGATGCTTGTCGATCTGAAGATCGATCGCAGTCCATGGACGAAGATTCAGCAGCTGCACGACGCGCTCTGGCGGGTGCATCGAATTCTGGTGGACCTGCGCTTGCAGACCGGCCGTTACGCCTATCATCAGGCGGCCGCCCACTTGGAGAAACACCTTGGCTTTACCCGCGCTCGCGCCGAGGCGGAGATCAACTGGTATTCCATGGCTCCGGGCATTCCCATGAGCTACTGGCTCGGTCGACTCGAAAACGCTCGGCTGCATCGGCGATTGGTCAACGAACAGGGCTGGTCGCTCAAGAAGTTCAACGACTGGCTCCTCAGCTATGGCACCATTCCGCAGGGATGGATCGAGCGGTACGGCAGTTTTAACTAATTCTTTTGTCTTTCCCCAACGCAATGCGTACGCTCGTTCGTGAGCGCTGGCGATGAACAAGACATTTGGTGAATTGGGTTTTCCCGGGCGGCTGATCGCCGTTGAGGGTTTGGACGGCTCCGGCAAGTCCACTCAGATCTACCTCTTGAAACGCTGGCTCGAACTAACCGGGCTCAAGGTCTATTTCTCGGAGTGGAATTCCTCCCAGCTCGTCAAGAGCGCCACCAGCAAGGGAAAGAAGCGCACGCTGCTCACACCCACCACCTTCAGTCTCATTCATGCCACGGATTTCGCGGATCGATACGAACGCCAGCTGGTGCCTCTTTTACGCGCGGGCTATCTCGTGCTTTGTGATCGCTACGCCTATACCGCCTTTGCCCGCGATGTCGTGCGGGGTTGTCCGCCGGATTGGGTTCGCCAGCTCTACAGCTTTGCTGCCAAACCGGACGTGACCTTTTTCTTCAATGCGCGGTTGGAAGTCTCGCTGGCTCGCATATTGGATGGACGTCCGCAATTGAAATACTTCGAGGCGGGCATGGATCTGAATCTGTCGAACGACATCCAGGAAAGTTTCCGCGTCTTCCAAGGTCGAATGCTGGAGCAATACCTCGCCATGAGCAGCGAGTATAAGTTCACCATCATGGATGCGAATGAAGGTGTGGAGGAACAACAGGCACTGGTTCGAAAACTCGTCACCGACAAGATCGACCTGGATAGCTTTGCCGCAGGAAGTTGAAGATGGTCGCCCGAAGCAAAAAGAAACGCCAGCCCAGCGGATTGAACGTGGTGATTCCCGGGCGCTCGGCAAAGCGCTTTTACGGACACGGAATTCCGGGCGTCGATCTGCGTCAATTAAACGGCAAGCTCATCGTGGTGGAAGGCGCCGATGGCTCGGGACGTTCCACCCAAACCAATAAGCTGGTCGAGTGGCTGGAAGGAGGCGGACATGCGACCGTGCAGGTGGGACTAAAACGTTCGACGCTCGTCAGTGAAGAACTGCAGCAGGCGCAGGAAGGAAACATTCTGAGCCGCACCACCCTCAGCTTGTTCTACGCGACCGACTTCGCAGATCAGTTGGAGAACCTTATCATTCCCGCGCTCAAGGCGGGCTCCATTGTTATTGCAGACCGATACATTTACACCCTCATGGCCCGCGACCTTGTGCGTGGCATGGACATGGATTGGCTGCGAAACGTCTACGATATAGCACTTCGGCCCGACGCGGTTTTCTATCTGCAAACTTCTCCCGAAACTCTGGTGCAACGCAACTTCGCCAAGAAGCAGGCGCTGGATTACTGGGAAAGCGGCATGGACCTCGGCTTGTCGAGGGACATGTTCGACAGCTTCCTGAAATACCAATCGCTGTTGGTCGAGCAATTCCTCCGCTTGAAAGAGATCTACAAGTTCAACATCGTGGACGCGAATCAACCGGTGGAGAAGATTCAGAAACTTCTTCGTCGTCGAATCACTTCCGTCCTGCGCAAGTAATGTCCGATACCAGCCCAGATCATTTCGTCGGCGTCGACCTCGGCGCGACGAAGATCCTCGCGGCTGTCTACGACATGGAACTGAACCTGCAGGGAAAGATGAAACTCAGCACCAAGGCGGATCGGGGCTGCAAGGAAGTCATCGATCGCATTACACGCTGCGTTCATGAAGCAATCGACGAATGTGATCTGGAGCCCGAACAGATCTGCCACGTTGGCGTCGGCGTTCCGGCCGCCGTTGATCCACTGGAAGGCCGGGTCATTTTTGCTCCCAATCTCAATTGGCGCGATGAGCCGCTGCAAAAGGACCTTCAGTCGACACTGAAACTCCCGGTCTCCATCGAGAACGACTGCAACGCGAGCACGATTGGTGTTTATGAACGGGAACTGGACGGCAAACCCGAATCGATGCTCGGGATCTTCATCGGCACGGGAATTGGCGGAGGCATCATCATCAATCGCGAGTTGTATTCAGGCTTCAACCGCACTGCCGGAGAAATCGGACACACCGTCCTCGATCTCTCCGGCCGGAAAAGCAAATGGGGGCCCCACGGAACATTCGAAACATTCTCCGGCCGGCAGTCCATCTACGCCCGCCTCCAGGAAGCCGTGGATGCCGGCAAGAAAACCTCGCTCACCGAACTGCACGGCCCGAATCTCGCGAATCTTCGCAGTGGCGATCTCCGCAAAGCCATCAAGCGCGGTGACGAACTTGTTCGTGCGGTGGTGCACGATGCCGCGCGTTACGCCGGCATCGTGTGCGGCAACATGATCAACCTTCTCAACCCCGAGGTAATCGCGCTGGGTGGAGGTGTCATCGAGGCCTTGGGCAAGGAGATGATGCCGATCATTCAGAAAACGACCGGGGAATACACCCTCCCCGGCGTGGGCGAGGGTATCCATTTGTTTGCGTCCAAGCTCGGTGACCATGCAGGCATTATCGGAGCTGCAGCAGTCGCGCGCCGCGCGTTTGCTCGCAGGACGTGAATACTGCAAATGAGCCAATCTTCCTCGGTACGAACGGTCATTGATATCGGAACGAACTCCGTGAAGGTGCTGGTCGCCCGGGTGGTGGGCAGCGCCATCGAACCCATTTTTGAGAAGAACATTCAGACCCGATTGGGACGCGGCCTCTATGAAACCAAACGCCTCAGCGATGCATCTATCCGGCACACTGCCGAAGTCATCGCCGAGTATATGAACACAGCACGATCTTACGGCTCAGAACGGAACATCATCGTCGCCACGAGCGCGGCTCGGGATGCGGAGAACCATCAGGAATTCCGGCAGGCCATTCACGCTGTCGCCGGTCAGTATCCGGAGATAATCAGTGGTGATCGGGAGGCTGAATTGGCTTACCGGGGCATCCGCGCTCAACCCGGATTGGATTCAGGACTGGTATTTGTGGTCGATGTGGGCGGAGGCAGCACCGAGTTCATTGTGGGTTCTGGAGAGACACCGGCATTTTCCATCAGCATCCCGCTTGGCTCTGTTCGCGCGATGTCGCAATTCAACTTCGCGGACCCGCCTGGCGAGGAGGGTCTCAATCGGTGTCTTGAGTTTGTTCGCGAGTTCTTGGATTCCGGAACTCTGCCAAAGGATCAAATCCGCCGACATCTTGATCCCATCAGCACGCTTGCCGGCACGGGTGGGACGACCACCTTCCTATCGAAGATGTTTCACGAAACTGATGACTTCGACCGGGAACAAATCGAAACCACGGTTCTCGACCGCGCCACACTGATGAAACTGACGAACCGCCTCTGGACCAGCCCGCTCGAACAACGCAAAAAGATCCCGGGCATTCCTCCGGAACGCGCGGATGTGATTCCCTTTGGCGCGGCCATTCACCTCGTCATTCTCGATGAATTCAACTTGGATAAACTCGTTGCCAGCACGCGCGGAATTCGAACAGGACTCTTGCTGGATGAATGAAGTATCCGTAGCGCAGACAGCCCGCCAGAGACCGATCTCCATCCCTGCAATCACGCAACACCATGATCGTATACGTAGACGTCGATGAAACCTTCATCAGCAACGCCGGACCGACCCAGACTCCGATCCCTGAAGTTGTCGAACATCTTCGTCGCATTCATTCCGTAGGTGCCAAGCTGTACTGCTGGAGTGCCGGAGGCGTGGGACTATGCACGTAAGTGCGCAGCGTTGGCCGGAATCGAAAATCTCTTCGAAGCCTTCCTGCCCAAACCACGCGTGATGATCGACGACACCTATGCCACCGGCTGGCCATTCTGCGTCGCCGTGCACCCGCGTTGGTGCACAAACAGATCGTGGAACGACTACCTTGATCCGCTCTTGGAAACGGGCGTCTTGAATGGGTGATTCGTCTGCGATTCTTCATTCAGTGCCCCGTGCAAACACCGTAATCTCGATTGAAAAGCGCTCTACGTAGAGCTTACTGCAAAAAGAATGTCGGATTCACTTTCGGTCAAAAGGTTTTCCATTGACGGAGACCCCATCGGCACAAGACCGATGGGGTCTTCTAATGATGTATGTCAATTAGCTCACCAATCTCTCTCACCACCGAGACAAGCTCGGTGGGGTCGTTAGTTCCTTCAAGGTTCCGACATCTGTATGCGGCAGACTCTAAACATGTCACATATGTGACATGTTTATGTACACGACTGTTTCGCTAAGAAGACTCGTAGTTTCTGAACGGCAAACAGCCGTGACGATCAACGCCGATTTCGGCGATAGAACTTCCGGGCTTCTTCCTGTTCAGCCCGGTTCAGTTTTCCATCGCCATCCTTGTCGAATCGTTCGGTGATTCGTTGGATCAGGCTCTTGCGGTTGTTCCCTGATCCGGCGAATCGATTGACGACGGATTGTGACGCTGCCTTGCGGACGTGGTCGCGGTAGGATTGCTTGAGGACGTCGAGTTCAGAGGGATTCTTCGCGACGACGAGGAGAGTGACACTGCCCATTTCATCTTCGGACTCGCGGCCCCAACGAACCCACTTCGGCGGATCGTTTGGATTGTTGATGTTATCGCTGGAATTATCCCAGACTACGTTGGCGTGGACCTTCGTTCCTTTCGGCAAATCAACCCAGCCGGTGTAGTTGTATTGTTCCTGCCAGGAAAAGTCCCATTCCGGTATGTCGAGGAGCACGCGCTTCGACCCGTCCGGCAGTTCGGCCGACATGTCGAGAGCCTTGCCGAGGTAATGCGCGTGGGCACTGACGCCGAAGGCGCGCACGTCAATCGGCAGCACGAACGAATCTTCCTTGTGGTAGTTCGCCTCGCCGGGAGGAATGTTCACCCCGGACAATGCGCCGAAGACCGGTGGAAGCTGAACCACGGAGAAGCCCTGCGTGGGCGCGTCGGTGAAATAAATCCCAAGCGTGGAAAGTTCGGTCTCTTCCTTGCCGGAGGGATGGAAGTGTGTGGAGAGGATGAGGTCCGAACCCTTGGGCAGTTTGTAGGCCAGGCCGCCCGGGAGGTGACGAGGCGTTCCGCCGACTGCCCATCCGCCGATGGCGTTTCGTTGCAGGCCCTTTGCCATGCGCCGGAAACCGGGGACCGGATCCTTGGCATCGAGTTCGCGGGCACTGCCTTCGGTGTCGAAGTAGAACAAGGAGTGATGAACGATAGAGCGGTTGCCTGGACGAAACTCGATGGCGGAAATCCACTTGTCCTCCTTCAATTCGAGCGGGATGACAAAGTTGCGATACACGTCCGGTCCTTCAGCATGGAGCGTGTAGCCTTCTTTCATCTTTACGACGAGGTCGGGTTTGCCGAGCTGCCAGCCATCGGTGAACTTCGGCAATGCGGGCACTTTGTCCGGGTTGCCTTCGGGCATGTCGGCAGCGACCCAGGCCTTGATCTCCTCGATTTCGCTCTGCTTCAGACGGCGATCGCCATGAAACTGGTAGTCGCCCGACTTGGCGTGCCACGGAGGCATGAACCCGCTGTCCACCACGCGGGCAATCAATCGGCCGCGTTTGCTGATCTCACGATAATTCATGAACGTGAACGGCGCGGCTTCACCCGGACGATGGCAGGTCGTGCACTTGTTGAACACGATCGGCGCGATGTCGTCGGAGAAGGTGGGTGCGTTCGCAGCCGCCGACTCGCTGGTCGTGAGCGCCAGGAGCAGGAAGGCGCCAAGAAGTATTGAAATGCGTTTCATTAGTCCGGGTTCTTTCTTGGTTTGGGAATGTAGCAGCCAATGGCTTCGGTGCGAGCATTGCTGATGGGTTTTCCAGCGATCAAATTATGCAGGGCGTCCCGAAGATCGGTGACCGTCGCTTTGCGCCGGCGTTTGCCGAAGTCCGCATAGAGATTGTCGATCCGTCCGCGATACGCGGTGCGACCTTCTGTATCGATCAACACCGCTTCGGGCGTGACGGTCGCTCCGGTAGCTTTCACGAGTTGATGACGGCGATCGTGAAAGGCGGTCACCTCGGAGAGTCCAAATTCCTGCCGGTGTTTCTTCAGCGCGTCCGTCTTGGCGTCGGGATCGACGTAGGCAATCGCGCATGAGAAGCCTTGCTTGGCAAACTCCCTGTGGATACGTCGAATTTCAGGGGAGTAGGCATTGGAGACCGGGCAGTCGTGAGTGACGAAGAAGAGAATCGAACCCTTCTCAGCGGGGTTGAGCGGCTTGAGTTTCCTGCCATCCAGATCGGCGATCTTGATCGCGGCCTTCTCGCCACTGAACGAAGTGCCGGGAAGAACGATCATCAAAGCGAGCACGCAGCCAATCGCTTGCCTAGTCATGAATCGCTTTGATCGCCTGGTCGTTCTCACACGTGCCTGCTTATTACCGTTCTCAACAACATGATGAATTACATCTCCTTGCGCAAGGCACACGATTTCGATTCAGCGAACGGCTGAAATCCGTTCGTTCCGATAACCCCGCGCGTCCGGGTCAAGGATCATAGCCTTGTAATTCCAGACGGCGTTGCTGGAGACGACCGGGTTCTGGTCGGTGGCCGTGCCAATCACCTGTCCCAGGCCATCCAAGAGATCGAATTCGACCTTCACGTAGAAGAAATCCACCGGTGAATGGTTCGTCACCATGCCGCGGATGTAGACGAGGTTTCCAAATTTCTCCTTCTTCATCTGGTGGGTGAGGAGTTCCACGCCACCCTTCGGAGGAAGACCGTCGGGGCCCAATACCGGAGGCGGATAGAGCCGCCGGTAATTCATGAAGGCAGTGACTGCGAGGGCAATGACGACGATGTAACCGGTGTAACGAAGCGCCTTGACCCACCAAACGAGGATGTCCCCGCAGGCAGGACAGAACTTTTTCTCGAGCGCCTTGTAGCCGCAGGAAGCGCAGCGCTTCTCGCCGGCCTTGAGCACCTCCTCGACCTCGTCTTCCCAGAGTGCCTTGACCTTCGACGGCGCCTTCCGTCCATCGAGTCCGGCGCGTGAGACGGCCAGCGCACCGGGACGCCTGCGCAAACCCAGTCCGACGCGTGGCGCAGGAGGCGGTTTGGAGGTGGCCTTGAGGTTTGAAGGTGGGGGCGCCTTCAGGGCGCGC
>CEUN01031747.1_pt1 | contig 21397 bp, 23 predicted proteins | sample 361501 | NCBI WGS metagenome assembly CEUN01 (sample SAMEA2622801, study PRJEB7988) | marine metagenome | biome: marine biome (ENVO:00000447); feature: marine epipelagic mixed layer (ENVO:xxxxxxxxx); material: "saline water (ENVO:00002010), including plankton (ENVO:xxxxxxxx)" | depth 120 m | reverse complement strand
TCGGACATCGCGACCGGCCTGATCGTGCCTGCTATCGCCGCGTTGATCATCGCCGTGGTGCTATTCATGAGTCTGGGCAAGCTGCGCGCCCGCCGCCAGCTCATCCTGCGTCGTGATCGCGTGATCGTGGCGGCGCTTTCGGGCAAGGAGGGTGAACCCAAGGTGAGCGCGGAGCTCATACTCGATGAGATCGAAGGCGTGCGTGTCGCCCGCGGCACATACGGTGGCCGCACTCTGTGGTTTGACACCGACCGCGGTTCCTTTCCCGCCGGCGACAACGCCCCCCGCCCCGCCCACGACCTCGTCATCGCCACCTTGGCGACGGCGAAAGATGGCTCGCAGGGCGACGCGGCCGAATGAACCATCCGCCGGAAGTCACTCGCGCGTTCGGGTATCCGTTCGATCCGCCGGGACACGGGTTTCTCTTCGTGGCGGGGCGGGCGCTACCGTTTTTGACCGATGGTAATGATCCGCTGATCGATGCCACCGTGGAGATTGATGGTGCCGTGATGTCGGCGGCGGAGGCGCTGCACAGGCTGGGCGCGGATGGCGCCGCTGCCCCGGTGCGCACGCCGGTGGTGGGCTATGGTTCGAACGCCTCGCCTCAGCGCCTGCTGGAAAAATACGGCGATGGCGCTGAGACGGTGATCCCCGTGCTGCGTTGCCGTTTGCATGATCACGACGTGGTTTATGCCACGCACATCGCGACATACGGCTCCCTGCCGGCCGGGCTGGCACGCAGCTCCGGAACGGTGGCCCATGTTTCGGTCTCGCTGCTGACCGACAGCCAGCTTGAAATCATGCATGCGTCGGAAGGTGACAACTACCGTTTCGCCCGGCTCGAAGCGCTGGTCGAGGCCGATGGCATGGGCACGGTCGCCGACGCCGCGGCCTACATCACCGCGCATGGTGTTTATGGATATGCGGGAGAGCCGGTCGCCCTGGCGCGGGTCGCTGCCGACAACCGGCGCTTTACAGCACGTGAGCAGGAAGACATGTTGATGGAGCTGTGCCGTCAACTCGACACCGGCGAGGACTTGCACACCTTCATCCTGCGCGTTGTCGGTGACGATGCCCGCCGCCGGAGCCTGGTGATGGCTATGCGCGAGCGGGCGCTCGACCACGGCCTCTAGGCCGCGATGATCTGGCCCAGGACGATGGCGACGAAAACCAGAAACCCGACCTGGCCGTTGGAGACGAACCGCTTCATGCAAGAGGTCGGGGTGTTGAGTTCGGCCGTGGTGACCTGCCAGACCAGATGCGCGGATGCAGCAACAAGCGCGGCATAAAACGGCCAGGCGAGACCGACGGTGGCTCCGGCGGCGATAAGGGCTGTCAGGAACACGCCATAGAAGAGGGCGACGACCGGCTTGGTGCGGTCGCCCAGCGCGAGCGCTGTCGACTTCACGCCGATCCTGATGTCGTCGGCCTTGTCCTGATGGGCATAGATCGTGTCATAGCCGACGGTCCAGCAGACGCAGCCGGCATACAGAAGCAGAGGCGTCAGGCTGAGGTCGCCACGCACCGCGGCCCAGCCGACCAGCGCTCCCCAGTTGAAGGTGAGGCCCAGGAAGAGCTGGGGCCAGTAGGTGATGCGTTTCATGTAAGGGTAAAGCCCGACGAGACCCAGGGAGGCCGCGCCGATCAGAATGGCGGCGCGGTCGAGCTGCACCAGCACGGCCAGGCCGGCCAGCAGCATAAGAACGAGGTAGATCAGAGCACCTGTCAGGGATATCGCGCCACTGGCCAGCGGTCGTGTTTTGGTCCGTTCGACCTGGGCGTCGAAATCCCGATCCATGATGTCGTTGATCACGCAGCCTGCGGTGCGCATGACAATCGCACCGATCAGAAACAGCCCCAGCAGTACCGGATCGGGCCAGCCGTCGGACGCCAGCGCGGTCGACCACCAGCACGGCCACATCAGAAGCCAGAAGCCGATCGGCTTGTCGGCACGGGCCAGATGCAGCCAGGGCCGGGTGGCCCGAGGCGCACAGGCATCGATCCAACCCATGGACGGAGCGGGGCTGTTCGCGCTATCGCTGGGCATGGTCATTGTTGAAGGTCCACTGCCGAAGAGGCTCCATGCGTCGTGACGGGCGGCCCGTGCCGCGGCTCCACGTGACCTCGCCGTTGGGCGAGGGTGTCGCCGTGGCGCTGACGGACAACCAGAGTCATTACCTCGCACGGGTTCTCCGCCTGAAGCAAGGCGATGGCGTGCGCCTGTTCAACGGACGAGATGGTGAGTGGCTGGCCGCTGTTGAAAGCGGCGCTGTGCATTGCCGCGAACACCTGCGCTTCCAAACGGAGACAATGGGTCCGTGGCTTGTGTTCGCGCCGCCCAAGCGCGATCGCCTGCGTTTTCTGGTCGAAAAGGCGACGGAGCTTGGTGTGTCGCGCCTGATGCCGGTTACCACGGCGCGCACCGAACCGCCTGCCGCCCGCGCCGACAAGATGTTGGGCTGGGCGGTTGAGGCCGCCGAGCAGTGCTGTCGCCTGGATGTTCCGATCTGCGATGAGCAATGCGATCTCGAGGCGGTTCTTGAAGGCTGGACCGGGGACCGCCGCCTGTTGTTCTGTGATGAATCGGGAGGCGGCAAGGCCGTCACAGAGGCTCTGCAGGGCGATATCGCCGTCCTTGTCGGGCCTGAAGGCGGCTTCAGCGCAACCGAACGCGATCGCCTGATGGCCATGGTGACGGTTGTCCCGGTCTCTCTGGGCTCCAACATCCTGCGCATCGAGACCGCTTCGGTGGCTGCGCTTGCCGCTTGGCAAGTGAGTCATGACGGGTCCTGCTCTAACTCTTTGAACTAAATCAGATTCACGCGGTTGGATGGAACCATGTATGGTTCCATCCAACCGCGATCTGATCTAGTTTCGACGAATATTAGCGCGGGACCTGTCCCCGTTTTTTTCCACGGTCCCAGGGGGTCTTTCGACCGTGTCCATTCCGTCTGCCCAGAATACGACGCCGATCACCGACAAGGCGCAGCTCATCGAGCGGCTGGAATCCGGCTGCAAGCCCAAGGACCAGTGGCTGATTGGCACCGAGCACGAGAAGTTCGCCTATGAGGCCGGAACCCTCGCACCACTCAGCTATGACGCGCCGAACGGCATTCGCGCGATCCTGACGGAACTCCAGCGGTTCGGCTGGGAACCGATGAACGAGGGCGAGAACGTGATCGGCCTCAAGAAAGACGGTCAGCATGTTTCGCTGGAGCCGGGCGGGCAGGTCGAACTCTCCGGCGCGCCGCTCAAGACGCTGCACGAGACCTGCCGTGAGGTGAATGCCCATCTCGATCAGTGCAAGGAGATCGCCGAAGAGCTCGGCATCATTTTCCTGGGTCTTGGTTTCCGGCCGCGCGATACACGCGAGGACGTGCCGTGGATGCCCAAGGGCCGCTACAAGATCATGCGCGAGTACATGCCGAAGGTCGGCACCATGGGCCTCGACATGATGATCCGCACCTGCACCATCCAGGCGAACCTGGACTTCGGTTCGGAAGCCGACATGGTGCAGAAGTTCCGCGTCGGCCAGGCGCTGCAGTCGGTCGCCACCGCGCTGTTTGCGAACTCGCCTTTCACCGAGGGCAAGCCCAACGGCTACCTCTCCAAGCGCGCCCATGTCTGGACTGATGTCGACAATGACCGCAGCGGTCTGTTGAAGTTCGTCACCGAGGACGGCTTCGGGTTCGAACGCTATGTCGACTATGCGCTCGATGTGCCGATGTACTTTGTCATGCGCGACGGCCAGTACATCGATGCCTCGGGTCTGTCGTTCCGTGACTTCCTGGAAGGCAGACTCTCGGCACTTCCCGGCGAGATTCCGACCGTGACCGACTGGGAGGATCACCTCACTACACTGTTCCCCGATGTCCGCATCAAGCGGTACATGGAAGTTCGCGGGGCCGATGGTGCGAGCTGGCGACGCATCTGTGCCCTGCCGGCGCTCTGGACTGGACTCTTCTATGAGCAGAGCGCGCTAGATGTCGCCTGGGATTTGGTCAAGGATTGGACCTGGGAAGAGCAGGTCAAGATGAAAGATGATGTCTACACGCTTGGCTTGAAAGCTCCATTCCGCGACGGCACGGTGCGCGATGTCGCCCAGCGGATGCTCAGCATCAGCTGCGAAGGCTTGCGCTTGAGGCGCGAGTACGACGGCAGCCTCGACGAGGTGCACTTCCTCGATGCCCTGATGGAAATCGTCGTTTCGGGCCGCACACCCGCCGAGGACCTTCTGGATCGTTACGAGAACGATTGGAAGGGCGACATCGACCGGGTCTTTACCGACCACGCGTTCTGATCGATGTGATGGCAACGCGGTCCGACAATCAGCGGCCGCGCGTGCTGGCCCAGCAACGGTTCGCCCGCGCCCGTGCCGACTACCAGGACCTGACGCTGGCGCAGCGCTTCGAAACGATTCACCGGACCAACCTCTGGGGTGCCGAGAGCACTACGTCCGGGCTGGGTTCCGAAGATGCGGAGACCGGTGTGCTTGGCACCGGTCTCGCCACCATCATCTACTACTTCATCATCGACAAACTGGGCGCGGTTTCGGCGTCGTCGTTGGCGTACATCCCACCGGTCGTGGCCATGGTCATCGGCGTGGTTCTTGTGAGTGAACCCATCAACGCCTGGGAGTACCTCGGGGCTGTGCTGATCATGGGTGGCCTCGTGCTGGTCAACCGGCGACCACGCGAGAAGGTCTGAACGCAGTCAGCCTGCCTGGGTGCCGCCCACGGTGAGCTGGTCCACCAGCATGGTCGGCTGGCCGACACCCACGGGCACGCCCTGGCCGGCCTTACCACAGGTGCCGATGCCCTTGTCGAGTTCCATATCGTTGCCGAGCGCTGTGACCTTGGTCAGGACATCGGGGCCGTTGCCGATCAGCGTTGCGCCCTTGACGGCCGGCCCCACCATGCCGTCCTCGATGAGATAGGCCTCGGATGCCGAAAACACGAACTTACCGTTGGTGATGTCGACCTGGCCGCCGCCGAAGTTCACGGCATAGAGGCCCTTCTTGACCGAAGCCACGATCTCCTGCGGATCACGGTCTCCGGCCAGGGCGTAGGTGTTGGTCATGCGCGGCATAGGCTGGTGGGCATAACTTTCGCGGCGTCCATTACCGGTGGCGGCATGACCCATGAGGCGCGCGTTCATGCGGTCGTGCATGTAACCTTTCAGGATGCCGTCCTCTATCAGAACGGTGTTGCTGGTCGGTGTGCCCTCGTCGTCGATCGTCAGTGAGCCGCGCCGATCGGTGATCGTGCCGTTGTCGGCCACGGTGACGCCGGGCGAGGCGATCCGTTCGCCGACAAGGCCAGAGAAGGCCGAGGTCTTCTTGCGGTTGAAGTCACCTTCGAGGCCGTGGCCGATTGCTTCGTGCAGCAGCACGCCGGGCCAGCCCGGCCCCAGCACAACAGGCATCTCACCCGCCGGAGCGTCGATCGACTCCAGGTTGACCAGGGCGCCACGCAGCGCTTCGTCAGCCTGAGCCTGCCAGGCATCCGGCTGGACGAAGTCGTGATAGAGCATACGACCGCCGACACCCTGGCTCCCGGTTTCCATGCGGTCACCCTCACCGACGACACAACTGATGTTGACGCGGACCAGGGGGCGCACATCGGTCGCTTTGCTGCCGTCGGCACGCAGAATGCAGACGACCTGCCAGTTGCCTGTGATCGACGCAGTGACCTGGCGAACACGGTTGTCCTTGGCACGCAGATAGCGGTCGATCTCCTGAAGCAGTGCGACCTTGTCGTCGAAGCTCATCTCGCCCAGCGGATTGACGTCATCATAAAGGTGCTGGTTTGTGCCTGTGGGAGCTGCCGCAATCGTGCCGTCGCGGCCGTCGACCGAGCGCACGGTCTCTGCAGCACGCCTTACCGCCGCTTCGGAGAGTTCGGAGGCATGGGCGTAAGCCGTGGCCTCTTCCACCACCCGGCGCAGGCCGATGCCCTGTGTGACGTCGTAGCTCGCGGTTTTCAGCCGTCCGTCATCGAACGCGAGGGCTTCGGACTGGCGATACTCCATGAACAGCTCGCCATCGTCGGCGCCATTGAGCGCGTCGCCGACGATGGTGGCGACGCGGCCTTTATCCATCCCGCTGCGGGTGAAAAAAAACTCGTCGGGCGTCGGCGTCTGGCTCATTGCGCATCTCCGTGGTCAGGCTTCAGCATATGGCGATCCCGGGGTAAAAGGCCAACCGGGTTGAAAGTAAGAATTTCTCGCAGAATCTCGGGCGATTTCACCCTGTCACGGGCTTGTGAAAAGCGTTTGGGCTCGTGTATGGTCCGGCGCAATTGGCTATCCCTTGGCGGTTACGGATCAAGGGCTCGTGCGTCATACGATGTGACGCTCGGGATGGGGATTTCTGTGGGGTTTTTTCGGCTCTTTGCAGTGCCTTTCGATCCGGCCGCAACCAGGTAAAGGAGAGACGCGGTGACACGATCGCTTCTGGTGCTTTTGGCGGCGTTTGTCGCGGTGTTCGCAGGTGCGGGCGGCGTGATGGCGCAGGAGCTGGAGACTGTAGGTGCTCCGACAGATTGGCAGTGGGACTTTCAAGGCCCCAATTCACCGATCATGGAAGACATCCACGATTTCTATGATGTCTATCTGCTGCCGATGATGGTGATCATTTCGGTCATCGTTCTGGCACTGATGGCTTACATCATGATCCGGTTCCGCCGTTCGCGGAATCCTGAGCCCACGCGCACCACGCACAACACGATTCTGGAAGTGATTTGGACCAGTGTGCCCGTCCTGATCCTGGTAATCATCGCGATCCCGTCGCTGCGGCTGCTCTATGACACCGAGCGCCTCGATGAAGCCGATGTCACGATCAAGGCGACCGGCAATCAGTGGTTCTGGTCCTACGAGTATCCGGACTACGGCCTCGAGTTCGACGCCTACATTCTGGAAGACGAAGAACCCCGTCTGCTGGTCACCGACACCCAGGTCGTTGTTCCGGTGAACCAGGTGATTCGTGTTCAGCTAACTTCGGCTGACGTGATCCACGCCTGGGCTCTGCCGGCCGCCGGTGTGAAGATGGATGCCGTTCCCGGCCGTCTGAACGAACTGCAGATGACGATCACCGATCCCGGCATCTACTACGGCCAGTGTTCGGAGCTATGTGGTTACTCCCACGGTTTTATGCCGATCATGGTTGTTGCCATGGAAGAGGCCGATTTCGAGGCTTGGGTTTCCGAGCAGCAGGCGGCGCTGGGCATCGTGCCCGAGACCGATCTGGCTGCGGCCACCCAGGACTGACGTTGAAACGCGCCGTAAACGCCGCGCGGAAGGAATTGAAAGATGAGTGAGAGCACCGCACACGCCTCGGCTGACGCCCACGATCACCACGATCATCACCCGACGGGCTTCCTGCGTTATCTCTATTCGACGAACCATAAAGACATCGGCACGATGTACATCATCTATGGTTTCGTCTTCGGGCTGGTCGGTTTCGCCATGTCGATGCTCATCCGCATCGAGTTGGCCAATCCCGGCGCCGGCATTCTGGGTGGCGATCACCAGCTCTACAACGTGCTGATCACCAGCCATGGCCTGATCATGATCTTCTTCATGATCATGCCGGTGTTCATCGGCGGTTTCGGCAACTGGTTCATGCCCATGATGATCGGCGCGCCCGACATGGCGTTCCCGCGCATGAACAACATCAGCTTCTGGTTGCTGGTTCCGGCGGGCATCCTTGTCGTCGTGTCGGTCTTCATCGACGGTGGTACGGGTGCCGGCTGGACGATCTATGCGCCGCTCTCGACCTACGGCAGCCAGGGCCTGGCGGTCGACTGCCTGATTCTGGCGATCCATCTCGCCGGTGCGTCATCCATTCTGGGTGCAATCAACTTCATCACGACCATCTTCAACATGCGGGCGCCGGGCATGACCCTGCACCGAATGCCGCTGTTTGCGTGGTCCGTTCTGGTCACGGCCTTCCTGCTGGTGCTGTCCCTGCCTGTCCTGGCCGGTGCGATCACCATGCTGCTGACCGACCGTAACTTCGGCACCGGGTTCTTCGATCCCGCGCTGGGCGGTGATCCTATCCTCTACCAGCATCTCTTCTGGTTCTTCGGCCATCCCGAGGTCTACATTCTGATCTTGCCGGCCTTTGGGATCATCAGCCATATCATCTCGACCTTCTGCCGCAAGCCGATTTTCGGTTATCTCGGCATGGCCTACGCCATGGTCGCGATCGGCTTTGTCGGTTTTGTTGTGTGGGCGCACCACATGTACACGGTCGGTATGGGTGTTGACACGAAGGCTTACTTTGTTGTCGCCACCATGGTCATTGCAGTCCCGACAGGGGTGAAGATCTTCTCCTGGCTGGCCACAATGTGGGGCGGGTCAATGGAGTTCAGAACGCCGATGCTATGGGCGCTGGGCTTCCTGTTCCTGTTCACCGTGGGTGGTGTGACCGGCGTGCTGCTGGCCAACGCCGGCATCGATCATCCGATGCACGACACCTACTTCGTGGTGGCGCATTTCCACTACGTTCTGTCGCTTGGTGCCGTCTTCGGCCTTTTCGGCGGGTTCTATTACTGGATCGGTAAGATGTCGGGCTACCAGTATCCGGAGTGGGCCGGCAAGTTGCACTTCTGGCTGACGCTGATCGGTGTGAACATCACCTTCTTCCCGCAGCACTTCCTGGGTTTTGCCGGCATGCCGCGCCGTATCCCGGACTATCCTGATGCCTATGCGGGCTGGAACTATGTCTCGTCGATCGGCTCGTACATCACGGCTGTGGGCATGCTGGTGTTCTTCTATGTCCTGATCGATATCTTCCTGCTGCGTCGCGAGAAGTGCGCCGCCAACCCCTGGGGTGAGGGTGCGACCACGCTGGAGTGGACCGTGAGCTCGCCTCCGCCGTTCCACACCTTCGAGGACCCGCCCTATATGGGTGCGTCGAGCCAGTCCAGTCGCTAAACGGAGTTCGCTCAGGTGACCACCGATACCGGCATGACGGCAACCACGGCGCCGCTTTCTGCGGCACCGGCCGACTTCTTCGCGCTGCTGAAGCCGCGCGTGATGTCGCTTGTCGTCTTCACCGGTGTGGTCGGACTGATGCTGGCGCCGGGATCGCTCCATCCGATTCTGGCAATCGTTGCAGTGCTCTGTATCGCTGTTGGCGCGGGAGCCTCGGGCTGCATCAACATGTGGTACGAGCGCGACGTCGACGCGATCATGCGACGCACCCAAAATCGTCCTATTCCCTCGGGTCGGGTCGAGGCGCGCAGTGCACTCGAGTTCGGTGTGACCCTGGCCGTGGCCTCGGTCATGGTGATGGGGCTCGCCATCAATTGGGTCGCCGCCGCCCTGCTGGCGCTGGCGATCGGGTTCTATGTCTTCGTCTACACCATCTGGCTCAAGCGCCGCACACCGCAGAACATCGTGATCGGCGGTGCGGCTGGCGCGTTCCCGCCGATGATCGGCTGGGCCGCTGTGACTGGGGATGTGTCACTCGCCTCGATCGTGCTGTTTGCCATCATTTTCTTCTGGACCCCGCCGCATTTCTGGGCGCTCGCTCTTTACCGGTCCGGTGACTATGAGGCAGCCGGCATTCCGATGTTGCCGGTCGTGGTCGGAGCCGAGGCATCGCGCCGTCAGATCCTGCTCTACAGCATGCTGATGCTGCCGCTGTCTCTGGCACCATGGTTCCTCGGTGCTTCCGGTTTGGTTTACGCGGCCGGCGCGGGTGTCCTCTCCGCCATCTTCGTCGGCGGTGCGGTGCGTGTCATGACCCAGCGCACCGATGCAGCGGCGCGCTGGATGTTCAAGTACTCGATCCTCTACCTTGCGCTGCTCTTTGCGATGATGATCTTCGACCACCTGATCGCGGGGCTGTTGTGACATGGTCGATGCGGATAGGGAAAAGCAGCAGCGCCGCAAGCGCAATGTCGCGCTCGGTCTCGCGCTGGCTGGGTTCATCGTGCTGCTTTATGTCGTCAGCATCGTCAAGCTGGGCGGGTGAGCGGTCATGAGTGAAACACGCAACCCCAACGGAAAGCGCAACACCGTGATCGGCATCTCGCTGATGTTGGGTGTGATGGTGGCGCTGACCGCCGCGGCGGTTCCGCTCTATCAGCTGTTCTGTCAGGTGACGGGTTACGGCGGCACCACAAACACGGCCGAGGCCGCGCCGGGGGCTGACAGCGATGCACCGCTGGTCACCATTCGCTTCAATGCGGACACCGCTCGCGGCATGGCCTGGGACTTCGAGCCGATGCAGCGTGAGGTTACCGCGCGTGTGGGTGAGCAGGTCACGGTCTTCTACGAGGCCTCCAACCCGACCGACCGGGCGATCGCAGGCACGTCGACCTACAACGTGACGCCACAGAAGGTCGGCGAGTACTTTGCCAAGATTGACTGCTTTTGTTTCACCGAACAGGTGCTGCAGCCCGGCATGTCGGTCGCCATGCCGGTCACGTTCTTCGTCGATCCCGAACTGGTGATCGATCCGCTGACCGAGGAAGTCCGAACCATCACACTGTCCTACACCTTCTTCGAGATGGAAGGGACAGATATCACAACAAACGCCGCGCTGGTCGAAGAGACCGGTACGGCGGCCAATTGATTTTTCTCGAGGGGAGAGGCTGATGGCCGATCACGCACAGAAGCATCCTTACCATCTGGTGGATCCGAGCCCCTGGCCGGCCATGGGTGCCTTCTCGGCTCTGGTTCTGGCCGGTGGCGCGATCATGATGTTTGCGGACGAGACACGCTGGTGGATGCTGTTCCCTGGTCTGATCCTGGTTCTCTCCACCATGTACTTCTGGTGGCGCGACGTCATTCGCGAGGCCCAGGTCGACAAGGCCCACACGCCTGTGGTTCAGATCGGTTTGCGCTATGGCATGGCGCTGTTCATCGCCTCTGAGGTCATGTTCTTTGTGGCCTGGTTCTGGGCCTACTTCAACGCGGCGCTGTTCCCGACGATCCAGATGGGCGCCATCTGGCCGCCCGAAGGCATTCTGACCTTCGACCCCTGGGACCTGCCTTTCATCAACACCCTGATTCTGCTGACCTCAGGCACCACGGTCACCTGGGCACATCATGCGCTGAAGGAAGGCAACCGCGATCAGCTTATTGCCGGCCTCTGGGTCACGGTGGTTCTGGGGCTGACCTTCTCGGCCTTCCAGGTCGTCGAGTATGTCCAGGCGCCGTTCGCTTTTGCCGCGACGGACGGCCAGGGCATCTACGGCTCGACCTTCTTCATGGCGACCGGCTTCCACGGTTTCCACGTGATCGTCGGCACCATCTTCCTCGCGATCTGCCTTGTCCGTGCCTACAAGGGCCACTTCAAGCCGACACAGCACTTCGGCTTCGAGGCGGCAGCCTGGTACTGGCATTTCGTCGACGTGGTCTGGCTCTTCCTGTTCTGTGCCATTTACTGGTGGGGTGCAGGCGAGATTGCACACCACTGACCGGTGCACGTCACCTGATGAGGATGCGGCCCGTTCGCCGGAGCGGGCCGTTTCCCTTTCTGGAACCTGAAACATGAGCACCCACTACGGTTTCGTTCCGCCGTTTTCCGCCGGCATTCGCTGCCGCTGTCCACGCTGCGGCGAGGGCAAGCTCTATGATGGGTTTCTGAAGGTTGCCGAAGGCTGCTCCATCTGCGACCTCCGCCTGGCGCATGAGGACGCCGGTGACGGTCCGGCCGTGTTCATCATCCTGATCTACGGCATGGTCATGGCGGTTCTGGCCGTGATCATCGAGTTCAGCTACGAGCCGCCCTTGTGGGTCCATCTCTTGATCTTCGTGCCGCTGGTCATGGGCGGTTCGGCGTTGCTGCTTCGGCCCTTCAAGGGAGTGATGATCGCATTGCAGTACAAGCACAGGATTGGCGGTTTCGAAAACGAACCAGACAGTCCGGGGAGCGGCTGAGTGAAGCGCTCCCGCCTGTCTATGACGCTGATTGCGCTGCCGATGATCGCCATCCTCGTCACTCTTGGGACCTGGCAGGTTCAGCGTCTGGCCTGGAAGGACGAGCTCATTGCCACCATGGACGCTCGCATGGACCTTCCACCGATTACGGTCGATCAGGTCCTTGCTCTGCCGCTAGCAGAACAGGAATGGCGTCCGGCCTCAGCCCAGGGAACCTTCACACCGGACCAGGCTATTGCCCTTTACCGCATTTCAGTTGCGGGCAAGGCCGGCTATCAGATCTTCGCGCCGTTGCTGCGTGAAGGTGCTGTGCCCGTGTTGGTGAACCTGGGCGCCGTCGCGGCTGCATCGCCTCAGGAGGCGCTCGAAGCCTATGCGCCCGATCCGGACCAAGGCCTCACGATCACCGGTATTGTGCGCTTCGAGGAGATGCCCGGAGCCTTCACGAACGCCAATGATCCCGACACCGGAGCCTGGTACTGGCTCGATCTCGATGCACTGTCACAAACGCTGAACACCCCGCTGCTGCCCATCATGCTGGTCGCCGATGCGGGCAGCACCTTGACTGCAATGACCGGAGGGCAGGCTCGTTTCGAGCCTGCGAACAACCATCTACAGTATGCCGGCACGTGGTACGCCCTTGCCCTGGTCGCAACGGTCATCTATCTGCTCATTCTCCGCCGCCCGCCCAATCGGGAATCCTCGTCGTGACATCTGCCTATCCGCATCTCGAACGGCGTTTCGCCCACATCCGTGCACTTGATCAGGCCCATGGGCTGCTTCACTGGGACCGTGAGACCATCATGCCGCCCGGAGGCGCTGCGGCACGTGGCGAACAGCTCGCCGCGCTGGAGCGGGTGATCCACGAGAAGATGACCGATAGCGCTCTTGGTGATCTGCTCGACGAAGCGGAAGGCGGCGCCAATCTCGATTTATGGCGGGCCGCAAATCTTCAACGCATGCGCCGAGCCTGGCGCCATGCCAATGCTCTTGAGGCCGAACTGGTCGAAGCCCAGTCGCGTGCCATCTCAGCTGGCGTTGGCGCCTGGATGGAGGCGCGTTCAGCGTCAGATTTCACCGCGTTCCTTCCCGCCTTCGAGGAGGTCGTTCGCCTGTCGTGTGATGTTGCTGTGGCCAAGGGCGAGGCGTTCGGCAAGTCGCCATATGACGCATTGCTCGAAAGCTATGAAGATGAGGTCACCGCCGAGGAGATCGATACCCTGTTTGGCCGGCTTGCCGCAGTGTTGCCCAACCTCAGAGACCGGATCCTCGAAGCCCAGGCGGTGCGCCCCGAGCCGCAGTTGCCTGAGGGTCCGTTCCCAGCGGAACGTCAGCAGGCTCTGGGGGAACGGCTCATGACGCTGGCCGGGTTCGACACCACCTGCGGCCGTCTCGATGTCAGCGCGCATCCGTTCACGGGCGGCGCCACGGGCGATGTGCGCATCACAACCCGTTTCGACGAGTATGATTTCACCAGCTCCGTGATGGCCGTCATGCACGAGACCGGGCACGCGCTCTACGAACAGGGCCTTCCGGCGGATTGGGCGTTTCAGCCTGTCGGCCAGGCTGTGAACATGACGGTTCACGAAAGTCAGTCTCTGTTGATCGAGATGCAGGCGAGCCGCAGTCCGGAGTTCCACGGGCATGCCGCGGCCATCATGCGCGAGGAATTGGGCGGGTCCGGGGATGCCTGGGATGCCGAAAATCTCTATCGCCTGGCCATTCGGGTTGCGCCGGGATACATCCGGGTCGATGCCGATGAGGTCCACTATCCGCTTCACATCATGCTGCGCACCCGCCTGGAGCGTGCGCTGATCGCCGGTGATCTCGCCTGCGCCGACGTGCCCGGCGCCTGGAACGACGGCATGGCCGAGCTGGTCGGGATCGTGCCGGAGAACGACGCCCAGGGCTGCTTGCAGGACATTCACTGGTCTGCGGGCCTGTTCGGCTATTTCCCGACCTATTCCCTGGGCGCGTTGGCCGCTGCCCAGCTCTTCCGAGCCGCCAACGAACAGGTTCCGGGGATCAGGCCGTCGCTGGCCCGGGGCGACTTCACGCCGCTTCTGGGCTGGCTGCGTGAGAAGATTCACAGCCAGGGTTCGCTGATGTCGACCCATGCCCTGCTGCGCGAGGCCACGGGCGAAGGCCTCTCGACAGCTGCGTTTGAAGCTCACCTGCAACAGCGGTATCTGGAGGCGTGATGAAGTATCAGAGCACACGCGGCCAGGCGCCGATCTTGGGATTCGAAGACGCACTGCTGGCCGGGCTCGCAGCCGACGGCGGTCTCTACCTGCCGCAGTCTTGGCCCGTGTTTACGGCCGATACCCTGCGGTCCCTGCAGGGTGCGGACTACGCCACCATCGCGTCCCGTGTCATGGCTCCCTTCATGGAAGGCTGGATCGAGCACGACGAACTCTTGGCCATGCTGCGGGAGACCTATGCCGTCTTCGACCATCCGGCCGTGGTGCCGATGGTGCAGGCAGGAAGCAACGACTGGCTTCTTGAGCTCTTTCACGGTCCGACCTTCGCCTTCAAGGATGTCGCTCTGCAGCTTCTGGGACGTCTGTTCGACCGGGCTCTGGAGCGTCGCGGCGAACGCATCACGATCGTCGGCGCCACATCAGGAGACACCGGCTCGGCTGCCATTGCGGGTTGCGCTGATCGCGCCAACATGGATGTCACCATCCTGTTTCCCCACGGCCGGGTCAGCGAGGTCCAGCGCCGCCAGATGACGACGGTCGACGCCGCCAATGTCCATTGTATCGCCATCGAAGGCACCTTCGACGACTGCCAGGCACTGGTGAAGGCGATGTTCAACGACGCAGGGTTCCGTTCCCGCATGAACCTGGCGGCGGTCAACTCGATAAACTGGGCGCGTGTCATGGCCCAGTCTGTCTATTACGTTGTATCGGCGGTGCGGCTGGGTGCACCTGATCGCCCCATCGCCTATTGCATCCCTTCGGCCAACTTCGGTGCCGCGTTCGCCGGCTATGTCGCCAAGCAGATGGGTCTACCGATCGCACAGTTCATTATCGCGACCAACACCAACGACATCCTGCATCGTTTTCTGGAATCCGGCAGCTATCGGCCTTCGGGGGTCGTGCCCACACTGTCGCCCAGCATGGACATCCAGATCTCAAGCAACTTCGAGCGGTTGCTGTTCGAGGTTCATGGCTGTGATCCCGAGGCGACCAGTCACCTGATGGCGCGCCTGTCGCAATCCGGCGGATTTGAAGCCGAACCGGAGGCTCTGGCCCGGACTCAGACCATGATGGCGAGCCACCGGCTCGATGACGACGGTATGCGCGCCGAGATGGCACGGATGCAGGACGATTGCGGTATCATCGTCGATCCGCACACCGCCTGTGGCACGGCAGCGGCCCGTTCGTCGGGGCTGGATCCCGGCATTCCGGTGATCACCCATGCTCAGGCCCATCCGGCAAAGTTCCCCGACGCTGTGGCGGAAGCCATCGGCAGGCGACCTGACATGCCCGATCGTCTGGCCCGCCTCATGGGTCGGACCGAGCGGGTGACGGTGTTGCCAAACGACCTTGCTGCTGTGCAGGCTTTCATATCAAACGAATCGGGTTAGGACGGCAACCGGACTCAGCAAGAGGCCGCCGCAGTCCGTGGGAGTACAATGACCGTAAATGTGACCACCTTGGCCAATGGCATGCGTGTTGCGACCGACGCGATCGACGGTGTCGAATCAGCGGCAGTCGGTGTCTGGGTTGATGTCGGAGCACGGGACGAGCCAGCTGAGATGAACGGCATGTCCCATCTCCTGGAGCATATGGCCTTCAAGGGTACGGAACGGCGTGATGCCCGCATGATTGCCCAGGAGATCGAGGACGTGGGCGGCCATGTGAACGCCTACACGTCTCGTGAGAACACTGCTTACTATGCGCGTGTGCTCCAGGACGACGTGCCGCTGGCGGTCGATATGCTGGCTGACATTCTTCAGAACTCGACCTTCGAGGAGGAAGAGCTGGAGAAGGAGCGCTGGGTTGTCATGCAGGAGATTGCCCAGGTCTTCGACACGCCCGATGACCTGATCTTTGACCTCTTCCAGGAACGGGCCTTTCCGGACCAGCCCATGGGCCGTTCGATTCTCGGTACCAGTGAGGGCGTCGAAAGCTTCCAGCGAACCGCCCTGATGGAGTTCATGGCGCAGTTCTATACTGCCGACAGCATGATCCTGACTGCTTCGGGTGCGGTCGACCACGATGAGATCGTGCGCCTGGCCGAGGAGCAGTTTCGGGGCCTGCGCCGGTCGAACGGTCACGTGACGGAGCCCGCCGCTTACGGCGGCGGCAAGGTCGAACGAGCGGAAGATGTTGAACAGCATCATCTGATCGTCGGCTGCAGCGGTTACGGCTTTGACGACGCGAACTACTATCCCGTGCAGCTTTTCACGAATGCTCTGGGCGGCGGCATGTCCTCACGGCTGTTCCAGGAGGTGCGCGAGGAGAGGGGGCTTGCATACAGCATCTATGCCTTCCACTCGTCGTTCATCGATGGTGGTCTCTTCGGTGTTTATGCCGGCTGTGCTGATGAAGACGCCGCCGATGTGGCCGAGGTCATCGCCGACGAGCTTGTCCGTGCCGGTGAGGGGCTCGAGGCCGAGGAGCTGGAACGTGCTCGCACGCAGCTCAAGGCCGGGCTCCTGATGTCGCGGGAAAGCACCGCGGGGCGCTGCGAGGCACTTGCTCGCCAAATGCTCATCTTTAATCGCCCGATGCCTCAGGACGAAATTGTCGAGAAGCTCGATGCCGTCACGCTCGACGACATCAAGTGCTGCACCGAGGAGCTCTTGTCACGTCCCTTGCCGACGGTCGCTACGATCGGTCCGAAGGACGGGATCAGCCAGTACGACCGCATTGCATCGCGGCTGAACTAGAACAGGTCATGTTTGGGCTGCTTGGGAAACCCACAGCTTCGGCGCGTACGTCCACACTGGTGGCCGACCAGGTTTTATTGCGTCCGCCGGCCATGGACGACTGGTCAAGCTGGGCGCAGTTGCGCAGCGAAAGCCGGGAGTTTCTGCAACCCTGGGAGCCGGCCTGGCCCCGTGATGCCTTGACCCAGAACGCCTTTCGCCGCCGCCTGCGCAATCAGGCCCGAGATCGGGAAACCGGTCTGGCTCACAGCTACTTCGTGATCCGGCGCGAAGATGGCGCTCTGCTCGGGGGAGTCACGCTTTCGGAGATTCGCCGGGGTGTCGCCCAGGCCGTGACCCTGGGCTATTGGATCGGCCAGCGATATGCGCGCAAGGGCTACATGGCGGAAGCCGTTGAATGCGTGAACGCGCATGTTTTCAACACACTCGACCTGCATCGCATCGAGGCGGCCTGTCTTCCGGTCAACGAGCCCAGCCGCCGTTTGCTCGAAGCACGCGGATTTCGTCTCGAGGGCCTGGCCCAGAGCTATTTGAAGATCGACGGGATCTGGCGCGACCATCTGCTCTTCGGCCTGGTCGACAACGAATGGCGCGAACGCGAGGCACGCCGCAAACGCGGCCTTCTCTGAAGAAACGAAGGTCCTAGTTCGGCCTGCCCATATCGCCGATGTCGGTCGACAGCAGGGCGGGATCGATACCGATCTTGGTCAGGGCATGATGCCACTTGTTGTCGAGATCGGCTTCGAACAGCAGGTCGTGGTCGGCGTCGCACAACAGCCAGCCGTTGGCCTGAATCTCTGCATCCAGCTGGCCCGGTGCCCAGCCGGCATAACCCAGGGCAAGAATGCTGTTCTTCGGCCCTGTTCCGGTCGCCATGGCGCGCAAAACATCGATCGTCGCCGTCAGAGCGACACCGCCGGCGATCTGCAATGTGCCGTCGTGTAGGTAGTCATCGGAATGCAGGACAAAGCCGCGGCCTGTTTCGACCGGCCCTCCGAACTGGATGCGGATGGTCTGATCGGACTCGCAGCCCTCGATCTCCATCTGCTCCATCAGTTCGGCGAAGGAGAAGTCCTCCAGCGGCTTGTTGACGACGATGCCCATGGCGCCGTCCTCGCTGTGGGCACAAAGGTAGATCACCGTGCGTTCGAATCGCGGATCGCCCATCGTCGGCATCGCGATCAGGCAGCGGCCTTCCAGATAGGTATCGTCGGACATGGTCAGCATGCTCCAGCCGTGGCCCCGCGTCTCCAAAGCCCCAGAGGTTCCAGAATAGTGGCCCTGTGTCACAAGGCCAGAAGGAACCGGAGGTCCGGTGAAGATTTGATGATGATTGCGCAGGCGAAACGTGGCTTGAGTGTGGCGCTGTGGTCGCCATATCTTGAGCAGTCACCGGTGCGGCCGGTGGGAAAACCAGATTCAAGGGAAGATTCATTATGGCCATCAAGGTCGGAGACACCATGCCTTCGGGCACCATGCACACGATGACGGCGAATGGTCCGTCCGAAGTCAGCACCGACGAGCTCTTCAAGGGCAAGAAGGTTGTGCTGTTCTCGGTTCCCGGCGCTTTCACACCGACCTGCTCGGCCAAGCACCTGCCCAGCTTCGTGCAGAACGCCGATGCGATCAAGGCCAAGGGCGTCGACACCATCGCCTGCATGGCCGTGAACGACGCCTACGTCATGGGCGCATGGGGCGATCACCAGAATGTCGGCGACAAGGTCATGATGCTGGCCGATGGCGCCGCAGACTACTCCAAGGCCCTGGGCCTTGAACTTGATCTGACCGGCGTGGCCTTCGGCATGCGCGGCAAGCGCTTCTCGCTGCTCGTTGATGACGGGGTGGTCAAGGAGGTCAACGTCGACGAAGACGGATTCTCGTCGACCAGCGCCGAAACGATGCTTGAACAGCTCGGCTGATTTTTTGACGGAGGCTTCTGTTCCTGAAAGCAGGAGCCTCCGCTTCAGCCTCCCGGCAGATAGGGTGCCATGCCCTGGCGCGCCAGGGCATCGGCGCGCTCGTTGCCGGGATCGCCCGCGTGGCCCTTCACCCAGCGCCAGTCGATTGTGTGGCGTGTCATGGCTTCGTCCAAGGCGCGCCATAGGTCGGCGTTTTTGACCGGCTTCTTGGCTGCCGTCTTCCAGCCGTCGGTCTTCCACTTGGGCATCCAGGACGTCACGCCGTCCTTCAGATAGGTGCTGTCGGTGTGCAGGACCACGTCTGAGGATCGCTTGAGCGCACGCAGGGCCATCAGTGCCGCGGTCATCTCCATGCGGTTGTTCGTGGTTTCCATCTCACCGCCGATGAGTTCCTTTTCTTCGTCGCGCCACAGCAGCAGGGCGCCCCAGCCGCCTGGACCGGGATTGCCCGAACATGCACCATCCGTGTAGATCGTTATGGGTTCGCTCACGACGTCAGCAACCCGTAGTCGGCAGCGCTCGCAACGCCGCGATGGAAGCGCATCTTGGCGAGGTACTCACGCGGGTCTTTCGGCGTGACCAACGCGCCGTCGACCGGGTGAAGCCAGTCGAACAGACGGGTCATCAGGAACCGCAGGGCTGCACCACGCGCGAGCAGCGGCAGGGCGTCGACCTCGGCCTGTTCGAAGGGCCGAACCTGCCTGTAGGCGTGCAGAAAGGCTCGCGCCTTGGTCACGTTGAACTCGCGGGTGTTCTCGAAACACCAGGCGTTCAGGCCGATTGCCACATCGTAGGCCAGCAGGTCGTTGCAGGCGAAATAGAAGTCGATCAGACCGGACAACGTGCTGCCTTCGAAGAAAACGTTGTCGCAGAAGAGATCGGCATGGATGACACCCGCCGGCAGATCGCGTGGCCAGGAGCGCTCCATCAGCGTAATCTCACCCGTGATTTCGTCGCACAGCCCGAGTTCGATCTCACCAGCGCGTTCGTGGCAGCCCTCCGCCAGCCTTCGCCAGCCGTCGACCGACAGATTGTTCGCGCGCGTGAGCTCGAAACCGGCACTCTTAATGTGCATGTCGGCCATGGCGCGGCCAACACCGGCACAATGTTCGGCCGTGGCGCGGCGCGGCGAGACTCCGTTCAGGAAGCTGATCAGCGCGGCAGGCCGGCCATTGAGCTCCTTGAGAGAGTGGCCTTGTCGGTCCTTGATTGGTGTGGGGCAGGGGAAGTCCTGCTGCGCAAGATGATCCATCAAACCGAGAAAGAACGGCAGATCGCAGGCGCTGACGCGCTTTTCGTAAAGCGTCAGGATGAACGGGCCAGACTCGGTCATCACGAAGTAGTTGCTGTTCTCGACTCCTTCGGCAATGCCCTTCATTGAGACCAGCGCCCCAAGGTCGTACTCCGCCAGGAACACATCGAGGTCTTCTGCTGCAACGTCGGTGTAGACGGCCATCGGTTCGCCGTTCAGCTCGCCAGCGCGCGCGGCAGCTTGAAATGCACATCCTCGCGTGTGACCTCAACCTCCTCGATCGTCAGGTCGTAACATTGTCGCAAACAATCGATTACTTCTTCGACAAGAACCTCCGGTGCCGAAGCACCGGCCGTGATGCCGATGCTGGCAACTCCTTCGAGATCCATATCGGCCAGTCGATCGGCGCGCGCAATCAACACCGCATCTCGTGCTCCGGACGCTTTGGCGACTTCGACCAGGCGCACAGAGTTTGAGGAGTTGTCTGCGCCGATCACCAGCATCAGGTCACAGCGCTCGGCGATCGCCTTCACCGCCTGCTGGCGGTTGGTCGTGGCATAACAGATATCCTGGCGATGTGGGCCGTGAATGTCCGGAAACCGTTCCTTCAACACCTTGACGATCTCCACCGTGTCATCGACCGACAGCGTTGTCTGTGTGATATACGCCAGAGCGCCAGGATCAGCGGGTTCGACCGCGCGGGCATCGTCAGTCGACTGGACCAGAATGATCGCATCATCGGGCAGCTGCCCCATCGTGCCCACGACTTCGGGATGTCCGGCATGGCCGATCAGGATGATCTGACGGTCGGCAGCATGGTGCTTCTCCGCTTCACGATGAACCTTGCTGACCAGAGGGCAGGTGGCGTCGAGGTAGAACATGTCCCGCGTCTCGGCATCGGCCGGCACGGATTTCGGCACGCCATGCGCAGAGAACACGACGGGCTGGTTGTTGTTCGGAATCTCGTCGAGCTCTTCGACAAACACTGCGCCCTTGGCTTCCAGAGATTCGACGACAAAGCGGTTGTGGACGATCTCATGGCGGACATAGACCGGTGCGCCATGACGCTCGATCGCCTGTTCGACGATCTGGATCGCACGGTCAACACCTGCACAGAAGCCACGAGGGCTCGCCAGAAGAATCTGCAGGGGCGGAAGGTGTCTGGGCGCATTCATGTCCGTTCAATCCTATCTCAAGGTGTCAGACTTTCGCGAGCCTGACCCGATACCGTGTCATGGCAATGGCGGCTCGTCATCTCCGGCACGGAGCTGCTGTATAGAGCGGAATTGACCTCTGAGACAGCCCAACTCGTGGTTCCGTCCCGTGGTGTTCCGCATTATGGTGGCGCCGCTTGATACCGCTCGCCAGCCCATCGGAGGGGCCGACCATGAGTGAAGATGTCGTCATCGCGCAAAAGAGTCTCTACAAGGT
>CEUN01071921.1_pt1 | contig 21415 bp, 21 predicted proteins | sample 361501 | NCBI WGS metagenome assembly CEUN01 (sample SAMEA2622801, study PRJEB7988) | marine metagenome | biome: marine biome (ENVO:00000447); feature: marine epipelagic mixed layer (ENVO:xxxxxxxxx); material: "saline water (ENVO:00002010), including plankton (ENVO:xxxxxxxx)" | depth 120 m | reverse complement strand
CCCGCCAACTCATCTACGAGGGCCGGCGTAGTGGCGAGGGTTATTATTCGGCCGATGGAAACGCAATGGTGTTCCAAAGCGAACGCGAGCCAGGCAATCCCTTCTACCAAATCTATTTCCTCGACCTCACGACCGGCGACAGTCATCGCATCTCCCCCGGTCACGGCAAGACCACCTGCGCGTTTCTGCGGCCCGGAACCAAGGAAGTTCTCTTCGGCTCGACCCATCACGACGTCGAAGCCCGCGCGAAGCAGAAGAAGGAAATCGACTTCCGTAACAGCGGCAAGTCACGTCGTTACTCTTGGGATTACGACGAAACCATGGACATCTTCGTCGGCAATCGGGATGGAAAGAATCTGCGCCGACTGACCTCGGCCATGGGTTACGACGCGGAAGCGGCCTATTCACCGGACGGCAGCAAGATCGTGTTCTGTTCCCTGCGCAGTGCCTTCCCATTGGACAAGCTTTCGAAGAAGGACCACCAGACCTACCTTCTGAATCCCTCTCACTTCGGCGAGATTTACATCATGAACGCGGACGGCTCAGGTCAGAAACGACTGACCCATACGCGCGGTTACGATGGCGGCCCCTTCTTTTCCCCCGACGGCAAGCGGATCATCTGGAGACGTTTCAATGAGAAGGGCGACATGGCCGAAGTCCACACGATGAAAACTGATGGCTCCGACGTGCGCAAGCTCACCAGTTTCAATGCCATGTCCTGGGCGCCCTACTACCATCCATCCGGCGAATACGTGATCTTCACCGCCAACAAGTTTGGCTTCGCCAATTTTGAACTCTTCATTGTCGATGCCCGGGGCGAGCGCGAACCGGTTCGGGTCACCCATACCGACGGATTCGACGGTCTTCCCGTTTTCTCACCCGACGGCACAAAGCTCTGCTGGACATCCAACCGCACCTCCGACAAGAAATCCCAACTCTTCCTCGGCAATTGGAATCATGCCGCAGCCCTGACTGCTCTGAACGCTGCGCCGGAGCGAAAGATCACCGAACAGATCGCCGCGAGCCACTCCGATCCGCACGCCCCGCTGGGCCTGACCACCGCGATCACGGAAGCCGATCTCAAGACGCACGTCGGCTTTCTCGCTGACGAAAAACTGGAAGGCCGGCTCACCGGAACAAAGGGCGCGGAAATCGCAGCGAATTTCGTGGCCGCGAACTTCAAGCAAAACGGACTGACGCCCAAGGGTGAGAAGGAGTTCTTCCAACCCTTCAGCTTCAATGCGGGCGTGAAGATCGTTGATGGCAAGAACACGCTGAATCTGGACACGGCCTATTACCCGAACGGAAAATATGAACTGAACAAGGAATTCAGACCGCTCTCCTTCACCGCCAATGGTGAAGTGGAGGGTGAAGTGGTATTCGCCGGCTACGGACTCACCATGCCCGGCGCCCGCGAAAAGGGATACAACTCCTACACCGGCTTGAATGTCTCCAACAAGATCGTCCTCGTGCTGCGCTACGTTCCTGAAGACGTGAGCACAGAACGTCGCCAGGCCCTCAACCGATATGCCGGCCTGCGCTACAAGGCCCTCATCGCACGCAACAACGGAGCCAAGGCAATCATTGTTGTCACCGGCCCCAATTCGCCAAACGCCGGAAAGCTCGCCTCGCTCACTTACGAAACCGGTGCTTCCGGCTCGGGGATCATCGCGGCCAGCATCAGTGGCGAGGTTGCCCAGAAAATCTTCACGGTCGCGCACAAGGACCTGAAGAAGATCCAGACCGAACTCGATCGCGAGAACCCGCATGCCGAAACCGGTTTCGCCATTCCCCGCCTCAAGCTGCGCATCGGCACCGGCATTCGTTACGTCAAGAAAACCGATCGAAATGTCATTGGTGTCATCCCGTCGAAGGGCACCGACGAATACATCCTGCTCGGTGCACACTACGATCATCTCGGTCGGGGCGAAACCGGCGGCTTTGCCCGCAAGGACGAGGAAGGCAAGGTGCATAACGGCGCCGACGACAATGCCTCCGGCACAGCTGCGATTCTCGAACTGGCGGCCGAATTGAAAAGCTCACTTGCTCCGCAGAAAAAACATCGCGGAGTGATCTTTGCCGCCTGGTCCGGTGAGGAGATGGGACTCATGGGATCAGCCGCCTTCGCCAAGGATCCCACCGTTCCGAACACCAACATCGTCGCCTATCTGAACTTCGACATGGTCGGCCGACTTCGCGACAACAAGCTCACCTTGCAAGGCGTCGGTTCATCCAGCGTGTGGAAGAAGATGATCGAACAACGCAATGTCGTTTCCGGTTTCAGTCTCACGCTCCAGAGCGACCCTTATCTCCCCACCGACACCACTTCCTTCTATCCGAAGGGCATCCCCGTGCTTGCCTTTTTCACCGGCAGCCACGAGGAATACCATCGTCCCGCCGACAAACCGGACACGCTCAACTACTCCGGTTTGGAACGCATCACCAAGTTCGCCCGCCTTATCGCCCGGGATCTCGTCCTTGCCGACAAACGCCCGGACTACGTCAAAGTGAAACGTCAGGACAAAGGCGGCAGCCGTGATCGTCTGCGCGCCTACCTCGGAACCATCCCCGACTATGCCGGTGGCGATGTCAAAGGCGTGAAGATCTCCGGAACGCGCGCCGGCGCACCAGCCGACAAAGGCGGAATGAAGGGCGGGGACATCATCGTGGAATTTGGCGGTCAGAAAATCGAGAACATCTACGACTACACCTACGCCATCGACGCCGTGAAGATCGGCAAACCGGTCAAGGTCGTTGTCGAACGCGGCAAGAAACGCGTCACCCTCACCATCACGCCCGAAGCCAGAAAATAGGACAGGGATGCGGCCTCCCATGTTGTTCTGGGTGGGTCCCCGAAAACTGTTGCGGCCGGTCTCTGACCGAACCAGTTTGCAGACCGAAGGTCTCCCTCAGGTGTTCGGAGACCGGCCATCGCGATAGAGCGAATCTGGAGCACGCACAGAGCACGCTGACTTTGGTGTATTTCGTGTGTTTAGTGGGCGATCACTCCTTCGCCTTCATCCGTTCCACCAGGAACGCTGAAACATTCCTCGCAGCATTCCCATCCGGATGATGCGCCTCCACATCCACACACTTCCTCCGCTCAGCCGACTTGATATTCGGATCCTTCAAACACGCTGCAAGATACTCGATCAGTTCCTCCATCGATGTCGCGTGCAGCACGGCATCAAACTCCAACAAGTCCTTGATATGGGCATAGGTGACGTACTTTGTCACCGAACGTTGGTACGATACCTCGGAGACATCAAATCCGATCACCACAGCGGGCGTGTCGTTACACATGGCATCCACACACATCGTGGAGAACACGTTCGTCACCACAGACGCATAACGCATGGTGGCAGCCAGCATCATAGTACTGTCCATCGCCGGGTTCGTTGTCGCAGTGGCGTGTGTAGAGATACTGGTGATCCTGCTCCGCTCCGTGAGTTCCTACATCACCATGGCGCACGAACAGCTGACACAGGACAACGTGATGACCCGAATCCACGAGCAGTCGCTGCGCTTGGATTTGGCCTTCTACGAGAACCCGGCCTACCAGGACAATCTCCACCTGGCGTAAACCCAGGCTCCCGGCCGCATCGGGACACTGGTGAATACGCTGGGACAAATTGTGCAGAATGGGCTCTCTCTGCTGGCGGTGTTCGTTTTCCTGATGACCTTTCATTGGCGCGTTTCGCTTCTGCTGGTGGCCTCGTTCGTGCCGGGTCTGATCGTCCAGATCGGTTCGGCAGACAAGATGTTTCAGTTTTATCGTGCCACCACCGAACGCGAACGCCAGACCAACTACTTTCATCATCTCCTGACATCAACCGAATCAGCCAAGGAAGCTCGGATTTTTGGGTTTGGTGAGACGATCAGACACTGGTATCGCGATCTGCGCACGGCCCTTTGCAGTGAAAAGATTCGTGTCCAGTACCTTCGATTGATTCTCGAATTCAGCGTAAAACTTGGAACCTCGGCGGCCCAGTTTTCAGCGTAGTCCTATGTGGCATGGAAGACCGTTGAAGGAGCCTTTTCGCTGGGGGACCTCATCGTATTCTTCACTGCATTCTACCGGGTCCAGGCTTTTCTCGGAAAATTCGTCCTCGGGATCACCAATCTTTACGACAGCAATCTGTTCATCGGAAACTTGTTTCAATTACTGGACTTGAAACCGACGGTGCGGTCCGCCGACGGAGCTGAAGGCATTCCCATGGAGATGGATGAACTTCAGCTGGAGAATGTGAGCTTCAAGTATCCCGGTTCCGCACGTGAAGCCCTGCGCAACGTCTCTCTCACCGTCAAGCCGGAGCAACACGTTGCCATCGTTGGCCAGCATGAGCGGCACGCACGAGGTCATTGACAAACTGCCCCAGAAATACGCGACCCGACTCGGACGTCGCTTCAAGCATGGCGGGCAGCTGAGCCAGGGTGAGTGGCAAAAGGTCGCGATCGCCCGCGCCCTGGTTCGCCACGCGCGGGTTACCATTCTGGATGAGCCGACAAGTTGGATGGATCCGGAATCCGAGTATCGGTTCTTTCAATATTTCCATGAAATGGAGAAAGGGAAGACGGCCATCATGATCAGTCATCGGCTGAACACGGTCGCATGGCCGACCTGATTGTGGTGATGGAAGATGGTCGGATCCTGGAAAGCGGAGCGCACGACGAATTGGTTGCCGGTGAGTTTCATTCCCAGAACGATAATCGCGAGTGCGAATGCGCAGGCTCCCCTTGATTTGATCTTTATCGTATCCATTTTGAATCTGAAGAGAATCTCGCAGGCACTCAGAGCTCCAAAGAATGCTGCTGCCCCGAGAATTCCTAGAAAGACTAGGAGTGGATAGAAGATGTGTTCGACCATGCGATGCGATCGCAGTTCGCCTGCTTTAAGAACCATCAAAACGATGATTGAGGCAATCGCCAACGCGCAGAAGAACAGCATGGCCCAGGCGAGCTTTGGCGAGTCGTCTTTCGGATCTGGTGGAGTTTTCTGTGGCGAGAGTGAGTGAACTGAAAAAAGGCGAGGCCTTGCAGCCTCGCCTTTCGCGAATTTATTGATGGAACGGAACCTTCCTTACATGTCCATGCCCGGGCCGTGGCTATGGCCGCCGGCGTCCGGAGCTTCCTTCTCAGGGATGTCGGTGATCATGCACTCGGTGGTGAGGAGCAGACCGGCGATGGAGGAGGCGTTCTGGAGAGCGGTGCGGGTGACCTTCTTCGGATCGACGACGCCGGCCTTGATGAGGTCTTCGTAGTCGCCGGTGGCTGCATTGAAGCCTTCGGAGGCCTTCTTCTTCAGCACGTCGGCCACGATGACGGAGCCTTCCCATCCGCCGTTGCCGGCAATGGCTTTCAGGGGATACTGAACAGCGCGCTTCACGATCTCGATGCCGATGGTCTCGTCTTCGTTGGAGCCTTCGACCTTTTCAACGGCCTTGAGCGTGCGGAGGAGGGCAACACCACCGCCAGGAACGATGCCTTCTTCGACGGCAGCGCGGGTGGCGTGGAGGGCGTCTTCAACGCGGGCTTTCTTTTCCTTCATCTCGGTCTCGGTGGCAGCACCGACGTTGATGACGGCAACACCGCCAGCGAGCTTGGCGAGGCGTTCCTGCAGTTTTTCCTGGTCGTAATCGGAGGTGGTTTCCTCGATCTGACGGCGGATCTGGTTGACGCGGCCCTGGATCTCAGAGCTCTTGCCACTGCCTTCAACGATGATGGTGTTTTCCTTGTCGACGACGACGCTCTTGGCGCGGCCGAGGTCACCGAGTTCGAGGTTTTCGAGCTTGAGGCCGAGGTCTTCGCTGATGAACTTGCCACCGGTGAGGATGGCGATGTCTTCGAGCATGGCCTTGCGACGGTCACCGAATCCGGGTGCCTTGACGGCGCAAGTGTTCAGGATGCCCCGGAGCTTGTTGACCACGAGGGTTGCCAGTGCTTCGCCTTCAGTTTCCTCGGAGATGATGAGGAGGGGCTTGCCGGCTTTGGCGGTCTTCTCGAGGAGCGGGAGGAGATCCTTGAGGTTCGAGATCTTTTTTTCGTAGATCAGGATGTAGGGGTCTTCCAGCTTGGCTTCCATGGTGTCGGAATCCGTGGTGAAGTAAGGGGAGAGGTAGCCCTTGTCGAACTGCATGCCTTCGACGACGTCGAGGGTGGTTTCGATGGACTTGGCTTCTTCCACGGTGATGGTTCCGTCCTTGCCGACCTTGTCCATGGCGTCGGCAATGATGTGACCGATCTCGCCGTCCCAGTTAGCGGACACGGTTGCGACCTGCTTGATCTCTTCCTTGTCCTTCACCTTCTTGGCGAGCTTGTTGAGCGATGCCACAGCGGCATCGACGGCCTTGCTGATGCCGCGCTGGATGCCGATGGGGTTGGCACCGGAGGTCACGTGCTTGAGGCCTTCGCGATAGATGGCTTCGGCCAAGACGGTGGCGGTCGTGGTTCCGTCACCGGCGGAGTCGCTGGTCTTGGAGGCCACTTCGCGCACCATCTGGGCGCCCATGTTCTCGTAAGGATCTTCGAGTTCGATTTCCTTGGCCACGGTGACGCCGTCCTTGGTGACGGTGGGGGAGCCGAACTTCTTGTCGATCACGACGTTGCGGCCCTTGGGTCCGAGCGTGGCGGAAACCGCCTTGGCGAGTTGATTCACGCCGCGCAGGAGAGCCTGACGGGCGCCTTCATCGAATTTGAGTTGTTTTGCTGACATGTTGCTTCGTTCGTTTCAGTGAATTGTGATTAACCGATGATGGCGAGGATGTCGTCGGAATTGAGGATCTTGTATTCCTTGCCGTCGATCTTGATGTCGGTGCCACCGTACTTGCTGGTGAGGACCACGTCGCCGACCTTGACGTCGAAGGCGATGGCCTTGCCATCGTCGTCCTTCTTGCCGGTGCCGAGCGCGACTACCTTGCTTTCCTGTGGTTTTTCTTTGTGGGCATCAGGAATGATGATGCCACCTTTTTTGGTTTCTGTTTCTTCGGCGGGTTCGACGATAACGCGATCACCGAGCGGTTTGACTTTCAGTGCCATATGTTGTGTGTCTTTAGGGGTTTTGGGTTGATCGTTTTTCGTCCGCGACACCCGCCGCGGACTGAATTGTTTCAATTGGAGCGGGGAATTATTTCTTCTCTTCTTCAACGACTTCGGCATCGATGACCGGGCCGTCACCGGCTGCGCCTGAAGCACCGGCATCACCGGCGTCCGCTCCCGGAGGAGGTGGTCCGGCATCGGGTCCTGGTGCTCCGCCGGGCGCTGCACCAGGGGCGCCACCGGCTTCCTGGGCGGCCTGATAGAGAACTTCGGAGGCGCCTTGCCAGGCTTCGTTCATCTTGTCGCGAGCGGCCTTGATGCGGTCGTTGTCGTTGGACTCAAGGGCCTCACGGGCATCTTTGACGGCGCCTTCGATCTTGGCCTTGTTCTCGGCGTCGATCTTGTCCTCGTTGTCTTTGATGAGTTTCTCGGAGCGATAGATCATCTGGTCGAGTTCGTTGCGCGTTTCGATCTCTTCGCGGCGCGCCTTGTCTTCGTCAGCGTGTTCTTCCGCGTCCTTGCGCATCTTCTCGACTTCGTCCTTCGACAAGCCACTGCTGGCGGTAATGGTGATTTTCTGTTCCTTGCCAGTGCCGAGGTCCTTCGCAGTCACGTGCAGGATACCGTTGGCATCGATGTCGAAGGTGACCTCGATCTGCGGCACGCCGCGCGGAGCGGGAGGAATGTCGGTTAGGTGGAAGCGTCCGGCTGTTTTGTTGTCCCGGGAGAACTGGCGTTCGCCCTGAAGCACGTGGACTTCCACCGCGGGTTGATTGTCCGAGGCGGTGGAAAAGATTTCAGATTTTTTTGTGGGAATCGTGGTGTTGCGCTCGATGAGGCGGGTGAACACGCCACCGAGGGTTTCGATTCCTAGGGAAAGCGGAGTCACGTCGAGGAGCACGACGTCTTCGACATCGCCCTGGAGAACACCGCCTTGGATCGCTGCGCCAACGGCCACCACTTCATCGGGGTTCACTCCCTGGTTCGGTGCTTTGCTGACGAGTGAACGCGCAGTTTCAACGACGCGCGGCATGCGGGTCATGCCACCGACGAGCACTAGTTCGTCGATCTCGCTGGCGTTCATGTCGGCGTCCTGCAAACAGGCTTTGACCGGGGTAATCGTGCGTTCGAAGAGTTCGTCGCAGAGCTGCTCCATCTTGGCGCGGGTCAGCTTGAGCGCGATGTGTTTCGGGCCGGTCGCATCCGCGGTGATGAAGGGCAGGTTGAAGTCGTAAACCTGGGCACTTGAGAGAGCGATCTTGGCCTTTTCCGCTTCTTCCTTGATGCGCTGGAGTGCATCCGGCTGGCTGCGGAGGTCCATGTTGTTCTCCTTTTTGAATTCTCCAAGGATCCAGTCAATGATCGCGTTGTCCCAGTCGTCACCACCGAGGTGGGTGTCGCCGTTGGTCGCGCGAACTTCGAAGACGCCATCACCAATTTCGAGAACGGAGATATCGAACGTGCCGCCTCCGAGGTCGTAGACGGCGATCTTTTCGTCGGCGTTCTTGTCGAGGCCGTAGGCGAGCGAGGCCGCAGTGGGTTCGTTGATGATGCGGCGCACTTCAAGGCCGGCAATCTTGCCGGCGTCCTTGGTGGCCTGACGCTGCGAGTCGTTGTAGTAGGCTGGGACGGTAATGACGGCTTCGGTGATGGTCTCGCCAAGACGGGTCTCGGCATCGGCCTTGAGCTTGCCAAGAATCATCGCGGAGATTTCTGGCGGGCTGTACTGCTTGGTCTCGCCCCCGGTCTCGACTTCCACCCAGGCATCGCCGTTCTTCGCCTTAATGACCTTGTAAGGCATCAACTTGGCTTCCTCGGCGACTTCGTCATATTTGCGCCCCATGAAGCGCTTGATCGAGAAGACCGTGTTCTTTGGGTTGGTAACGGCCTGGCGCTTTGCCGCTTCGCCGACCAATCGTTCGCCGTCCTTGCTGAACGCGACTACTGAAGGCGTGGTGCGCTTGCCTTCAGAATTCTCGATGACGGACGGCTCGCCTCCCTCCATGACGCTCATGCAGGAGTTCGTCGTCCCCAAATCGATGCCAAGTATCTTTGCCATATCAAAAAATTTTTGCCAAAAGGGAGACGACCCACTCGCAAGGTGCGTGCCAGCAATCCTGAGTTAGTCATAAGTTGATTATTATCAATGTGTTACACACTAACAAACCACCTTCACGCCAAATGCAATCCCGTCTAAGAGGGTTTCTGATGTGACTTCGTGTCACACATTGGTGGGACGTGTCACACCAGATGTCACACGGATTTGTCCCACTTGTTCGTCCCATGTTTGGCTGCATAGTTCCCGAAACGCCAAAATACCCGTCCCTACGGATACCCCGATCGGACTAGGGAAATACCCTAATCCACATGAATCCCCAGCCAAACCGACGGCCTCAAAGACGCGCAACGGCGCGAGCGTTGCCGCGCTAGTACGACGAAGCAAATGTCATCCTCACTCTCGGTGCCCTTGGCCTGATTGCGTGTGCAGTAGTGCGCTTGGTGATGTTTGCGATGAACTGAGTTCGAACTCGTTGATCATCTCTCGACCGTAACCACGCTGCTTCAACTTCGAAGTGAGGATTGCGTGCCTCGTGTTTTTTCGGCAGAAACCGGGATGCGTTTCCATTCCTTCCTGATCGCGATCGCGTGTGTTCTGTTTCTGGGTGGATCTTCCGTCGTGGCCCAACCGAAAGGATTCAATTATGACGAATCCAAGGTTCCGAAGTTTGAACTCCCCGATTCGCTGATTTTCGATGACGGGAGTCCGGTCAAGTCGGTTGCGGATTGGAAGAAGCGTCGCGCGGAAGTGCTGCAGTTGTTTCGCGATCATGTTTACGGCAATGCACCGAAGCTGCGGGGCGGACTGAAGGTGAAATTGCTCTCAGAGGAAGAAGCGTTGGACGGATTGGCCATTCGTAAACAGGTGCGTATTCAACTCACCGACAAGCCATACGGTCCGCGATTCGACCTGCTGATCTATCGGCCGGCAGCTGCCAAGAAAGCTGTGCCCGCAATTCTGGGATACAACTTTTACGGCAATCACACGATTCATCCGGATCCGGGAATCGTGATTCATCAAAGTTGGTCTCGGAATGACAAGAGCAAGGGCGTGGTCAACAACCGCGCGACCGAAGCGGGACGCGGTTCGCGTCAGAGTCGTTGGGCGGTCGAGATGATTCTCAAGCGCGGCTATGCCCTGGCCACGATTTACTACGGCGATGTGGAACCCGATCACAAGGACGGCTGGGAGGACAGCACGCGCTCCTACTACCTCGCGCCCGGGCGCTCGAAGCCGGCGCCGACGGACTGGGGTGCGATCGGTGCGTGGGCCACGGGATTGAGTCGCGCGCTGGATTACCTGGGCACGGATCGCAGCATCAATGAGAAACAGGTGGTGGTGTTTGGACACTCGCGTTTGGGCAAGACCTCGCTTTGGACAGGCGCAAGTGACGAACGCTTTGCGATTACGATTTCCAACAACTCAGGCTGCGGAGGCGCTGCATTGAGCCGACGTCGCTTCGGTGAAACGGTGAAGCGCATCAACACCGTGTTCCCGCATTGGTTCAACGATCGTTTCAACCGATACAATGAGAACGAGAACGATTGTCCAGTCGATCAACACATGTTGGTTGCATTGATGGCGCCAAGGCCGGTTTACATAGCCAGTGCGGAGGAAGATCGATGGGCGGATCCCAATGGCGAATTCCTCAGCGGCAAACACGCTGACCCGGTCTATGCATTGTTCGACAAGGTCGGGGTTGGCGTGGACAAGCAACCCGGCTTGGATCAGCCGGTTGGCGACACGATTGGTTACCACGTCCGCACCGGTGGGCATGAGGTGAAGGATTATGATTGGGAGCAATACCTGAACTTTGCCGATCGTCACTTTGGCCGTACGCCGAAAGAACCCGGCAGCACGAAGATGAAGCCGGTCAAGAAGTGACCCTGCGATGGCCATCTACGGAACCACACTTCTTTCGATCTGCCTGCTGGCAGGGTTGATCATCGGGAACGGCATCGGCCAACTGGTCGGGGTGAACAAGAACATTGGCGGAGTTGGCATCGCCATGCTGCTGCTCATCATCGCCTGCGATCATCTGCAGAAGAAGGGTCGCATGAAACCACCGACAGCAAGCGGCATCGCATTCTGGAGTTCCGTTTACATCCCGATCGTGGTGGCTATGGCTGCGAGTCAGAACGTATTGGCTGCGATCAAGGGAGGCCCACTGGCTGTCCTGGCGGGGGTGTTGTCCGTGTTGGCTTGTTTCGCGCTGGTCCCGGTCATCAGCCGATTGGGGCGAAAAGATGAAGGGAAACAGGATTCACCAAGCAGCTCATCTTAGTCATGTGGGAATCCATCGAAGCCGTCCTGACCAAGTATTCGCTCGTCACTGCCTTCGCGGTGATTGGGGTGACGGTATGGGTTTCATATCTCGCTTCCGAAAAACTCACACGTGGTCGACTGCATGGTTCGGCGATCGCGATCTTCCTTGGACTGGTGCTGGCGTATTGGGGCGGGATTGAAACGGCAGGCAAGAAGGGGATTGCGGACATCCCGGTATTCTCGGGCATCGGCATCATGGGAGGTGCGATGCTGCGCGACCTGGCGATCGTCGCGACGGCATTTGGCGTGCGATTGGAGGAATTTCGAAAGACCGGATTGAGTGGGGTGCTTTCACTGTTGGCCGGAGTCTTTGTTTCGTTCTTCATCGGCGCGGGTGTTGCGTATGCCTTTGGCTATCGTGACGCCGTCAGCCTCACGACCATTGGCGGAGGAGCGGCAACTTACATCGTCGGTCCGGTCACCGGTGGAGCAATTGGCGCGTCGTCAGACGTCATGGCGCTTAGCGTGGCGGCCGGATTGGTGAAGTCCATCCTGGTCATGACTGCCACACCGTTTGTTGCGAAATACATCGGCTTGGACAATCCAAGGTCCGCATTGATTTTCGGCGGCCTGATGGGAACAACCAGTGGGGTTGCCGGAGGACTCGCGGCAACCGATCCAAAACTCGTTCCCTATGGCGCGATGACCGCGACCTTTTACACCGGCATCGGATGTCTGCTGGGACCGTCGGTGATCTTCATGACGATCCGCGCGTTGGTCTAGTGATCACGATCAAACGAAATCATGCCAGAACTTGAACTCTTCAAACGGGCGCTCGCTCACGAGAACGCGGTTGCGTTTCGGACGGACCATGGCGAGCGCCACTACAGCGAACTGCTCGAATGCTCGGAACAAATCGCTAGGATTCTGCTGGATGGCGGACGCGATCTGGACGAATCACGAATCGCTTTCCTGATTCCGACTGGCTTTGACCACACCAGCGCGCAATGGGGAATCTGGCGAGCGGGCGGTGTTGCCGTGCCATTGTGTCTGGCGGCCACGACACCCGAGTACGAATACACAATCACTGATTCGGACGCGTCTGTCGTATTCACGACTCGCGAGCTGTCTGAAAAGCTCGTGGACATATGCAAGCAACACAACCTGCGTTTGCTGATCCTTGAGGATCTTGGAAGCGAATCAAACGGTGAGTTGCCGGAACTGAATCCGGAACGCCGGGCGATGATTCTCTACACCAGCGGGACGACCAGCAAACCGAAGGGAGTTGTTTCAACCCATCGCAACATCCAGGCACAGATTGAGATGTTGGTGAAAGCTTGGGAATGGCAGGCGGACGATCGCATTCCGCTATTCCTGCCCCTTCATCACATTCACGGGATCATCAATGTGATGTCCTGTGCGCTTTGGTCCGGCGCGGTGATCGAGCCTTTTGCGGGTTTCGACCTGGAGCGGATTCTAAAACGTGTTGCCGATGACGCTTACACCGTGTTCATGGCGGTTCCCACGATTTATGTGAAGTTGATCCAGGCATTGGAAACGCAATCTGCGGAACAACGAGATCGCAACATCAACGGTTTCCAAAAGATGCGTCTGATGATTTCCGGATCAGCCGCTCTTCCGGCATCGATTCACGAAAAGTGGACCGAGCTCACCGGACAAAAACTCCTGGAACGCTACGGTATGACGGAGATCGGCATGGGCTTGTCCAATCCCTTCCACGGAGAACGCCGTCCCGGTGCAGTCGGACAGCCTCTGCCCGGAGTCGAAATCCGGCTGAAGGCCGAAACCGGCGAAGTGGTCACCAACGAGGATGAACCAGGAGAGATTCAGGTGAAGGGGCCGGCCGTGTTTAGCGAATACTGGAATCGGCCTGAAGTGACCGCTGAGTCTTTTGAAGACGCATGGTTTCGCACCGGCGACATGGCCGTGCTTGAAACCGGCTATTACCGAATCATGGGCCGGCTATCCGTGGACATCATCAAATCCGGCGGCTACAAACTCTCAGCCTTGGAAATCGAAGCGGTGCTTCTTCAGCACCCGGACATTAGTGAATGCGCCGTCATCGGCACGCCGGATGATACCTGGGGCGAAGCCGTTTCAGCTGCAGTCGTCCTCGCGCAAGGCACCGACTTGGAGCTTGAAGCATTGCGCAACTGGTGCCGGGATCGGCTCTCCGTCTACAAGATTCCCAAGCGGCTATCCTGCGTGAACGCATTGCCGCGGAACGCCATGGGCAAGGTGACCAAGCCGGCGGTGAAGGATCTGTTCGCAGAAAGCTGACTCGCCGTACAAGCAAACTGCGCAATGACGAAGTCATTGCGCAGTCACGAGAATATTTGCGATCGACTCAGGAACGCAGCTTGCGCTCAAGCATCCCGACGGTCTGCCGGACGCCACCATCGATCTCCATTCGGTCCTTAACCAAGCGGCAGGCGTGCAACACAGTGCCGTGATCTCGGCCACCGAAGGCTTCACCAATGGAGTTCAACGAATTCCCGGTCAGTTGACGTGCGAGATACATGGCGATCTGTCGCGGAAAAGCGATGTGTTCGGGACGTCGCTTGCTGGTCATGTCCGCGAGCCGGATGTCGAAGTGTTCGGCAACTTTCTTCTGAATCATCTCGATACTGACCGCCTGTTGCGATTCTTCATCAAGAACGTCGCGAAGAAGGTTCTCCACGATCGCCTGGGTCAGCGGCTTTCCGGTGAGTGAGGAGTAGGAGATGATTCGAATCAACGCGCCTTCCAGACGACGGATGTTGTTGCGCACGCGTTGGGCGAGGAAGTTTGAGATCTGGTCGGGCAGCTCAACGTCCATCGCCGTTGCTTTCTTCTGGAGAATGGCGAGGCGCGTTTCGATATCCGGCGGTTGCAGATCGGTGACGAGTCCCCAGACGAAGCGCGAGACCAAGCGATCTTCGAGTCCTGCGATTTCACCGGCGGGCCGGTCACAGGTCAGGACAATCTGTTTGTGCGATTCATGGAGCGCGTTGAAGGTATGGAAGAACTCTTCCTGAATACGTTCTTTTCCCGCGAGGAACTGCACGTCGTCGATGAGCAGCACGTCAGTGTGACGGTACTTGCGACGAAACTGAACGAGCGAGTTGTTTTGGATCGCATCGATAAACTCGTTCGTGAATTTCTCGCAGGAGACGTACGCGACTCGCGCGTTGGGTTTTTGTGCAAGGACCTGATGTCCGATCGCATGCAACAGGTGGGTCTTGCCCAAACCCACACCTCCGAAGAGGAAGAGCGGGTTGTAGGACTTGCCGGGGTTCTGTGCAACGGCCAAGGCAGCTCGATGAGCGAATTCGTTGTTTCCTACAACAAAGGTGTCAAAGTTGTAGCGGGGGTTGAACAACTCATCGGCCTTCGAAGTCGGCTTTGCCTTCGGCTTGTCGCCCTTCTTCTCAGACTCTTCGGCGGCCTTGCGGGAATCCTCGGACGGACCGCCCAAGGAGCGAAAGACGATCCTGAGTTCGCGCCCGGTCGCTTCGGCGACGGCGGTCCTCACGAGATCGGAGTAGTTATCGGCGAGCCAGACTTCGCAGAACTCATTGGCCACCTCGAGGGTAAAAGCGGCTTCGTCCATGCCTACGGCTTTGACCGGTTTGAACCAGAGCTCGAATACGTCGCTGCTTAGGACTTCTTTCAGTCGTTTCTGTGACGATCTCCAGACTTTCTCGGCGGCAGCTCGGTTGGGTAGTTGATTGGCGGCTAAGACCTTATCCATCAGTTTATTCACGTGCCTCTGTCACAAACATGTAACCGGCACAAATGCAAAGGGTTGAGGGGGTTGAGGGGGGAGAAAGTGGGTCGGATTCAACGAAACGAGGGTGCTGATGTGTGGGGTGTTTCGCTGAGAAAAATCGCCATAAACAATTGAAAAATAAAGGTTTACAGCGATTCTTGTGTTGGCCGTGGGAAGTTCAGATGTGATCGATTGGGTCACTATTCTGTGTCTGTGTGCGGGCATTTTAGGCGGGGCTGATATTTCTTTTCTAGGAAGAACTGTTCTTCGTTATTCGCAGTTTATCCACATGCTTGAAAAGCTCCGCAAATCCGTCGTTTTGCCCGCGTTTTGTCACAAGCCAGAAACAATCGAACAAAGCGGCACATCGCCGATTTGAAGTTGTTTCCAAGATGTTCATGTTTCTTTGTCTCGTGGCAGCACCAGCGCGCATTCAATCGCGCAGCAGCTCGTGGTTCAGCGACACCACTGGCTTGGATGCAACCAGTTTTAAAGCTGAAGCGGAGGCGGATAATAGCGACGAAGAGGGTGCTGTAAACGGGTTTCTGATGAGAAAATTTCTCGTCCAAAAATGCTTGTCGAAACACCCCTCCAACCACCTACCGCTAAGCGCTTGAATCGCAAGCGCATAACTCGCATTCCAGCGGGGTCGGATACAAACACGCTGCTGTCACAACACAAAAAAAGTTGGTCATGCACCGTGTATTTTGGCGATCCCCAGTCGATCAGAGTCGCTATTGCTCAATTCGTTTGAGCCGCGCCAATTGCCCATTCGAGAGTTCGTCCGGCGTGAGGATCAGCAGGCTGGTGGACAGTGTCTGGCCTTTGGGCAGCTCGATCTTCTCCCAAGAGATGGAGACTACCGCCGGATCATCAACTCCGCAGTTCGAAACAAAGCGGAAGTGGCGGGTCAACTGATGGGTGGGTTGAATACTCGAACGGTGAGAGGGCTGAACTGACACCCCTCAACCGGCTCAACCCAGTTCCCCGGACAATGCCTTCGCGATCCGCAGTGAGTTCTCCGAATCACTGTGCACGCAGACCGTGCGTGCGTTTATCCCGACGCTACTCCCGGCAATGGTCTTCATGCGTCCGGTTTCGGTGAAGGCCAGAAGCCTGCCAACCACGTCATCGACCTTGGTCAACATCGCGCCCTCCTTTTTGCGATCCACGAGCGTGCCATCCGGGTTATAGGCTCGGTCGGCGAAGATCTCTTCCCAAACCTTCACGCCGTGGCGTTCGGCCGCCTCGGCGACGTGCCCGCCGGCCAGCGCAAAGACGCGCGCCTTGGGCCAGAAGCGCGCGACGCATTCGAGGTAGATCATCGCCAGGGCGGACTCGCGTTCCACCGCATGGTAGAGCGCGCCGTGCAGTTTGATGTGATGAAGTGTCATCCGATTGGCGGCAGCAACGCGCTCGAATCCGCCGATCTGATGAATCAGCAGCATCTCAAAGTCCACCGGGGAAAGTTCCTGTGCCACGCGGCCGAAGTTTTCCCGATCCCAATAGGATGGATGCGCGCCGACGTTCACGCCTTCACTGCGCGCGATGCGAACACACTGATCCATCGACCGCAGATCACCGGCGTGTCCTCCGCAGGCGATGTTTGCGGAAGTGATCGACTTGATCAGCGCACGGTGTTTCGCCGGCGATTCTCCCTCCCCGAGATCGCAATTGATGTCCAGCTTCCTGAACCGTGGGGTGACGGCGGATGCGAGTCGGTTTCCTGGCGTTCTGTCGGGCTGTGAGGCAGCGCTCGAAAACAAACGCAACATGCACCCATAACACCTCAAGTCATTGCACCAGTGCAAGAGAGAACGTCTGGCTTCCCGTGTGCCCGCCGGCTCAGATGCCATCGCTGCGAGCGTGCGTGATCAAGAGTGGCAGCAATAGCAGGAGATGCTCCAACTGAAACCGTATGTCTTCTCCCCCTCCCGCTGGGAGAGGGAAGTTTTGCTGTCGCCAGTCTTGAAGCCCACCTGCTCCGTGGGAGCACCCTCTCCCATCGGGAGAGATCCGGGACTTCTGTCACAAACTCGGGTGCTTATAGAATAGTTCTCAGCGGCCACCACTCTTAATCACACACGCTGCTCGTGCAGTATCGAATTTCGTTTCCGAATGGTTGAGGGAAGTATACAAGTTCCGGGCGATGAGTCGAAACCGCTTCGCGAATTCGATTCTTCCAAAGTACATCTCGAGCGCACCCAACCGCAACAGGCACGATGGCGGACGATTCACAACGCCCATTGTTCATTGAGGAACACGCCCGGCTCCATCCGGTGGACCTGGCGGACAAGCTGTTGCGTGCGCCGGATGGTGAGCGGATCAAGCTGCTGACGCATCTGCCGCGCGAGATCGCGGCCGCTGCCCTGGCCGAACTTTACGAAGATCAATTCGAACAGGTAACCAAGGGCCTCCCGGAAGAACGCATCGTCGAGCTGGTCGGTGAACTTCCGCACGATGATGCCGCGGACATTCTCGGCGAGATAGAGGAAGAGCGCCGCGAGGAATTGCTTGAGGCACTGCCGGATGAAGTCAGTGCGCCGATTGAGGAACTGCTCCGCTACCCCGAAGACACGGCCGGTGGCATCATGAGCGACCGCTTCATCACGCTCACCGCGAAGGAAACAGTAAGTGATTGCCAGGAGCGATTGCGCAAACAGGTCGATCGCCAACGGGATGACATCTCCTACCTCTACGTCGTCGACGTGGATCAACGCCTCGTGGGCGTCGTGCCACTGCGCGAACTCGTGTTTGCAATGCCCGAGTCGAAGGTGGAAGACGTGATGGTGCGCGATGTGAAGTTCCTCCAGGTGGACGCCGATCAGGAAGCCGTCGCTCGTGAATTTGAGGATTACGGTTATCTCGGATTGCCGGTTCTGGACCACGCCGGAAAGCTGGTGGGCGTCGTGAGTGCCTCGGAGGTGTTCGAGGTCGCGCAGGAAGAAGCCACCGAGGACATGCAGCTCATGGTTGGTCTGTCCGGTGAAGAGAGATCGTCCACGCCGTGGCCCACCTCACTGTCCCGCAGGCTTCCCTGGCTTTACGTGAACCTCGCCACGGCCTTCATTGCGGCCGTGGTGGTGGCCTGCTTCGAGAAGACCATCGATGCGATTCCCGCACTGGCGATCTTCCTGGTCGTGATCGCCGGCCAAGGTGGCAATGCCGGGATGCAGACTCTTACGGTGATCGTTCGCGACCTGGCATTGGGCGAACTCGAACCGGGCGACGGTCGCAAGGCTCTGTTCAAGGAGATCCTATTGGGCACGATCAACGGCGTCGCCATCGGCATCGTGGTCGGTTTCATCGGCTGGCTTTGGAAGGGCAATCCAACCATCGGCCTGGTGGCTGGCGTTGCGATGTTCCTGAACATGGTCGCTGCTGCGATGTTTGGCGTACTGATTCCCTTTGGTCTGAAGGCCTTGAGAATCGACCCGGCATTGGCTTCAAGCATTCTCCTCACCACCGTCACGGACGTGGCCGGAAATCTTCTGTTCCTCGGACTCGCAGCAATAGTGTTCGCCCAGCTTTGACGTGAAAAAGCCGTTCAAACCCACTGTGCGCCGAATGGAACTGAGGGACATCCCGAAGGTCGTCGCGCTGGGCGAGAAGCTCTTCACAGCGGAAAGTCTGCCGCTGCTCTATCGCACCTGGGACGAAGCCGAAGTCTTGAACCTTTACACCAGCGACGCTGAGTTCTGTCTGGTCGCCATCAATGGCCGTTCGCTTGCCGGGTTCGCCCTGGGAACGTTCATGGAAAAGCCCGATGGGGGCGGATACGGCTGGTTGAACTGGATTGGCGTGGCTGCTTCGTGCCGACACAAGGGCGTGGCGCGGAAGTTGACCAACACCCTTGCAAAGCGTTTCAAGAATGCAGGAGCGTCTTATCTGCTGGTGGACACGGATGAAACCAACAAGGCCGCGAGCGCACTCTTTGCTCGCAGCGCGTTCTCAGCGCAGACAAAGCACATCTACTTCGCGAGGAAGTTGTAGGCGACTCCAGCTACTTCGCCCTTGTCTCAATTCTCAGAGATTTCAACAAAGATGATGACAAGGAATAGGACCCTTGTGCGTTGACTACTTCTCTGAGGTGCGCTTTCTCATCGCGCAGTCCTCAGTTGCGACCACTCTTAATCACACGCAGTTCGTTGTGCCCTCCTGCGACTTAGCAGAGGAACGCTTCCTCAAACCGTGGAATGCTGGTCTCTGCCGCGGTATGGTGCACGGTCTGCCATCCACGAGTCTTGCCACCGACGATGTTCTCTTTCTTGTCGTCAATGTAGAGGATCGCTTCACCGGAGCGGCCGGAGATCTTTTCAACGGCTTCGTAGAGTGCTGAGTCCGGTTTCATGGACTTGTGCTCGTAGGAAAAAACGTAGCCGTCGAAGTTTCCAAAGAAGGGGAAATTACGACGGATGCGATGGATGGCGATCTCGTTGGTATTGGAGAAGATAAAGCAGGGTATCTTCGCAGTTTTCAGCCTCGCGTGCAGATCGATCATCGGGGGGATCTCCGAGAAGATGTCGGCGAAGGCGTCACGGAACTTTTCAAACGTCGAGGTGTAGCCCGCGCGCTCGCAGACTTGGGCGTAAAATTCGTCCGTCGTCATTTTGCCCTCCTCGTAGTCAAGCAGTAGCTTGGTCTGATCGATCATGGCCAACAACTCGTCGGCGCTGACCCGGCAATCGTCCGCCAGCAATCCAGCGGTGATGCGATAGTCAAAATCCAACAGCACCTTGCCCAGATCAAAGACTGCCACTTCCGGTTTCATTCCATTTCCCTTCTTCCGTCCAATGCGTGTTTCAATGTCATTTCGTCGGCGAATTCCAGCCCGCTTCCCGCAGGCAATCCATGAGCGATGCGGCTGACGCGCACGCCTTTCTCGCCGAACAAGCCGGCGAGGTAGTGGCTGGTCGCATCGCCCTCCACATCCGTGCCGAGCGCGAGGATGATTTCGGTGATGCCCTGTTCCTCCACGCGCTTGCTCAGTTCGCCAATGCGTAAATCTTCGGGCTCGACTCCGTTGATCGGGGAGATCCTGCCGCCAAGCACGTGATACCTGCCATCGAAGGCGTTCGATTTTTCAACGTTGATGATATCGGTGGGTTGTTCGACGACACAGACGAGGTTGCCGTTGCGTTGTTCGTTGCGGCAGATGGCGCAGGGCTGGCGTTCGGTCAATGCGCCGCAGGTTTCGCAAAGCTGAATCTTCTCCCGGGCATCGGTGATCGCGGAAGCAAGCAGAGCGACCTTTCCCGACTCTTCCTGAACCAGGTGCAGGGCAATTCGTTCGGCGGAACGCGGACCGACGCCGGGCAGGCGGCTGAGCGCGGCCGTCAACTCGGTGACCGGTTCGGGGAGGGAGGCCATCGGGGCCGTTTACAGGCCGGGGATGGGTAGGCCCTGGGTCACGCGCGCCATCTCCTGGTTGGAGATTTCCTTGGCTTCGTCGAGGGCGGAGGTCACGGCGCTGAGGACCATGTCTTCGAGCATCTCCACGTCTTCGGGATCGACCGCTTCCGGCGAAATCTTGATGGACACCAGCGTGCCATCACACTTTGCCACAGCCTTCACCGCGCCACCACCGGTGCTCTTCTCGACGGTCTTCTCAGCGAGGCCCGCCTGGATCTTGGCCATCTGCTGTTCCATCTTCTTGGCCTGCTTCAACATTTTTCCGATGCTCGACATGTCGGCGAACTTAAGTGAAGTGGCGGTGGAGGACAATCATTGTCGTTTCCGGAAGCCGGCAAATGGCGTCACTGAAAAGGGTTTGTCATTTCACGTCTCGGACGTTCAATGTCAACTGGACATGGTCATCTGTTCTCATTGCAACAAGGCGGTACCGTGGAATGCACTGAGCTGCGGCCACTGTGGAACGGCTCTTTCTCCGGCGGAGCAGAGAAGACCGCACGAGGAAAACAATGGAATCGCCTACAGCTCCTTTGCAGACTTGTCGCTGACGGTGGCGCAGGTTGCTGTCGGATTCGCGGCCGTGTTCTCCGCCATTGGCGCGCTGATGGCACTGATGGATCTTGATTTTATTTCCGCGGCAGGTGGAATGGGTGTCTTCTTCGTCATGGCAGCGTTGTTCGTCACCTTCAAACGGATCGAGCAGTTAGTGATTGATTCCAAGATGACCACCCGATTCACATTGGTTCTTCTGCTGGCTCTGGCCGATTCAGCGCAGGGCGCGCAGCCGCCAATGATGTTGTTTCAGGCTGGAGGCGTTCATGATCTGGGAGCGGCCGGGGGCGCGCGAACGGCTTTTTCGATAATGCGTTTGC
>CEUN01066350.1_pt1 | contig 21550 bp, 13 predicted proteins | sample 361501 | NCBI WGS metagenome assembly CEUN01 (sample SAMEA2622801, study PRJEB7988) | marine metagenome | biome: marine biome (ENVO:00000447); feature: marine epipelagic mixed layer (ENVO:xxxxxxxxx); material: "saline water (ENVO:00002010), including plankton (ENVO:xxxxxxxx)" | depth 120 m | reverse complement strand
CTAGTGGTGCTGCTTCTTCGATGAAGACTTTGAACAGCATTCAGTAACTAACCCCCCACTCAATTTGATGACCTTGTCGGCCCATTGAACCGTCGACGCGCGATGTGAAATCACCAGGACGGTCGAGCCTTTCTTGAGCGAATCCAGCGCCGTATGAACGAGCGTCTCGTTCTCCTCATCCAAGGCGCTCGTGGGTTCATCCAAGACAATGAGCGCCGGCTTTCGCATTAACGCCCGAGCCAAAGAAATCCGCTGACGTTCCCCACCAGAAAGGAGAGAGCCACGATCACCGACGATGGTATCCAATTGTTGTGGCAATTGCCGTACAAAGTGCTCTGCGGCAGCCGTCCTGAGAGCTGACCATATCTCCTCCTCACCCGCATCAGGCTTTGCCCACAAGAGGTTGGCCCGAACAGTATCGTGGAGCAACAAATGCTCCTGGGGCATATATGCAGTGGACGCCCTCCACTGAGAAACATTGTCCTCCGAAATGAGCGTCCCATCGACGGACAAAACTCCCGAGCTGGGCCGCAGTAAGCCAAGAACCAGGTCAGCAATCGTGCTCTTCCCGGAGCCGGAAGGTCCGGACAACACGGTTACCTGGTGAGCAGGTATGGCAATGCTGATATTCGATACGGCGGCCAGATTGGCCGTCGGATATATGTATTCCACATTGTTCAGCTCGATGGCGACATCCAGTTTCACCGGCGCAACCTCCGGAGTCGGATGAATATCCACCTGCTCGTCCACATCCATTTCGCGCCGATAGAGCGCCACCAATCCCGGCCTGTTCGACGCCATACGATTCACACCTCGTTGGACTTCTGAGACCTGTGGAATGAGACGTGAGAAAATCAAGATCAACACCAGGATTCTCTCGGGTGCCACTTCAAATTGAACCGCAACACCGACAAAAACGCTCAAGGCGATAGCCCCCAATACGGTGAAGAGAGGAGACACCAATACGGCCGCCAATGCCCGTTTGTTCCCACTCTTCCGGGCTCGTTCGGTAAGTTCCGAGAACGATGCAACCTCGGCATCCTCCATGGCGAAGCTCTTGACCAACTTGATCATCGCCAATCGCTCTCCCATGAGTTCCAGGAGCCGCCGATGGGCGTCTCGCGCAGTCCAAGACGCAGATTCAATCCGACGGCGCAACGGCAACAACATTACCACAATGATGGTTCCGGCGATCAGGCACGCCAATGTCGTCTCGGCCGCCAATTGAAAGGCCACGGCAACATAGGCGATGCAAATTGCACCAGCTGTCACCGTCTGCATTCCGTCGAGAAAAGTCTTTTGCACACTTTCCGCATCCCCTTGCACATTCTGCACCAACTCGCTCTGTGGTATGCCGGAAAGATATTGCCATGGCGCGTGAATGAGTTTCCGGAACAGTCGATCCTTCAACGACCGGGTGAAACCAGTGGCCAATTTGGCCTGGAGTGACTTCTCCCAATATTGAAGAAACGCCACCAACGCGACCAGCAACACGTATCCGGTAAGAGCCGTATTCAGTTCGAGAGTCAAACCACTCGCCTGCCAATAATCCAGCGCCACCTGGACACCGTCTGGCATCGTCGCTCCGTCCTCCAACACTCCGAGAATCGCCAGGAAAGGCAGTATCATCAGCAGACCAACTCCGCGAAGGACAGTTGCGAGCAAGGTCACAATCAGCAACAACGGAATCCGATATCCGGCATAACGCCAAAATCGGATTACATATGTCTTCAGCATACAGGAAGAAAAAAGGGCCAGATCGCTCCGGCCCTTGAGGGAGTGCTGTCAGCCTGATCTCTACGCGAACAGCTCAGACACCGCCTGGGCCTTGACCAGCTCGCGGGGTTGGTTGAGGTGGTTGTAGACGATGGTTTCGGGATCGATGCCGAAGGCGTGGTAGATCGTGGCGAGGAGCTGGGTCGGATGGACGGGGTCCTCGAGCGGGGCAGATCCGGTCTTGTCGGATTTGCCGTGGACGTAGCCGCGCTTGACGCCGGCACCGGCCATGATGCCGGTGTAGCAGTAGGGCCAGTGATCGCGGCCGTCGGCACTGTTGCTGTTGCCGGAGGTGGAGACGCCTTTCTCGGGGCTGCGTCCGAATTCGCCGACGGCGAGGACAAGGGTGTCGTCCAGGAGGCCGCGTTGGTCCATGTCGCTGAAGAGGGCTGCCAAGCCCTTGTCGAGCATGGGACCGGATTGGTTTTTCATGCGGGCGTTCAGGCCGGTGTGCACGTCCCATGAGTGGTTGTTTGAATTGGCGACCTTGGGCCAGACGACTTCGACGACGCGCGTGCCGGCTTCGACGAGCCGGCGGGCGAGGAGGCAGCTTTGGCCGAAGGTGTTGCGTCCGTAGGAATCACGAAGACGTTCGGGTTCCTGCTTGAGATCGAAGGCGTTGCGGGCGCGGCCGGAGACGATGAGGTTCATCGCCTGGGAGTAGTATTCGTTGAGGCTGTATTGTTCGACGGCCTTCTCGATGTCGGGCATGGCCTTGTTGATCTCAGTGCGCAGGCTTTCCCGGCGCTCGAGGCGATGGGAGAAAACGTCGGGACGAAGTTTCAGGTCATCGACCTTGATCTTGTCCATCTTGGTCATGTCCATGTCGTCGCCATCCGGGTAAAGCGTGTAAGGATCGAAGGCCTTGCCGAGGAATCCGGCGCTGCCACCCTTGCCGACCACTCCGCTCTCCTGCAAGGGACGCGGAAGCATCACGAAGGGAAGCATGGGATCGGTGGGCGGACGAAGGCGGATGACGTTGGAACCAAAGTTTGGAAAGTCTTTCGGACTGGGCGGTTCGAGCTGGCCGGAGGGGCTGACCTTGTCGGTCGTGTAACCGGTCATCATCTGGTAGATCGCCGCAGTGTGATTGAAGAGTCCGTTCGGCGTGTAGCTGATCGAACGCATCATCGTGAACTTGTCGTTCACCTTGGCAAGGTTCGGGAGCAACTCGGTGTATTTGATGCCGGGAATCTTTGTGGAGATCGGCTTGAAGACGGAGCGAACGTTGTCCGGCACGTTTTCCTTCGGGTCCCAGAGGTCGAGATGACTTGGTCCACCCTGCAGGTAGATCATGATGACGCTCTTGGCCTTGCCCCAGCCACGACCGCCCTTCTTGCCGGTCGCGAGGGCCTGCAGGTTGAACATCCCACCGAGGGAGAGGCCGAGCATGGCCGAGCCGCCAACGCGGAGGACGTCACGGCGCGTCACGCCGAGAGCTTTGTCGCAGAGGTCTTTTCCGGGTTCACCAGGGATTCTGATCATAGTTTGCCTTTGATTATGTGATTAAAGTGCCAAAGGGGGTTGGGGTTCTCAATGATTAAATAGGAATGCGGGAGAATTCACGAGAGCCCAGGCGAGATCCTGCATGCCCACGAGCCGAACCTTCTTCAATTGCTCGTCGCTGAGCTTCTTGGCGCGCTGGAGGCGGATCAGCTCGGGATCGGGTGGAAGCGGCTGTTCGAATCGCTTCACGACGTTTTCGAGTTCGACCTCTTTCTTGTCGCGCGGAAGCCGGGCTTTTGCGGTGGCCAAGGCGGTCGTGCGGGCGGCCAAGGTCTTGTCCGTGAGCTGATAAGCCGTCTTGAGTTTGGCCAATTGATCCTTCGAGCGCTTGTCGACCGGGGTCCGGATAATAGCTGCCAGACTTTCGGTCAGGCTCAAGCCCGTGGGCTTCTTGCTGGAGGCGAGCGAGAGCCGGAATTTGCCGAAGCGGAAGGGTTTGTTCTGATTGAAGGAATGATTGATGGTGATGGTGACGATCGAACCCTTCGGATTCGCGACCGGCTTCTCAAGTTGGAACGTCGCCCAATGTTCCTTCCCGCCTTGCGGGGAAACGGCCCAACCATTGCGACCATCAGGACGGCCGTCGACTGTGGTGGCGATGTTGAAGTTCTTCTGGGTGAAGTTCGCGACGCTCTTCACGAGTTTCAACTTGGTGACTTTCTTCGGGTCACTCTTCGGCGCGACCCGGACCTCGAATTCGGTCAGCACGAAATTGCCGTCCGTGTGACGACCCGGCCCGTTTCTCGGGAAGGACTTGTCGGTCAATGCCTCAAGGCGAACCGCGCTGATATCCTTGAGCGCCGTTTCAGTGGTGATCGTGTAGATACTCTTGTTGCCCTTCTTGCTGGACGTGACCGTGCCGTCGTTGTTGTTCGTCAACGTGACGCCCCCGGTCGCGGCAAGCTTCGTCGGCTTCAAAATGTGCCACTTCAGTTTCAAGTCCTGCTTCTTCTCCCACTCGGACTGTTTCTTGGGCAACTGCTTCTGATAATCCTTCAAGGCCTTGTCTGCCTTGGCGATCCGGTTCTCGCGATCCTTGGCCCGTTTCTTTTCCTGCTCCTCGATGGACTTGCTGTAAGCTGCGAGTTCGTCCTTGGATTTATTGAGTTCATCAGCGCGTTGCTTTTTCTTCTTCACCATGATTGGTGCGAGTTTCTTTTCGTAGGCAGCGAGTTCGGCAGTCAGTTTCTTATGTTCGCCGGCGATCCCGGCGATGGTCTTCTGAGTGGCCTTCACTTCGCCGTCCGTCGCCGGACGGTTGAGCACGCTCAGGAAGATTTCATTCACGATCTTCTTGTCGTCCTTTTCCTTTTCAACCAATTGCGCGATGGAATTCTTGGGATCGCTGATGGCATCGCCAACGGTTGCGCCACTGATCATCGCCATCACGGGCCCAAGCTGCACGTCGTTGATGCGTTCGCACTCACATGAGCTCTCGCGAGGCGGTTTGCCCATGGTGGCGAAGAATCCGTCCTTCAGCTTGATTCCCGCGTCAGGCAATTGCGCGGCGCGCATGCCGGCTGCCACACCGGGGATCTTGGGTTGTGACCCGAGCGTGCGATGTATCGTGTCGAAGAGCACCTCCGCCGGCAGACGACGAACGATTGCGTGGGAGTAGTTGACCGTGTCGTCTTCGTTCCATTTGTGGGTCGCGATGGAGAGCTGGTAGGTGCGGGATTCGACGATCAGCTTCATCAAGTGGCGAACGTTGAAGCCACTCTTGATGAATTCATTTGTCAGGTATTCGAGTAGTTCCGGGTTGCTGGGAGGATTGCCGGCGCGGATGTCGTCGAGGGGTTCGATGATTCCAGTCCCGGTGAGATAACCCCAGATGCGGTTGGCGTAGCTTTTGGCGAAATATTGATTGTCCGGAGAAGTCATCCAGGCAGCAAGCTGCTCGCGACGGGAGGCTTTCTTGTCGGCCTTGTATCCAGCTGAAAAAGGGAAGGCCGGAGCGGTGACCTCTTTGGTTCTATCGTGGGTGATCTCACCGTCATTCTTGTCAAAGATTTCCTCATAAAGCGGCTTGGCGCCTTCAACTGCCGTTCCGCCGACGTTGCCCTTCGGATTCTTCGGATCGCGCTTGAGACCGACCTGCGCGAAATAGGCCGCGGTTTCGTAATACTGATCCTGCGTCCAACGTTCGAAGGGATGATCGTGGCACTTGTTGCAATTGAAACGCGTGGCGAGGAAGAGGTGGGTCGTGTTCTCCATCAGGTCCGCGGGATTGCGGAGGATCTTGTAATAGGAGGCTGGGGGATTCTCTTTGTTGGATCCCTTGGCGGTGAGGACCTTCTTCGCGAATTGATCGTATGGAGTGTTTTCCTTCACCTCCTTGTGAATCCATTCACGGAAGAGCTTTGCGCCTTCAGCGCCCAGGAACTTGCGATTCACCTGTAGCAGATCGGCCCATTTGTTCGCCCAGTGATCGACATAATCAGCGTTGCCGATGAGCTTGTTGGCGAGTTCGGCGCGCTTGGTGCGGCTGGGGCGTTTGTCGGCGAGGAACTTCTTCACCGCGTCGGCAGTCGGAGGCAACCCGGTGAGATCGAGATGCACGCGGCGGATGAATTCGGCATCCGTGCAGAGGCCGGATGGAAGGATCTTCATGCGCTTCCATTTCGCGGAAACGAGGTCGTCAATGTGGGTCCACGTTTCAGGCTCCTTCCAGACAAAGCCGGTACGATCGCCCATGACCGTCAATGTGGTCGCAGCATAAGCACCTTCGAAGCGGGCCAGAAGGGCGGCTTCACCACGGCGAAGGGTCGTGGCCAATCCCTTGTCGTCGGTCTTCACGATGTCCTGGTTGCTGGTCTCCACAAAGGACTCTGCGGTCACGTCACGTTTTTCGCCGTTGGCGTAAGTGGCGATCACCCGTACCTGCTGGGAGCCACCGATGTCCTGGACTACCGGATTCTTCGGGAAGACCTCAATGCTTTGCACCTTTGATGACTTGAGTTCGAGGTCGCAACCATTGCCGATCCATTCGCGAATGACGTTGTAGTAGTCGCTGCCGGGCGTCGTGCGAGCACCACCCTGGTGGGGGACAGCGGAAGTTGCCTTGAGCAGCATCAGCGAATCATCCGGACGGGCGAAATTGATGCGACGACCGGCAAGATCGTCGGCAAAGGCTCGAACGTCGTAGATCGGATCGTAACCGCGAAGGGAGAGCTTGAAGCCGTTCTTTCCGTCCTTGGCCCCGTGGCAGGTTCCCATGTTGCAGCCGAGCTTGGAAACGACCGGCATCACGTCGCGGACATAGTCGGGCTTGTAAGGCTTGTCGAGATTCGCGGCCTGGATGTTCACGCTCGCCGAGTATCCGGCGTGAGTAATGGCGACCTGCGCCTTTCCGTTCTTGGTTGGCTTCACGAGACCGCGCCTGGAAACCTCAGCCATGTCGCTGGAAGGCTTGTAGGCCGCCTCCCGAGTCAAGTCGATCGTATCACCTGAAGCCAACCAACCAGTGACCAACAACTGTGCGTAATCGTAACGTTTGTTGACCTTCACATCACTCGGCGAAACAGAAATGCCAACGACCTTGTGCAGCTGATTGTCCGGGAGCGGAACAGGAACAAACGCGCGCTTAAGTGAAAGGGTCTTCGAATCAAGCAAACGAAGAACACCGTCGGCGCCGGAGGCCGCGATCGTCTTGCCGTCGGGACTGTAAGTCAGCGCGTAGATCCCACCATCGTAGTTGGCCTTGGTGATCAATTTGGCTCCCTCGGTCTGGTAATCTTCAACCATCTTCCGTTGATCGGGCTTGAAGGATGCCGGGCGAATTCCGAACACCTTCTTCAATGCGTCACTCACTTCGCGTTTCACATCCGCGTTGTAAATGTGAATGTGTCCTCTGCCATTCAAGCTGCTCCCAGCGACGATCTGTTTTCCATCAGGCGAGTAAGCCACTGCGAAGATGCGGCCTTCCATCGGCGGATAGCGCCGGATGAGATTGGAGTTGTCTCCAATGACGCGTTTGGCGATGCGATCCAATCGGAAGATCATGGGCGTGCCGTCCGAGCCGCCAACGAGGACTTCATCCAGCTTGGGATGGCTGGCAACCGCGATCAGTCCACCCTTGAGGGCCTTGGGTGTGATGGAGGTCAGGTTGTCGATGAATCGCTCGGTCGTGAAATCATAGCCCTTGGCCGACATGTCCCGACCGACGGAAATGATCTTGTCTCCCTTCGGCGACCAAGCGGTATCGAGCGCCCAATCGCTGTGCGCGTTGTTGAAGAACACCTGCTTGCCGGATTTGATATCGAACGCCCTTACGGTGTTGTCCGAGCAACCGACCGCGACGTGCTTGTTGTCCGGCGACCACTTGGCACCGTAAATCGTGTCGTAAGTGACAGAGATCGAGTTCTTCAAATTCCACGATCCGACTTCCCAGATCTGAAGTTCGCCCTGGCGAGCTGGCAAGCCACCCGAGACAGCCAGAAGTTTTCCGTCCGGAGAGAATTGAACGGATTCGATGCGCTCAGCCAAACCCACCAAGCGTTTCACCAAGCCGCTTCCGTCTACGTTATGAATCAGCACTTCATGAAAACCTCCCACCGCGATCAACTGACCGTTCGGTGAGTAGTCCATCGTGGTGACGTACGGCGCCTGCGAATAACTCGGCGGATGGTCCATGTCGTAAACCGTCTTCGCACTCTCGGGTGAATCATCGATCGCCCCCTGCTTCACCCAGCTGGAGATCAGCGCGATGTCCTTCGGTGAGAGAGGCGCCTTTCCCTGCGGCATCTCGGCTTCGCCATTTTCCGGCGTGATCAGTCGGACCAGAAGACTCTTCTTCGGATCCTTGGGCACGATCGCCAGTTCATCGCTGTCACCCTTGCCAACCAGCCGCTTGAAGTCGGTCATTACATATCCACCTTTGTCCTTGGCGGGTTGATGGCAGCCCACGCAGTGCACCTGGAAGATCGGGCGGACCTGGGTGTAGAAACTGACCTTCTCTTCAGAAGATTCAGTCTTCGTTTCTGCCAGCGCAGGTGCGGCAACCGCCATCGACAGCGCCAGAGATTTCAGAACGGTTTTCATACGCATTAATAAAACGGGCAATCGGCCTTTGGGACGGGTACAATACACCCGTCACGAACCGAGCGGCAAGATTGAGAACTGACGCTTTCGGAGAGGGAGTATTCGCTTGGTTCTCCGCTGGACAAAGCACCGCTACGCCAAAACACTCCGCTCATGAATTCCAAGAAACCCGAGGGCGAAAAACTCTCACGTCGTTCCTTTACCAAGCGCACCAGTGCAGCCGCTGCGACTGCGTTCGGATTCCAGTTCATCCCCAGCCATGCCTGGGGGCAGTTGACCAAGCCTGCGCTGGCGGGAATCGGTGCCGGCGGCAAGGGACGCGCGGATACCTTTGGATCTGACAAGGCTGGTTTCAACGTGGTTGCACTATGCGATGTGGTGGATATCAAGAAGAACACGGGCGCTGTGCCGCGTCGAATGAAGGGCCTGGTTGACGTCCATAAGAAGTTTCCGAAGACGGAATTCTTCAGCGACTACCGCGAGATGATCGAGAAGATGGGCGACAAGATCGACGCCGTCACGGTATCGACTCCAGACCATCATCACTTCCACGCCTCAGCCCAGGCGATGAAGGCGGGCAAACATGTATACTGTCAGAAGCCGCTGACTCACGGAATCTGGGAAGCACGCATGCTTGCCAAGTTGGCGAAGGAAACCGGCGTGAAGACCCAGATGGGCAACCAGGCACACGCCAACAGCCACATGCGTCGCTGCATCGAGCTCATCCGCGCCGGCGCCATTGGCAAGGTCACCGAAATCCACTCCTGGACGAATCGCCCGGTCTGGCCACAGGGCTTCACCAAGCCGCCGGAAAAAGCCGAGGTGCCATTCTGGATTGATTGGGAGCAATGGATTGGTCCTGCGCAATGGGTCGATTACAGCCCGAACATTGCACCGTTCGCGTGGCGCGGCTGGTGGGAATTTGGAACCGGCGCTCTTGGGGACATGGCCTGTCACATCATGGACATGGGCTACTGGGCGCTCATGCCAGGCGCGCCCAAGAGTGTTTACGCCGAGCAGAACGGCGCGACCAAACTCTCACCTCCGATCAATTCCAAAATCACCTGGGACTTTGGCCCGAGCAAGCACACCTCGAAGAAGGGCTTCAAGTATTTCTGGTACGACGGCTATGTGGATGCACACTTCGATCGCGATTCATGGTCGCTCGTGAAAGGAAGTCCGGACTACAACCATCCGGACCAGGACGTCCTCGAAGGCATGAGCTTCAAGGACTTTGGCAGCGTCATCGTCGGTGAAGAGGGCAAGCTGTTCTTCCATCGCTCCCGAAAGAACTGGGTCTTGAAAACCTCTCACGAAATTGATGGTTTCGAATGGCCCGAACCCTCCATCCCTCGCGCCCCGGGCGAAGACAACTACCAGGAGTGGATCGACGCGATCAACGGCAAGGTGGAGAAAGGCGAATCCAATTTCGAACACTCAGGCCCCTTCACCGAAACCGTGCTCCTCGGTGTGCTCGCCCAACGCTTCCCGAAGCAGAAGCTCCAGTGGAACGCCAAGAAGATGGAGATCAATGGTCGGCCGGAATTCAAGCAGTTCATCCAGCGCAAGTACCGCAAGGGCTGGGAAATCGAGGTCTGAATTCGATCGGCAGGAACTTCGCGAGGCCGCTCCGTGAGGGGAGGCCTTTTAGTTTTGACGCTTGAGCAGATAATCGGCGAGCGCCTCCAACGCTACCGCCTTTCCGCGAAACGGTTTCAGGGCGGCAAAGGCCTTGTCCGTCAATTGTGTCGCAATCTTGCGTGATTTCTGCAGGCCAAGTATCGCCGGATACGTAGCCTTTTCTGCGGTCAAATCCTTGCCGGCGGTCTTGCCCAATTGCTCGGAGGTCTGCGTGACGTCGAGGATGTCGTCGATGACTTGGAAGGCCAGTCCGACGTGATAGCCAAAGTCCGTGAGCGCCTCGAGTTGGCGCTTCGTGCAATTCGCACTCATTCCGCCAAGACGCGCAGAGCAGCAAAGCAATGCGGAGGTCTTGCGTTCGTGGATGTATTTCAATTGCGGAACCTTCAATGGCCTGCCTTCGCCTTCCAGATCCGCGACTTGTCCGGCAATGAGTTGGAGCGAACCGGATGCCTTTGCAATTTCCAGGACGACATCCTGATGAGAGTAACGCGGCCACGATTTGCATTGAGCTGCGATCTCGAAGGCCTGCGTCAGCAACGCATCACCGGCCAGGATCGCAATACCCTCGCCATAAACCTTGTGATTGGTCGGTTTGCCGCGCCGGAAGTCGTCATTATCCATCGCCGGCAGGTCATCATGGATCAGCGAATAGGTGTGGATGCATTCCACCGCGCAGGCCAGCGGCATGGCGTCCTTGTGCGTTCCGCCACACGCTTCGGCTGCGGCAAGCGTCAGAGCCGGACGCATGCGTTTCCCGCCGGCGAAGAGCGAGTATCTCATGGACTTGTGCATGGTCGCCGGTTTCGCCGAAGCCTTCGGGATGAACTTGTCCAAGGCCTGGTTGACTTCCTGGGCGCACTGGTTCACCCACTGCTTCAAGTCGAACTCAGGCGCTTTGTTCTTGGGTGGCATGGCCGCGTTCTAGGAAATGACAGCTGTGGGGGCAAGGGTTGAGTTCGCTGCCTTGAGGTGGTTCCGCGTTGCCACCAAGACGCGTAGAGACACAGGCTGGAGATCGCGCCACCGAGCGCTTCGCTTTGATATCCAAGGACTTAGGCGCACTGCGTTGGGCACGCTGATTCAGCCGCCTTGAGGGTGAATATCGATTTTTGCAGACAAAAGGGGGTGATTTTCCTAGCATCCGCTCACGCTGAGCGAATCAATCGGGGCAGCTCCAACCTTCCAAGTTTATGGCAGCCAAAAAGAAAGCAGCAGGAAAGCGTCAAGGCGTGATCGCCGGCGGCAATTTCATCATCGACCAGGTGAAGATGATCGATGTCTGGCCGCAGCGTCACACTTTGGCAAACATCTCCAGTCAGTCCGAAGGCTCCGGCGGAGCGCCCTACAACGTCCTGCTCGATCTCGCGAAGATGGGAGCGAAGTTTCCGCTCGCCGCGGCCGGATCGGTCGGGAAGGACAAGTTGGGCGAACAGATTCTGGCCGACTGCAAGGCGCACAAGGTTGATACCAAGTTTCTCAAGCCGCACAAATCCGCACCGACTTCTTACACGGATGTCATGACCGAAGAGGCGGCTGGTGATCGGACGTTTTTTCACATGCGCGGCGCAAACGCGTCGTGGACCGGTTCCGACATCGATTTCAAGAAGAGCAATTACAAGATCTTTCACCTCGGTTACCTGCTCCTGCTCGACGCGATGGATGCGCCCGACGCGAAGCATGGGACAAAGGCGGCCGCCCTGCTGAAGAAAGCCCGCGATGCAGGACTCAAGACCAGCATCGATTGCGTCAGCGAAGACAGCGATCGCTTCAACGAGATCGTTCCACCCGCGCTTGAGCACACCGACTACTGTGTCATCAATGAATTTGAGGCCGGCAAGATCACCGGTTACAAGCTTCGCGACGAGAAAGGAAATCTCGACACCGTGTTCCTCCGACATGCGGCCGGGGCTATTCTGCAGAAGGGCGTTCAGGAACTGGTTGCGATACACTTCCCCGAAGGCGGTTTCTGCCGGACCCGTGATGGCAGGGACCATTGGCAAATGTCACTCAAGCTGCCGCAGAAGTACATTCAGGGGACAGCCGGAGCTGGCGACGCCTTTTGTGCCGGATTCCTCTACGGCATTCACCAGGATCAGGATCTGCAGGATTGCCTGTTGAACGGAGTCTGCGCGGCTGCCGCTTCGCTGTCGGATTCAACCTGCACCGGCGGCATGAAATCCCTCACCGCCTGCCTGGCCTTGAAGAAGAAGTATCGCCCGCGCCCACCACTTGAACCCGAGTGGTAAAACGGAGCGAGTGTTAGAAACGTCGAGCTTTGCGCGGCCCTAGCGGCCAGGCCGATGCTGCTCTCCAACTAATCTCCCAGTGGATGGCGCTTGGCCGGATCCTGCCTGAAGTAGCCGGCCAACACTTCATACAAGTCCGGATGTTTGCGCCGCAATTGCGCTGGCTTCTCAAAGAAACACTCCACGGCCACGGCAAAGAACTCTCCGGGATTGGTCGCGCCGTAGTCATCCAACAAGGTTGCCTTGTTTCGCTCGGATCGCTCGATGAGCGTCTCGTATTCGCGGCGCATCACTTCCGCCCAACGCTTGTACTCCGCGCGTGACGTCAATGGAGGCGTTCCGTTCACCACGCCATCCCGAAGATCCAGCTTGTGTGCAAACTCGTGGATCACCACGTTGAGGCCATCAAATGGATTGCGTCCGCCCGCCTTCGAATCACGCCAGGAAAGAATGATCGGGCCGTCATCCCAGGCTTCCCCGAGAGAAGGCGTGCTGGATTCGTGCACGATCCCCATCTCGTCCATCTCCTGCTTCTCCACCGACACGAACTGCCGCGGAAAGATGAGGATCGAATCCACGTTGCAGAAGTAATCATGCTCAATCCCCAGCAAGAGCAGGCACGCCTGGCCGGCAATCGTCACTTTCATCTCGTCCGTCACCTCCAGCCCCTTGCAACCTTCCCAGTTCTTCTCCGCGATGAACACCCGAACCAGCTCGCGAAGCTGCTTCTGTTCGCTGCCCCTCAAGGCCTCATAATGTGGAACGCGCTTTTCCAACCACGGCTCCCACGCAGATGGAAAGGGAGTCTGTAGAATTCCCCGACGACGTCTTCGTTTGAGCCAGCCAAAGATCACAGTGGTTTCAGATCCGGAAGCGGACGATATTACACTTGTCACCGGCGGCTAGTCAGTGACCGATCCGTGATCACCCCAAGTCTCATTTCTTCCTTCTCCGTTTTGGTGCTTCGATCTTGGGAATCGCCTCGTTCCGCAAATAGGGTTCCCGGTGTGGTTTCAGATCATCCCCTTGAGCCTTCGACCATGCGGCCAGCTTCCGCTGCATGGAATTGAACTGGCCGGTGACCGCCAACTTGTCTGCCAGATTGTTCAGCTCCAACGGATCTTTCTCAAGGTCGAAGAACTCAAACTTCGGCCGAGTGTAGTATGCGCTCAGCACTTGCCGGGCTCTGACGTCCTTCTTCGCCGCGGCATCCCACGAATCCCAGAACGCGCCCGCTCCATCTTTGCGATGTCGGTCGGAGTGATTCGTAAACCAGGCATCGGGTCGCAGATTGTGGATGAGCTTGTATTTGCCGATCCGAACACTGCGAATGGGGAAGATGTTCATCACGCCATCCCCCGTGTGCGTCGTGTAAATCTCGGTGCGATGTGAATCCGTCTTTCCAAGCAGGACGGGCTTGAAGGAACGCCCGTCCAGACCATCCGGCACTCCGCCTCCAGCAAGATCGATCAGAGTCGGAATCAGATCCACCCAGCTCACCATCGCATCCGTTCGCAGGCCGGCCTTGATCTTGCCGGGCCATGACACGATCAGCGGAATCCGAGTGCCGGCGTCATAGAGCGTCCATTTGCCCATGTGCCATTGGCCCCCATGATCGCTGGTGAACATGAAGATGAAGTCCTTTCCGAATCGTTTCTTCGAGAAGTTCCGAATACGGCCCATCTCCTCGTCCATGCCCGTGATGTCCGTCAGGTAGCGCGCCCAATGCTCGCGAGTCTCGGGCGTGTCAATGAAATAGGGAGGCAGCGTGACTTTCTTTGAATCGTAGGTGCTCTCGTTGCTCCAGGCCACGTGCGGCCGGCGATCGCCGACCAGCAGACAAACCGGTCCATCCACCTTGGTCTTCGAAAAATATTTCACCACGTCCTTGCTCATTTCCCGTGGCTTGGGTGATTTAAAATCCACGCCTTCCATCTTGTTTCGCCCGTGTGCCACCTTCCCAAAGCTGGCGACGTGGTATCCCATCTTCTTCAACACCGGCAGCAGGAACTTCGTTTCCGGCTTGGGTTGGCTGTGATTCGGATGGGCGCCGTGACGAGCCGGCATGAGTCCTGTGAGCAGTGAAAACCGATTAGGGCAACACGATGGCGATGCAACGTAGGCGTTCTCGAAAGTCATGCCCGATGCCGCGAGTTTCTCCATCATAGGCGTTCGCACTTCCTTTGATCCATAGACTGAGGTTTCAAGCCGGCCCAGATCGTCTGAGATAAAGACCACAATATTGGGAAGTTGGGCCGCGCGGGTGTTGGGCGGAGTCAGACAAGCCACGAACATCAACGTGAATAAGCAGAACTGGATGAACTTCACGCGCCGAGTAAACCGGGCCGGTCTGCGCCGATCAACGCATCAGTGCGGGCCGGGCAGTACTTTCTGAACCTCCTGCCACTTTTGATCGATCTCCCGGCGTTCCTTGGCGGAGGGATGGTACTGATCAATATGGCCGCGGACGTAACCCGCCAACTCACCGATCGCTCGCAGGAAAGACTTGGAAAACTCATCCACGTATTCCTCCAGTTGGCTTGCCATGGCGCAGCCCAGAATCTGCGCCTGGCAGCCATCGAATTCATCCTCCGATCGAACCTCGCGCAGGTAACGGTCGATCACCGGGAAGTAAAACACGAGGGCTCGTGGCCCCATGAACATGAAATCCTCCTGATACGCTTCAGGTGCTTCGACGAACTTCGCGTAAGCCTGATTGAGGTCCAGGCCGCCGAAATTTTTCCAGGCACACTGAGCGTCCAAATCACCGTCGTGAGGATCGAAATCCCGTTCCTTGGGCAGTTGGGATGCATCATTCATAGATCGGCCCGTTGGCCTTGCGCGCCTTTTGGTAGAGCTCACGCCAGCGCTTCGATCGGTCGTCCGGATAAAGCCGGCTATGCGCGCCCTTCTTGTAGAACGGCATGCGTCCTTCCATCCCGGGGCGAAGCATGAAGTTCACACGATCATCGTTCGCAACGAACATTTTTGAGCCGTCGGCGAAAACGGTTTCCACAAGTCTCTCCGGCTCTGGACGTCGCTTGGGCTTCTCAACCTTGAACCGATTCAGCAGATCGAGATCCAGATCGTATCCAAGACCGGGTGCGTCGGGCACATCCGCCATCCCGTTCTTCACCTTGATCGGTCGCGTCAGCAAATCGTGTTGAAAGAGCTGATGGCAGTTCACCGCAGGCCAGCGGGCGTTCTTCAACACGCCACCGAAGTGCAGCGAATAAGCGGCCGTGATTCCCGCGCCCACCAGTTGCAACCAAAACGGCATGTCCACCTCCTCGGAGAAATGCCCCGCACGGATCGTCCTGGTCGCACCGCCTCCGACGACGAAGCCATCACATGCTCCATGCTCAACGACTGCGGCCGGCTTGGGATCACCATAATGCATGGCGATGTTCACCCGGGTGGCGTCACGCAATTTGCGATTCCCCGCGATGTCGGATTGCGGAATCGGCGTCTCGTAAATATCCACCTGCGGATACTTTTCGAGATCCTTGATGATTTTCATGCCTCGATCTGCATCCAGCAGGGTGGCATTAAAATCCATGTCGATCTTGAAGTCTTCCGGCACCACAGCCGCCGATTGTTTGAGCTGGTCGTAAATATCGAACCACGGACGTCCCTTGGTCTTGTAGGACATGTATCCCGTCTCGTATGCCAGCTTGCATTCGGACGCCATGTCTACCGCAGGAGTATCAATATTCCACCAGGACAACGGAGTGGTTTCATGCACTTTGTGCCCCAGCAGTCGGTGCAAGGGAATCTCAGCCGTCTTTGCCACCGCATCGAACAGCGAGATCTGCAGACCGGCGCCCAGCGAATCATCCCACATGATATCCATCGCATTCCGGCCCAGTGCCCGCTTCACATCGCTGTCGCTGGTGACGCCCCAGGTGTAATAAAGCATCGTCTCGCCAATGCCCGTCTTGCCTGAACCCAGCGTCGTTTGGAACACCTCTGAGTAACGCCAATGCGGCAGTTCCCGATCCATCGCCCGGCGTGGTGTGTCGCGATACGGCAGGCGCACGGTTGTCCGCTTGATATCGCGTATCTCCAAGTGTTTCGAGGAAGTGCGGCGCGTTGCAGCGCGGGCATGCGAACCGATTCCGGACATCGCCAGCGCTGCCGCACCCAGACCAGTTGAAATAAAGAAGCTTCGTCGTGAATTCATGGATAACTGTGCCAAATCGTGTGGCTGTCCCGCCGATGACGCAAGAATTCCAAGTCTGTTAATTCGTGGTTTATAGATGGCCGAAATCTACGGACTGAAAAAGTTTGGCGGATTTTCCCGGCTGGCGGGTGCTTACGGGAAATACGATGAAAGCAGGCCTCCAAGATTTGCAGAAATTCGTCCGGAAAAGGGACGAAGCCGCGTTCCATCGCGTCGTCGAAGAGATCATCCGCAAGGCAGCGACATTCCTGCGCAATCCTGCCTCCACCCATGAAGCCTGGGCGTTGAGCTACGTCGAGGCCCGGCGCATTCCCGCTGAGAACATTGAGCAGGCCATCAACACGCTGGAGAAATACCGCAGCGAACCCAAGGTGTTCAACAGCATCGGCCCCATCCTTGCGGGCATTCTTGCCGGCAAAGATCCACAGACTGCGTTGGCCTGGATTCACGAGAACTTCAATCGCCACCATCCACGGGTTGCCAGGCAACTCCTTCAGAAGTGGCCCTCACAAATTCACTCGGGTCCAATGTACAAAGTCTCAATTCGAGACGACCATAAACATGTAACATATGTGACATGTAGGAACACGCGCTTGAACACAATTACTCGCGTCTGGCCAACGCCTTTTGGCTCGCCTCCGAACCGGCTTCACACAATAAACGCCGCATGCAAATTCCCACGAAGTTTGTGATTCTTCTTACCTTCCTCATCGCGGCGATTCAGCCTGCCGAAGCCAGCACGCGCGTTTTGCCCAAAGGAAAACTTCCCGACGATTCGCGCCTGGCCGAGCCAAAGGACTTGAACGGCTACTTCCCCTTTTCGCCCGCTCACTCCAAGGACCAGTGGAAGAAGCGATCGGAATATGTGAAACGTCAGATCATGGTCTCCCAAGGCCTCTGGCCGTTGCCCACTCGCACGCCTTTGAAGCCGGTGATCCACGGCAAGATCGACGAGGGTGACTACACCATTGAGAAGGTTTACTTCGAGAGCTATCCGGGATTCTACGTCACGGGCAACTTGTATCGACCGAAGAAGCTCGTGGGAAAGGCCCCCGGCATCATCTGTCCTCATGGGCATTGGAAGGAAGGTCGCTTCTACGATCATGCGCCGCGTGTGCGGAACGACATCATCATCGGCGCGGAGCGATTTGAGAACGGCGGCCGCAATCACATCCAGGCGCGTTGTGTGCAGCTCGCCCGCATGGGTTGCGTGGTTTTTTCCTACGACATGGTGGGATATGCCGACAGCAAACAACTCAGCTATGACCTCGTCCATCGATTCGCCAAACAACGCGAGCATTTGAACAAGACCAAGGATTGGGGTTTCTTCAGCCCGCAGGCTGAAGCCCGCGTTCAGAATGTGATGGGTTTGTTTTCGTGGAATTCCATTCGCGCGTTGGATTTCATGGAGACGCTTCCCGAAGTCGACACCAAGCGCCTTGCCGTGACCGGTGCCAGTGGTGGCGGGACGCAGACAATGCTCCTCGCTGCGATCGATGACCGGATCGCACTCAGCATGCCGATGGTCATGGTGTCCACCGCGATGCAAGGCGGCTGCACGTGTGAGAACGCCAGCCTGCTGCGGGTAAACACCGGCAACATCGAGTTTTCGGCCCTGTTCGCTCCCAGGCCGCAGATCATGAACAGCGCCGACGACTGGACCCGCGAACTTGCCGAGAAAGGCTTCCCGGAAATCCAGGCGCACTATCAGCTTCTCGGAAACAAGCAGGGCGTGAAGCTCATCCGCGGCGAGCACTTCAAGCATAACTACAACTACGTCACCCGCGCGCAGATGTACAAGTGGGTGAACCAGCATTTCAGGCTTGGAATCAAGACTCCGATTCTTGAGCAGGATTTTCAGTTTCGTGCAGAAGAAGAAATTACCGTCTGGAATGAGGATCATCCCAAGCCCAGGTCCGGTGAAGCCTTCGAACTCGAACTGGTTCGTCATCTTACACAGGACGCCACCATAGTTCTCAAGCCGGCCGAAAGATCCCTCGACGAATTCCGTCGCGTTTATGGCGGTGCCTGGGAAGTGCTCATTGGCCGCAACTTTGCCGACGCCGGAAATACAGAGTGGGAACTCATTTCCAAGGACAAGCAGGATTCGTTCATCCAGATGGGTGGCTTGGTGCGCAACGAAACCCATCAGGAAGTCATACCCGTGACCTGGCTCTATCCCAATGACTGGTCCGGTACAACGACCCTCTGGCTGAGTGAAAATGGCAAGGACGGTCTCTTCGGCAAGGACGGTCAACCGGTCGCGGGCGTGCAGAAACTATTGAACGCCGGTCACACCGTTGTCGGCGCGGATCTGTTCTTCCAAGGTGAGTTCCTCGCAGACGGCAAACCGGTTACGCAGACACGCAAGGTGGAAAACAAACGCGAATTCGCAGGATACACCCTGGGCTTCAATCACAGTCTCTTTGCCAAACGCGTTCATGACGTGATGACGCTCGCCTCCTTCATCGACGGAGACAAACATGGGAACAAGATCCTCAACATTGTCGCGCTCGACGGAACGGGTCCAATTGCGACGGCTGCACGTGCGCAGGCAGGACGCGTTGTCGCCAATCTGGTGGCAAACACAAAGTCACGCCGATTCAGCCAGCTCTTGGATTACCGTCATCCTGATTTCATTCCTGGCGGTGCGAAGTATGGAGACGTGCCCGGCCTGGTTGCCCTCAACGCCCCGCACAACACCTGGATCAACGAACGACCCAGCGGCTTGGCATACCGGGTCTACATGGTGGCCAAAAGCGGAAATCTCACCGGCGGATCTGGGAAAAGAACGGCCGGCGTGGACTGGTTGCTGAAGCAGTAAATTCCTGAAAGGGCGAAGGCATTGTGGAGCATAGCAGGATCGAACTGCTGACCTTCTCATTGCGAACGAGACGCTCTACCAACTGAGCTAATGCCCCATAAACGACGCGCAGAACTATGGAAAAATGCGCGTCCGAGGCAAGCGGTAAAGTAGCTTCGACCGCAGCCCATTTCAGTTCTGCCAGCGTCCAGTCCCACGCACTCCCCACCTTCGACGAATCGCCCGTTCAGCCCTGATCGCCTCGTTGAGCGTGTGCTGCGGGATCGGGCAGGTCTTTGCAATCCCGGGTCTGTCCGCTTTCGCTCGCTGCGACGGTTTTGAATACGCCAGGGTCGTCCGTTCGGGTAGCATGACGTGGCTCGATGGCCTGGATCCAACGCACGTGAATATTCGATCATCCAGGGCGGGCCAGTTTGTTGAAACTGATGGAACCCTTTCGTTGCTTTAGAGACTTGAGATCACGTGACTGAGCCCCCGCCTCCCCAACCGGCTTTGTGGCAACGCATCCGCGGCCGTTGGTCGGCGTTGCCCGCGTGGCTGCGCTGGTCGGTGAAGGGCGCAAGTGCAGTCGTGGCCGCGCCGGTCGCGATGGTCTCTTGCTATCTGCTGCTGGCCTGGGGACTGAGTTCGTCGGTGGTCAACGAGGAGTTCCAAGACGCGAGTGACGGGGTGGAGATCTTCCTGTGGTCTAACGGCGTTCATGTGGACCTCGTCGTTCCCCGGCGCACCGATCTTTTCGACTGGAGCGCCTGGTGCCCGGCCAGCCACGTGAAAGGCCGGATGACGGGGCCCTGGGTGGCGATGGGGTGGGGCAATCGACGGATCTACCTGGAAGTGCCCGAGTGGGAAGATTTGACCTTAGGCGTTGCACTTGAATCTGTCTTCATCCCCGGCGCGACTGTCATGCACGTTTCGAATGTTTGGGACATCCAGGCTGCATCCCGCACACGTCGAATCGTTCTCACCCGCAAGCAATACCGGAGACTCGTGGAACACATCCAATCCGGTTTCGCGCTGCAACCCTCAGGAATACCAGAACGGATCGGTGAGTTTTCGTACGGCGACCACGACGCCTTCTATGAAGGCAATGGCAAATACAGCGCCTTCCTCACCTGCAACGAATGGAGCGCGAGCGGTTTGCGAAAGGCAGGCGTGAAGGTTGGCCGCTGGACGCCATTGGAAAGCCATCTCATGAAGCACTTTCCGGCAGTCGAGGAAAGTGGTGAAGGGGAATAGATAAGACGAAAGCCGTTTGGGAAGTACCGGTGAGTGGGCTCGAACCACCACTCCCTTGCGGGAACCAGATTTTGAATCTAGCGCGTCTGCCAATTCCGCCACACCGGCTTCGGGGCCGAAAACATACGGCACGAAGAATCGGCTGGGCAAGGGGAGAAATTCTGGGAAGGGCGGAAAGGTGTGTGATTGAAAACGGGCAACTGAGAACCACACGATTAAAAAGCGCGCGCGTATGACAGCAGTCAGATCAAACGGTTTTCGGAGCGTTCTCTGTCGCCATGGCCACTTGAGCCGCACGAATCATGAACTTGGTGAACTTACCCAAGCCGTGCTCTGCGGTGATGCCCTTGACCAAGGCAGCGACAACGGTCCGGAGTTCCGTAGTCGGCACATGGATCAGTGAGCTTACAAGAACGGAGTGAAGCTCCACTTCATCAATCCGGGCAAGCCCACGCAGAATGCCTGGGTCTACAGCATGAACTCGCAGATCCGAAAACGTTTGCTGAACCCACACTGGTTCGCCAACTTGACCGAGGTGCGGGAACTGCCCTAACAATGGGCCGGACCTACAACACAATCCAACGACACTGTTCGTTGAACCAACAGACACCCGAGCAGTTCGCCGCTCAAGCCCGACTCCGGTCGGCTACGCCTCCCTCCGTCGGACTTGAGCAAAATCAAAACATGAAACCACCGTCGGGACTAACATCGTAAGTGCTACGGTTCAGGGGGCAGCGCCACTGCGTCTACAACACGCTCGCCATTTTCCTGCTCTCCGGTCAATGCCCCCAATAACTACCAGCTGATTCCATTATCATACGGGTTTCTTCGCCTTCAATAATGAAGAGATTGCCCCATTGTCCGAAATCAATCATCTTGCCCTTTGCGTCGGCGACGCTCCAGAGCCCATTGGCAATAAAAAGATCCTCCGCGATCATCTTCACTCCAAGTATCCTGACATCGAGGTTTGATTCTACAAATGGGCTTCCATCACCGTAGGCATTGGCTATCCCTCTTCCAATCTCATGGCGGCCCACCTGCGCCGTTTCATTCTCCGAAAGAACACGAATACCGTTGGCCGTGAATTCGTTGATC
>CEUN01152847.1_pt1 | contig 21610 bp, 16 predicted proteins | sample 361501 | NCBI WGS metagenome assembly CEUN01 (sample SAMEA2622801, study PRJEB7988) | marine metagenome | biome: marine biome (ENVO:00000447); feature: marine epipelagic mixed layer (ENVO:xxxxxxxxx); material: "saline water (ENVO:00002010), including plankton (ENVO:xxxxxxxx)" | depth 120 m | reverse complement strand
ACGATGCGCTTCTGATCGTCACGCGCGGCGGCGGCGGGGCGCACGCCTGGGGTGACGATGAGGAAGTCCGAGGGCACCACGGCGCGGATAGCCGCAGCCTCATGGCCTGAGGTGATCGCGCCGTCGAAACCCGCGCGGGCTGCCATCTGCGCGCGCTCAACAGCAAGCTCTTCGACCGTGCTGTGGCGGCCAAGCGCAGCGACATCGGCATCGTCGACACTGGTTAAAACCGTCACGAGCAGAAGTTTGGGCCGCGCACTGTCACCGCGGCCTGCCAGCGCCGCGGCCATGGCCGCTTCGGTGGTCTCCCCGCTCCCCTGGATGGTCAGGAACGTCGCCCCCGTGCGCGCTACGCCCGCGACGCCCCCCTGCATGGTGGCGCCAATGTCAGCGTACTTGTAGTCGATGAAGACCTCTTTTCCCGCATTCAGGAGGTCCAGAACGAATGGCTTGAACGAGTCATCCCACTGGATGTGGAGGCCAACCTTGTAGAAGGAGACGACGCCTTCCAGCTCGGAGACGATGTCGCGCGCCTCAGCGACACTCGGAACATCGAGTGCGACGATCAGGCGGCCGGGCGCGTGCACTCGCGGGCCGGCCATCACAGATTCCGCCTAATGCGTGGTCGTCCACACGCGGCAGGCCGCGTCGATGCGCCGCAGGCTCTCTTCGAGAATCTCGTCGTCGTGGGCAAGGGAGAAATACCGCCGGTTGATGGGCAGAACATAGATGCCCTGACGCACGAGTTCCAGATCGAACTCCTTGCTGGCGATCATATCGCCCGAGGCGTCCATGTCGGCCTGATTCCGGGGCGGGGCATCCCGGAAGAGGACATTCCAAAACGATGCAACGCCGTAAGACAGAACCGGCATGTCGTGCTTGTCGAAGATCTTCTGGGCCTCCTCGCGCATCTTCTCCGCCTGCCCGTTAAGGAAGTCGTAGAAGCCGGGCTTCTTGAGTTCGCGCAGATTGGCAAGACCAGCCGCCGCCGCCAATGGATTGCCGCAATGGGTACCATTGACGAAAACGTAGTCGTCCTCACCACGACGGCGTGGATTGGCGTGATTGAGGATTTCTGCCGGTCCCGCGACCGCCGACAGGGCTGCACCGCCACCGATGATCTTGCCGTAAGCCGCAAGATCCGGTGTCACACCGTAGTAACCCTGACCACCGGCATAGGACATGCGGAAGCCGGACACCACTTCATCGTAGATGAGCAGGATATCGAATTCGTCGCAGAGATCACGCAAGCCCTGATGGAAGTCGGGGTGCGGCGGGATGTTGCGCTGCACCAGTTCGGTTGTGATAGCCGCGATCTCGTTGGGATGTTCCTCGATGATCTTGCGCACCGCCTCAAGATCGTTGAAGGGTGAGACCAGCACGGTGTCCTGGACGGCCTGGGGAATACCGGCACTGTCAGGCACGCCATGTGGGAAGTTCGTGATGTGCGGCGTTTCGGTCGCGCCACCGCCGAAGGTACTGATGGCGGAATAGTCATGGGCACCGTGATAGGCGCCCTCGAACTTCATCACCTTGTCGCGCCCGGTAAATGAACGCGCCATCCGCAAGGCATAAGCATTGGCCTCCGACCCCGTTGAGCCGAACACCACCATCTCGGCACAGGGAATGGCGTCGACGAGTTCCTTCGCGAGCTCGATCACCGGCACATTGAGATTGCCGAAATGCAGGTGGCCGCGGCTCATCTGATCGGTCATCGCCTCTGCGAGAGCCGGATGGGCATGGCCGAGAATGTTGACCGACGCGGCCATCGAATAATCGATGTACCACTTGCCGTCGATGTCCTGGAGTTTGGCGCCCTCGCCCTGGTGCACGACGAATCGGATGTCGTCGGGGTTAGAGTAAACTGCGAGACCGGCCCCGGGCAGCACCTGCTCGGCGATCTCGTAGTACTCTTTCATGCTGCGCGTGCCGGGAGCGCCCGCCTCTTGTTCTGCACTGGCATCGGATTGGCTCATGGATCTCACTCCTTGCCGTTGCTCGGGAAGATGTTGTTTCCCGTCGGACTAGCCTTCGTCCTTATACTCGCAGACCAGGGCACCTGAGTCATGAAGCTCGACGTGCCAGCCCGGCGGCACGATGGAGGTCCCGCCGGCTTCTTCGACGATTCCCGGGCCGATGAAACTGAATCCGGGCTGCATGCAGGACCGGTCGTAGATCGGACACTCACACCACTCGCCGTTGAACCAGGCCCGTCGGTGCTCGAGCAACGGCTCACCTGCAGATTCGGGCTCGAAGCTCAGTTCCGTCTTGTCCACCAGTCCGATTGCCGTGAGTCGGATCGTCGTGATTTCGGCGTCGTTCTCCTTGTCGGCGTAACCGAATGTCTGTTCGTGACGTTCATTGAAGGCATCTCGAAGTGGCTCATTCGAGGCCCAATCCGGTTGCCATGGAATACGTAAAGTGAAGGACTGCCCGACATAGCGTATGTCGCAGATATATTCGAATTCCTGCCGGTCACAGCCAAATCCGTCCGCCTCGAGTTCTGTGGCTCCGGTCTTACGCATGGCGTCAAAGCGCGCCCGCAGGTCTCCGGTATCGACCTCGCGCAGGCGACCCTTGAAGGGGTCGGCCTGGTCGCGGCGCTGATCGGCCAACAACTGACCGAGTGCCGACAGGTGGCCTGGAAAACGTGGAATGATCACGTTCCTGATGCCGAGCTCTTCGGCGACCAGGAAGACGTGCATGGGACCGGCACCGCCAAACCCGACCATGGTGAAATCGCGGGGATCGAATCCCCTGTGGACCGACACCTCGCGCACGGCACCTGCCATCTTGGCGACCGCAATGCGCAGCACCGAATCGGCGAGACGGACGGGATCGGCATCGGCCACCCCGAGTTTCTCGGCGACATCCTTGAAGGCCTTTTCGGCCAGTTCGTAAGAGAGAACCAGGCCTCCTGACAGCTTGCGTTCGGTGGGCAACCGCCCCATGACGAGGTTGGCATCCGATATCGTCGGGTCGGTCCCACCGCGCTGATAGCAGGCTGGTCCCGGCACGGCGCCGGCACTCTGTGGGCCCACCTCCAGCGTTCCGTCCGGACGCACCCAGACGATGCTGCCGCCACCCGCACCAATGGTATGCATGTCGAGCTGTGGGACCTGCAGCGGATAAGCATCGATCTGGTTGGCGTGAGAGATGCGCGGGCTGAGATTCGAGACCAGGGCCACATCGGTGCTCGTACCGCCCATATCGAAGGTGATGACATTGTTCTGTCCGGCGAGTTCGGACACGCGCACAGCGCCATTGACGCCTCCGACCGGTCCGGACAGAAACGTGTTGACCACGAAGTCCCGGGCCCGCTCGATGGTCATGGCGCCGCCGTTCGATCCCATGATGTTCACTGGTGCGGCGACACCTTGGCTCTCGAGTTCGTTCACCAGGGTATCGAGGTAACCGATGAAATTCGGTGTCAGGTAGGCGTTGAGGACAGCTGTGGAGAAACGCTCAAACTCGCCGCGTTCGCGCACGACCCCCGACGACGAACAGATATGGGTCCCGTTCATCAGCTCGGAAAGCGCCGCTTCCGCAGCCTGTTCATTCTCCTCGTTGACGTAGGAGTTCAGGAAGCAGACCGCGACGGCTTCCACGCCTTCCGCCTTGAACTTGTCTACAACGCCCGAGAAATCGATGCCGTCCACCGGGCTCAAAACTTCGCCGTCCGAAGCGATCCGCTCAGGCACTTCGAGTCTGATGTCCCGGCTTACCAGCGGATCCGGCCGGACGAACTTGATATTGAAAAGTCCGCCGATGAGCCTGCGGCATTTGCCAATTTCGAGGACGTCACGGAATCCCTCGGTGGTCACCAATCCGGTCTTGGCTCCCTTGCGCTCCAACAAGGCATTGGTCGCGATTGTCGTTCCGTGGACGAATGCGACGATTGCGGCATGTTCAATCCCCAATGCCTCCAATGCGTCGAGCACTCCCCGCCATTGCTCTCCAGGAAGCGAGGGAACCTTCGCGGACAGAAACTTCTTGTCGGCGAGGTCATAGCAGAGCACATCGGTGAACGTTCCCCCGACGTCGATTCCAACCAAGTAATTTTGAGCGGTCACATGTTCCTCCTCGACCAAATTCAGGCCAATGGTTCGCGACGTACAGGGCGGATTTCGACCGCATCGCCCGGCACCGCAACCAGCAAGTGAAGTGCATCGGGGCCCACACGCATTGCGCTGTCCCCGTTCGAATCATCAAGCTCAACCCAGCCGCGCAACAACGGACCCGTTCCCGAAAATATCTCAACGAGATCACCATCGGTTGCTCCGACCTGTGACGCGATCGCCGAGGGAATCCGGAACACGCGCCGATCGCCGGCATACAGATCCTCGTTGGCGGCTTCGAGCGTGAGACAGACGCGCGCTTCACGTAAAGCGACGCGCTGCCGTTCGGTCGCCGTCGCGTCGACAGCGCCGTCTTCGCCGCAAACAACGCCGTAGCGGGTCTCGGCAATATTCTGAGTGATGTAGCCCATGCGCGTATCACGGGCGACCATAGCGGGATCGCGCTCAAGGGGGTCACCATAGCCACCACCACCGGCTGACTCGTAGCGGACGACGTCACCTTCGCGCAGTGGAAACCCGGACACCTTGCCCGGGATGGGCGAGGGTTGAACGATCTCACCATCGCGGACGACAACGAAGTTGTTCGCGGCTCCGTTGGCGGCGCCGTGAACCCCGAGGGGCGGAATGGTGCACTTGTCGGTAAGAACCGAAAGCTGCCCCGACTGGCTCAGCAGGCGGAGGTCACGACGCAATCCGAGGCCACCTCGATACTCGCCGTCGCCGCACGAACCCACCCTGAGTTCCGAGCGTTCGACTCGCAACGGATACTGGCTCTCAACGACTTCGATGGCGTGTAACGAGTTGAAATCGCCTTCGTTGTATTGACGCACAGAGTTGTTGCCATCCAGACCGTCCGATGCCCCCGTACCGCCCGACGGCCATTCGTAAAGAATGAAGATGTCGTCACGATCCATGTGTTTGCCGACAGTGTAGATGTGGTTTGCCCCGCCTTTGAGGTCGCCCACTTTCATTTCCGGCACGGCCTGTCCGAGGGCGGTGGCAACCAGCGTGTCCATCAATGCCTTCACTTCCACCATACCGCCGCACGGTGCCGGGTGCCGTGCATTCACCATGGATCCCTCGGGCGCAATGATGGTGATGGGCTCGAACGAGCCATGATTGATGGGTGTGTACGGGTCGAGAAAGGACTTCGTGATCGAGCCTAGCGACGTGAGCGTCATTGAGGGCCCGACGTTGGTCGGACCGGCCGCCTGCACGGACGTCCCCGTGAAGTCGGCGATCATTTCGTCCCCTTTGATGGTGAGCTTGAGACGCGCGACACGCGGGTTAGGATCCACGCCATCGGACTCAATGTAGTTCTCGGCGTAGTAGTCACCGTCCCTTAGGCTTTGGATGCGATCCCGCATCACTCTTTCTGAGCGGTTGAGGATCTCCTCGATCGCTTCGATAAGATCATCGGGGCCGAAACGCTTGAGCAGGCGTTGGATGTGCTCTTCGGCTTTGCGGGCAGTGCCGTACATGGCGTTGAAATCACCCATACGCTCGGCGGGGAGGCGCATGTTCTCGATGAGAAGACGTAGGAATGTCTCGTTCATCGCGCCCTTCTCGCAGATGCGTGTGGGCGTGATACGCATACCCTCCTGGTAGATCTCCCTGGCCTGACCCGAGAGCGATCCGGCTGTCATGCCGCCGACGTCGGCCCAGTGATAACGGATTGCCGCGAACAGCACGGGCTTGCCTCGCGAACACACGGGATGGAGCATCAAGATGTCGTTGAGGTGTGTGCCGCCCGTGTAGGGGTCGTTGTGCAGAAACACATCGCCCTCGTGGATGTCATCCTTGAATGTCCGAATGACTTCGCGGGTCGAATAAGGCACGGCAATGATATGGACGGGCGTATCGCCGTCGGATTGCGCGACGTGGCGGCCATCCGCCGTCAGCAGTGCGCAGGAGAAATCATGCCCCTCATAAATCACGGAGGAATACGAGGAATGGATGACGTTGGCACGCATCTCGTGCACCACGGCAATCAATGCCTCGCGTATCAACTCCAGAAGACCGAGTTGGTCCATTCCCTACTCCTCGCCCGAAGCATTCTCTGAAGTTCTGACCCAGGGTGGAACACCCCAAACCGATGGTTCGCCGACCTCTTGCGGCTAAGGATGCCACAAAAGGGCTGGTCCGTGCCAAGGGCGGCACTGCATGGCTGATATGCACCCCACGTGCTAGCGTGCCTCAGACAGGCGGGACATTGGATGGAGGTCACGATGAGTGCGTTGAACGAATTCCCGATGCCAGCACCGGAAGCGCCCGATCTGGCCATCGACCCGGCGGAAGGTATTGCTTTCATCGATGGGGACTACCGCCCGCTGCGGGACGCCAAGATCTCGGTCCTCGACTTCGGCTTCATGCGTTCGGACTGCACCTTCGACACCGTCAAGGTATGGGACGGCAGGTTCTTCTGCCTCGGCCGTCATATCGACCGGTTCCTGACCTCGTGCGAGACCCTGCGCCTGGAGCTCCCGGTGACCCGAGATGAGCTGATCGACATCCATTTCGAGTGCGTGCGCCGGTCCGGACTCCAACGCGCACTGGTGAAACCGATTTGCACCCGCGGCATGGCCGTACCCGGATCGCGTGATCCCCGCGACGCGACACCGAACTTCTTTGCCTATGCGCAGCCCTACTCGGACACCATCAAGAAGGAGGTGCAGGACCGCGGTCTCAACATGATCATCGCATCTGTGCCCCGTATTTCTCCCGATTCGGTAAACCCGAAAATCAAGAACTACAACCGGCTGGACTTCGTCGCGGGTCTGTTCGAGGCCTATGACCGTGGTGGTGACAACGTACTCCTCCCAGACGAAGACGGCAACATCACGGAAGGTCCAGGATTCAACGTCTTCATCATCAAGGACGGTGAGGCAACTACACCGCATCGCGGCATGCTGGAGGGCATCACGCGGCAGATCACCTTCACGCTTTGCGAGGAGCTGCAGATCAAGACCCACGTCGCGCCTGTGCCGACGGTCGATCTCCTGGCCGCGGACGAAGTGTTCATCACATCGACGGCGGGAGGGATTATGCCGATCACGATGATCGATGGTGAGCCGCTGCAATCGGGCAAACCGGGACCCAAGACCGAGCAGATCCAGGACCTCTACTGGTCGAAGCACGAAGATCCAGAGTGGACGACCTCGATCGATTACTAGCCCAGAGAATCTGAGGCCCCGTCGATGGCCAACCGAAAAGCGCTCGTAGCGGGCGGTCTCGGGATCGTTGGACGTGCTCTTGTTCAGCACCTCGACACGCTGGACGATTGGGACACCGTGGCACTTTCTCGCCGTGAACCGGATTTCGAAACTACTGCACGTTTCATTTCCGTCGATCTGACGGATCGCAGCGCCTGCGAGGCATCGCTTGCCGGGCTCGATGACATCACACACATCTTCTTTGCCGCCGTGGGCAGCGCGTTCTACGCGGAAGGTGCGCCCCAGTCACCAGCGGAGGAGACAGCTCTCAATCTCGACATGGTGCGCAACCTGGTTGAAGTGGTGGCGCCCCAGGCCCCAGGGCTGGACCACATCCAGTTGATCCACGGGACGAAGTGGTACGGCAATAACTTCGGCCCCTTCAAGACACCCGCGCAGGAGACCGATCCGCGGGTCATGCCGCCGTTGTTCTATTACGCCCAGTTCGATTGGCTGAAAGCCTACCAGCGAGGCAAAAGCTGGTCTTACTCAAACCTGATTCCGCATGGAATATACGGGTTCGCGGTCAAGAGCCCCTACAACCACCTGATGGCCCTGGCGCTGTACGCCTGCATTTCCAAGGAACTCGGGCTACCGTTGCGCTGGGCCGGCCGCCCGGGCGCATTTACCGCCCTCTATCAGTGGACCGAAGCCGCATACCTTGCCAAAGGCATGGTCTGGTCCGCGACAACAGAGGCGTGCGCCAACGGGACATTCAATTTCACCAACGGCGACTACGATCGCTGGTGCAATATCTGGCCACGGATCGCACAGTTCTTCGACATGGAATTAGGGCCGGTACAAACCATCAGCCTAGCGCAGATGATGGTTGACAAAGGACCCGTCTGGGAGAACATCCGCCAGCGCCACGACCTGCGCTATGGCATGGACGATCTAGTGGATTGGCGATTTCCGGATTGGGCCTATGGCGCCGAATTCGACCAGATGTCGAGTATGACCAAGGTGTGGGAACACGGCTGGTCTGAGGTCAATCCGTCGGGCGACATGATCCTTCGCCTGCTCAGCGATCTCCGGCGGGACAAGATCATCCCGTAGCCACCGCGCATGCCGGCTGGTGTGTGCGCATGAAAAAGGCCGGTCTGAACGTGACCATGGCGCATCCGAAGATCAACAAGGATCACACGGGTACGGCGTCGTTCACGCTGATGATCGTCATCAACGGCACCAAGGTCGCCAAGGCGGCAACGGCCTACCTCAACGAGTACATCGGCAAGGAGTACCAGTTCCAACTGGCCAAGAAGACGGGTGTCGTTCCCGTCAACAAGAATGCCATCAACCGCATGCAGAAAGAGCCGTTGCTGCAGGAGATGATGATCCTGGATTCGAAGAAGATGGAGCGCATGCTCACCATCGATTTCAGCCAGATCAACGTCAGCGAGGTGACGGACAACTGGTCACGGACCGTCGGCAACTAATAGCGGCCTGCGGCTCTCCGAGCCTGGTGATTATCGGGGCGGCTCAGTCTTATGGACGGGTCGCCCCGTTTTCCACCCAGTTCAGCGCGGCCCGACCAGCGAGTTGCGCGCGAGCAGGGCCAACGGGATCAACGCGAGCGCCCACACCGTCATCACGAAGAAGTCGTTGGCGTAGCCGACCATCTGCGCGTGACGGACGATCTGTGAATCAAGCGTCGCAACACTGGTCAGGCTCTGAAGGTCCCAGAAACTGAGATTTTCCGGCAACCGGAACAGTTCGTTGAAGGGCTCCGCGTTCTCGGTGAGTGTGGCCCGGCTTTCGGTGGCAAAGCGTACAAACAATGTCACGGCCGCGGATATACCCACGGAGGTCCCGAAATTCCGGACCAGCGAGAACAACGCAGCCGCTTCCGTGCGCCGTTCCTGGGCGAGGGTGGAGTATGTGATCGTAATGATCGACATGAAGATGAACCCCATGGCGATGCCCTGCAGCACATTGGGCCAGACGATATCCCAGATACCGATACCAAGATCCCATTGGGACATGGCCCAGGTCGTGAAGGCCTGCAGGATCAAGCTGGCAACGAGCAGTTTCCGACAGTCCACCTTTCCCACAATGCGCCCGGCAAGCGAGAGGCCTACGATCTGGCCCAGACCGCGGGGCAATAACAGCAAACCGATGGTCAATGCCGGGAAATCCCGAAGATCCTCGAGCATGTTCGGCATCAGAACCATCGGAATGTAAATGAGCGGGCTGTAGAAGAACATCGTGATCAGCCCGACAGAGAAGTTTCGGTCTTTGAATATCCTTGGATTGAGAAACGGATTTCGAGCCGTCAGGATGTGGGCGACGAAGATGTAGAGCCCGAACCCGGCGACTACCGTCAGCAGAACGATCTCCGTCGACTCGAACCAATCGAGACGTTGGCCCTGGTCGATGGTGAACTGTGCCGCCCCGATGCCCAAGGTCACCGCGACAAAGCCGAACCAGTCGAACCGCAAACCCCGCTCTGCCGGCCATTCCGGCACGTAGACCAGACTCGCGAAGAACGAGAATACAGCGAGAGGCACCATGGCCAGGAATACCAGGCGCCAATCGCCGATTTCCGTGAGGTAGCCACCCACCGTGGGCGCCGCGACCGGGCCGACGATCAGGCCCACCGACCATACCGCCATGGCCATGCCTTGGCGCTCACGGGGATATATGTCGAGCGCGATCGCCTGGGTGATGGCAATCAGAGGTGCACCGGACAGCCCCTGCATGATGCGCCACAACACGACTTCCTCAAGGGTTGTCGAGATGCTGAGGAGTAGACACGACGCGATAAACAGGCCGATGCAGAACAGAAACAGGCGTTTACGCCCGAACCGGGCCGACAACCATGCTGTCGGCGGTATGCCGATTGCCGAGGCGACAATGTTACCGGTGACGACCCAGGAGATCTGGTCGATGCTGGCAGACAGGTCGCCCTGCATCTGAGGCAGAGAAACGAGAATGATCGTTTGCGTGCTGGCGTATACGGCGCCAGCAAAAACGACGATCGTCAGGATCAGTGCGCGTTCGAAGGAAGTGTGAGACTCCGCAGCGTCAGGCGTTGCCACTAGCCGCCTCTAATCGACTCCCATGCCTCTCGCCCGTGGGTCAGCATCTCGCGCTCACGTTCCGTGTCGATGGAAACCGTCACCGTCATGCCAGCCCGCAAGGGAGGCTTGTCGCCGCTCGGCGACACGACGATCCGGATCGGCAGCCTCTGCACGACCTTGACCCAGTTACCGGTGGCATTCTGGGGCGGCAGAATCGAGAATTCCGCGCCTGTCGCCGCACTGATCGAGTCGACGCGTCCATCCCACATGACGTCCGGATAGGCATCCACTTCTACCGTCACCCTCTGGCCCACCACCACATGCGTGAGCTGGGTTTCCTTCAAATTGGCTTCGATCCAGTGGTTTCGGCTCTCGATGACGCTGAACACGGGTTTACCGTCCTCAACCCATTCGCCGGGTTGCAACTGCATGCGGCTCACGATCCCGTTGGTCGGGGCGGAGACCGTGGAGTAGCTGAGCATCAGCTTGGCCTGATCACGCTCCGCCTCCGCTTCCAGATAGTCGGGATGCTGCTCCACCGGAGTCAAAGGGTCGCCGCCCAGATCCGCCACCACCCGGCGTATCTTCTGGCGCAGCGCACGGACGGTTTGCTGTGAGGTGGCCAGCTGATTCTCGGCTTCGTCAAGACGCACGGCCGTCGCGACACCACGTTTTTGCAGCTGTTGTTGACGCTCGTATTGTCGCTGCAGAAATTTCTGCCGCTCGAGCACTTCGTCGATTTCCGCTTCAATCTGTGCGTATTCGGCCCGTTTCGATTCGATCTCGTTGCGCACTGAAAGAATTCGCGCTTCGGCGCGGTTGATCGCGATGTGCAGCGGTTCGGGATCGATCTGGAAGAGGACATCTCCCGCGCCGACGGACTGGTTGTCATCGACCTTCACGTTGATCACGCGTCCCGAAATATTGGGCGCGATGGCGATCATGTTAGCCTTGACGTAAGCATTCTCCGTCGTGACATAGCGACCTCCCTGGGCGTACCAGGAAAGGCCACCGATCGCCGCAGCCACGGGCACAATCAACAGTAGCAGCAGCCGGATAAATCCTCGGCCCCGACGCCGTCTCGGTGGTGGCGATTGTTGTTGTTCGTCAGTCACGATGTTCTTGCAATCTGGCGTTCAAAGCGTTGTTGACCTCTTCTATACACGATTCATTCGCTCGCGAAGCGCATTTCGAGAAATTAATGCGAGTACCGTTTCATGCCGCCATCGACCTCGATAACCGTGCCAGTGACATAGCGGGCAATGGGTGAACACAGGAAAACGATCATGCAGGCGATGTCTTCCGGATCACCGAAATAGCCGGCGGGAATATTGGCGTCAGCGAACTGCTGGCGGCTTTCCTCGGTAGGATAGAGGCGCTCGGTGACCTGCTCACTCATGATCCGGCCCGGACAGACACAATTGGACGTGATGCCATTGGCGCCCACCTGATTGGACAAACCCTTTGACCAGGCCTGAATCGCCGCCTTTGCAGCAGTGGAAGCGCTCGCGGCAGGCGGCTCCTGCGTTCCCGTCAGATTGACGATCCGTCCGTACTTGCGCTCCAGCATTCCGGGCAGGAAAGCGCTAGTCAATCGACGGGTCGGCTTGAAGTTGAGGTCGAAGAGATTGTCCCAAACTTCGTCGGGGGCATCCATCGGTGACGCCGCAGCCGCGCCGACATTGTTAACCAGGACATCGAGATGACCGAAGGCATCATCCACAACCTTCTTGATGACATCCGGAGCGTCCGCCGAATTGACATCCACGGGGATGACTACGGGACGTTCGGCGCCCGTGCCGGCGATCTCATCCGCCAATTCGTTCAGCAGGTTCTCGCGTCTCGCTGTGATGGCAACCCTGGCACCCTCGGATGCCAGCATTTTCGCGACTCCGTGTCCGATCCCAACACTTGCCCCTGTAACGAGACACGTTTGATCCTTCAGTTGCAGGTCCATTCCCTACCCCTTCAAATTACGATGTCAGTAAGGCGGAAGCAGCCTTCATCCGTCAGAAGCCCCCGCCGGCTACCATAAACTTATCATGAATTCCAAACGCGCGTGCAAGTACGCCGAGCTTCGGCGAGCGCTGCCGATGTCGAACTCGTGATCTCTATTCCTGATACTCCACCGCACTCAGACGCCTCACGAGCGCCACGGACATGGCCGACATCATCTCAAAACAAGCCCCTCGCCGGAGGCGATAGCCGCTCCCGTGGGATCGTGTGTTCCTGCCAATGCACCCAGCGCCCGGCTCTAAGAATACTCGCCAAGGCGCTGATGTGATCTGCCCCTCCTCAGTGATCATCCCCGCTATTACCCGCCCCAATTGACCAGGACAGATCAAGCCATACGGAATGCACATCGTCATCAGCCAGGTCGTCGGAATCGTCATGGTTGTACTGAAGGCGCAGCTTCGCACTGGGCGCGAACTGCCATTGCGCGAGCGGGGACACCCGAGAGCGATCGGTACGGAATGGATCCGCCTCCCGATTCGCGAAGTTCCCTACGCTTTCGCCCGAACCTGTCGCGAATTCGTACCGTAACCCCAACGCCCATTCGGAGCTGAGCCCGTACAGGAGCTGCGAATACAGACCCCAGTCTTCGAGATCGTCTGCGGCCAAGCCGCTGTTGGCGTCGACAACCGCTTCGTAGTCCCGGTACATGGCTTCCATCACCCAAAGCATGTACCGGTCCCCTCTGAGAGAGATCTGTGACGACACATCGGCACCGAATATTCTCGTCTGAGCGTCGTTGCCCGTAGCATTGGGCCCGAACGCTCCCGAGATGCCGAACATCCACTGCTGCCCACTACCGAAATCCGCACCATGGGAAAGGCGTGCCGCGTACACCAGCTCCGCCAAGTTGTCGATTTCGTTTGCATTGGCGGAACGTCCTCCAATTGGTGCTTCCTCAAACACCTCATCGTTGGCGATGAAGCTGCGCATGGTTTCGCCTTTCGCGTTCTGGGCTCCGATCAGCAAGCGCGTGTCGGGCGACAAGGTAAAGCCAGCACGTGCACCAATCTGGCGCATGCCGTCTCCGCCGAAGAACCTCGAGAGAACAATGGGTTGGTCAACCCAATCCCAGTCGTGCAGGTGGAGAGTGTTAAAGTATCCGAACTCCGTATGGTAGTGGCCCAACTTAATGTCGAACGCATCAAGATTCTTCGTCGTTAGGAATGCCTCCTCCAGCTCAAGTCTCGTTTCACCTTCATCATCGAGAAACAGCGCGATGTGGGTTTCCGCGTCGAAATACGGATCCAGAGCCCCGATGATGGAAAGGTCGACCGTCCGCAACGTAAATCCGTTCTGGCTTGGGTCGTGACCGCCACCCTGCAAGTTGTTTAATTGAGCGTCGGTGGCAGAGGAGTAGCCTGCCGACAATGCCGCATCCACGCCCAATCCCCTGAGCCGCAGGACGGAGCCACCATCTAGCTCAACAGAGAAAATATCAGGCCCTTCATGATGAGCATGCTGGGCTTCGCCGTGCCCTTCATGCGCGTCGCCTCCGGCGCGGTCCTGGTGGTCATGCTCATGGTGATCGTGCTGCCGTTGCTCGTCGCCTTCAGGTATCCGTCGGCCGGCGTTCAGATCCGATATGCGATCACGGAGTTCCGCGATAATCCGATCCTTTTCCTCATCACGCTTCAGCAAATCCTGGATCGTGGATTCCAGTAACTTGAACCGCTTTTCAAAGTCGTCCGCAAGAACCGTTTTTGATACAGAAACCGTCAGCATCAACCCCAATGAAACGGAGATGAATCCAGTAATACTTCCGCGCATTTCCAACCCCTCCCGGCGGCTATGGTTTGCGATTAGTGATGTCATAACATAACAAAACTGAGTTATTTGAATGGCTGCTAGTCAAGATCGCTAAATAGAATCAGGGTCGATGATCGGTGTCGATCAGAACTGCTGCCCGAGGCAAGTGGTGAGTGAGTCGGCGAACTGCCGCATCAGTCTGAAATAGGCGTCATCTCCCGGCGGAAGATCCGCACCCAGCGGATCCAGGACACCAGAATGGGCCTCAGTTCCTTCAGCAACTGTCCCGACGAGCTTGCTTTCGAACTGGGGTTCGCTGAAGACACAATTTGCACCGAGCTCAACAATCTTACTGCGCAGTTCGTACAGGCGTTTCGCGCTCGGCGCGCGGCCGGTGTGTACGGATATCGATCCGATGGCATTCAGACCGAAACGTGTCTCGAGATATTGATAGGCGTCGTGAAAGACGACATAGGGCACCCGCTTCACTGGTGCGACCATCGTGGCAATTTCTTTCTCAAGCATTGATAGCCGAGCCAACAGATCGTCCGCATTCTTGTGATAATTCACCGCATTTGCAGGATCAGCCGTTGAAAGTACCCGCGCGGCCACTTCTACGATAGCGGCCCCATTGCGCGGATCGAGCCAGATATGGCCATCAAGGTGCTCGGGCGCGCCCTCATTATGGCCGTGTTTGTCATGGGCGTGCTTATCCTCGGCATGTTCGTCCTTGTGAGCATGTGCCTCTTTGTGGCCGTCACGATGCTCGTCCGTGTGATCATCATGCCCGTGTTTTTCATGGCCATGAGCGTCATGCTTGTCTTCCTCGTGAGCATGTGCTTCCCATGTACCGCCTGCTCGCGCTGGGAGGACGCGGATGTTCCCTTCCTCCATCAGTTCGACGATCTGTGCCGTTGTGGCCACGGAAGGAAGTGACTTGATCAGAAAATGTTCGATCACTTCGCCGACCCAAAAAACGACGTCAGCTTGCTCAAGTGCGCGTGCACCAGAAGGACGCAGGGAGTACGTGTGCGGAGACGCCGAACCCTGTAACAACAGATGCGGCGTTCCAACACCCTTCATGACACCTGCAACCAACGAATGAATCGGTTTGATCGACACGACTACGTTGGGGGCGTCCGCCATCACCGGATTCGCAACGGCAATGCCGGCAAGCAACAGGACAACAAATACACGCTCTCCAAACATTTTGCGAAGTCTCACGATCGATCCCACTGGTCCTCTCCACACTTTGTTGTTATAGTATAACATTGGCGAAACGACGGACGATATAACGTAATACTTGGATCAGTCAATCCGCCCCCGCACGTGGAGTAAGCTCGTGTCAGAGAAAAATGTTCTCAGCGATTTCAAACCAGACGGTCACAACCACGAAGCGTGCATTGACACAGCGCTGGCGACCGCATCGACAGTGTGCCGCGAGCGAGGCCTACGCCTAACACCGCTGCGGCAGCGAGTTCTCGAACTGGTATGGCAACAACACATGCCTGTCGGCGCCTACGATCTCCTGGATGCTCTGAGGAGTGATGGACGCCGAGCCGATCCGCCCACAGTCTACCGGGCGCTTGAGTTTCTGCTGGAGAACGGGTTTGTCCACCGTATTGAATCGCTTAACGCCTACGTCGGTTGCGGCGAGCCCAAGCATGCGCACAGCGCGCAGTTCCTGATCTGCGGCAACTGCAATCGCGTTGCCGAACTGGAAGACCCTGCAATCAGCCAAATCATAAGCGAGAAGGCCGATGGCCTTGGTTTCCGTATCGGTCAGCAGACCATCGAAGTAACCGGTCTATGCGGTGAATGCCGCGAACATGCACCGGCCTGATATGCGCCACGAATTACCAACGGAAGCACTGATCGAGGTGCGCGGCGTAAGCGTCCGCCACAATGGGCACGCGACACTTGATAACGTCGATCTCACCGTATGCGCTGGCGAGATCGTCACCTTGATTGGACCGAACGGGTCAGGAAAGACAACGCTGGTTAAGGTCGCCCTGGGACTTACGAAGGTCGACGCGGGCGGAGTCCATAGGAAGTCCGGTGTCCGCATTGGCTACATGCCACAGCACCTGACGGTCGATCTAACCTTGCCTCTCACCGTACGACGGTTTCTGTCTCTGAGAGAGGCGGGTAGCGAGCGCGATGCGCTGGACGCCTTGGCCGAGGTCGGCGTCGAATACGTCATCGACAATCCATTTCAAACTCTGTCCGGCGGCGAGGCACGCCGCGTTTTGCTAGCCCGCGCGCTACTGGGGCAACCCGACCTCTTGGTACTTGACGAACCAAGCGCCGGGATCGACGTCATGGGACAGGGTGAACTGTACGACCTTGTCCGAAAGATCCGCGACCAACGCGGGTGCAGCGTCCTGCTAGTTTCGCACGATCTGCATCTGGTCATGGCAGCCACAGATCAGGTGTTGTGCCTGAACCACCACATTTGCTGCGCAGGTCAACCAGAGACGGTGGCCCAACACCCGGAGTACCTCGCCCTGTTCGGAACCGAGCTTCGCCATTCTCTGGCCGTCTACACCCACGATCACGACCACCATCATGATCTCGCAGGCGAAACGGTGGATCACGCCGATCACGATCATGGATGATTTTTTCATCCGAGCCGTGATCGCCGGCCTCGGAGTAGCCCTGGTGTCGGCACCAGTGGGCTGCTTCATCGTCTGGCGCCGGATGGCCTTCTTTGGCGCAACCCTTGCCCATGCCGCCCTCTTGGGAGTCGCGGTCGGTTTCCTGCTTTCGATTGATCTCGTACTCGCGGTTATCGTCGTCTGCGTTCTCGTCGGCTTAACGTTGTTCGCAATGCAGCGCCAGCGAACGCTTGCCGACGACACGCTGCTCGGAATTCTCGCGCATGCGGCACTTGCTGCCGGCCTTATCGCGGTCGCCTTCATGGAGACGGTCCGCATTGATCTGGTCGGTTATCTGTTCGGCGATATCCTCGCCGTTACGCCGTGGGATGTATTGTGGGTGTGGGGCGGCGGTATCTCAGTATTCGCCAGCCTCGCCGTCATTTGGCGTCCGTTGCTCTCGATTACGGTGCACGAAGACCTCGCCCGCGTAGATGGGGTTCCGGTTGCCCGTATCCGTTTCCTGTTCGTGTTGTTGCTCTCCATAGTTATCGCAGTGGCGATGAAGATTGTTGGAATCCTTCTGATCGTCTCTCTGCTGATCATCCCGCCCGCGACGGCGCGCCGGTTCTCCACGACGCCCGAACAGATGGCCGGACTGGGTGCCTTGATCGGCAGCATCTCCGTTGCTGCGGGACTGGCGGCGTCGCTACAATGGGATACGCCTGCGTGACCTTCCATCGTCGCGGTCGCGACATTGCTGTTTTTCGGCAGTCTCGCGACTCCCCGGCGACAGACGGGCTGAGCAAACCCAAAACAAGAAACGGCCGGCAAGGGATACCCGCCGGCCGCATCGATTGTCCTGATTCTGAGCGCTAGCAGTCGAGTGTGTGCTCGCGCTCCCAGTCTGTGAGATGAGTTGAATAGCTGTACCAATCTTCCATTCTCAGCTTGATGTAGCTGTCAATCGGTTCATTGCCAATCTCCTCCCGCAGTATCTTGCTCTTGTCGAGCAACCGCAGGGCATCGAGCATGTTGAGCGGCAGCTTCTGGACTCGAAGACGACGCAATTCAGACGCACGCCGATGTTTGTACATGTTGACGTCGAGCCGCTTGCCAGGGTCCCGCTTGTTGCGCATGCCGTCGAGTCCGGCCGCCAGGACTCCCGCCTGCAGCAGATAAGGATTTGCGGACCCGTCCATCAGACGGAACTCGAACCGACCCGGGTCGGGAATGCGCACCATGTGCGTCCGGTTGTTGCCGCCGTAAGTGATTGAATTCGGCGACCAGCTGGCGCCTGACAGCGTCGAAGGGGCGTTGATGCGCTTGTAGGAATTGACGGTCGGGTTGAAGAACGCACACAACGGACCCGCTGAATTCAGCACGCCGCCCAGGAAGTTGTAGGCCAGCTTGGACAGGCCCATTTCATCCTTCTTGTCGTCGAACAGATTCTTTCGGCCTGCCTTGTCCCAGAGCGACGCATGAGCGTGGCAACCGTTACCCGTGAGGTTGGGGAACGGCTTGGGCATGAACGTGGCGCGCAGGCCATGCTTCTCGGCGATCGACTTGACCATGAACTTGAAGAACGCGTGACGATCCGCCGTGACAAGACAGTCGTCGTAGTCCCAGTTCATCTCGAACTGGCCGTTGGCGTCCTCATGGTCATTCTGATATGGGCCCCAGCCCAACTCGTTCATCGCATCGCAAATCTCGCTGACCACATCGTAGCGACGCATCAAGGCCTGTTGGTCGTAGCAGGGCTTTTCCTGGGTGTCGAAGGGGTCGGAGATCTCCGAGCCGTCCGCTGAGATGAGAAAATATTCGGCTTCCACACCCGTTTTCAGGCGATAGCCCTTCTTCGCCGCCTTCTCAATCTGCCGCTTGAGCATGATACGGGGCGAGGCCTCAACTTCCTTGCCGCCCATCCACAAGTCTGCGGCAACCCAGGCAACGTCCTTCTTCCAGGGAAGTTGAATGAAGCTATTCGGGTCAGGAACACCGAACATGTCGGGGTCGGCGGGCGTCATGTCGAGCCAGGCCGCAAACCCGGCAAACCCTGCGCCTTCCTTCTGCATTCCTCCGATCGCCCGCGACGGCACCAGCTTTGCCCGCAAATTGCCGAACATGTCGACAAAGCTGACGAGGAAATATTTGATCTTTCGTTCCTTGGCGACCTTAGCCAGATCGACAGCCATATCGATTTCCTCCCTGAATTCTTTTTTGCTGTCTCCAGAAGTGCCGCAGTTTATGAATTTCACCGCGGCAGGGAAATAGAGGCGGGACTTACATCAGAACAAAAATTTGTCCGCCCACACGTTACTGAGTCCCCACGAGCAGAATACCCGTGGCGTCGGCGGTGGCAATTGTAATGGACCTCAGGTCTTCGGGTTCGATGTTGTGCACGTTGGTCTTACCGGCACAGCGGGCCATCATTGAACATTCGCTGTTCGATGCCTTGAGATAGTTCGCGGCACCGGTACTCAGATCTTCCTGTGTCAGATCGGGAGGAAACGCGATGGCCTGCCGGTTTCCTGACGGCACGATCTCGCCGCCGAGGGCCAATCCCATGGACACCCCGACCACACCCACATGACTGCCGAGGCCGAGCAACTTGGCCAGATCGGTGCCCGAGCGAATGCCGCCGAAGTAGGCGATATCGATATCACCCTCGCGTTTGAGCTCGCGCAACTTGAGGACGGTGTCCCGCACCACAGTCAGGTCCGGCGCGCCTTCGAGTTCCGGCCACTCGGTTTCGACTCCGATCGTGGAATCGGTGACCAGAAGGTCAAATCCGTGTTCAAGCGCGAAAGGCACGGCCTCGTTGACATTGGAGGTACGAACGACCAGGCCGAGAGCCTGCCCTTCGCGGGACCGCTCTGTCGGGACTGGCCGAAATGTTTCACTGGTTACGTAGATGAGCGCCGCAGCATCTGGATCGGGCTTGTTTTCCCCCGGAACGACGAGTTGCAGCCACGGAACATCCGGATGCAACCGACGGAACCCGAGATAGGCGGCGTTTGATTCGGCCATACCCGCCGCAAGCCCGTTACACACGTTCTCGTCCACGGCATCGAAACCCGTCACCATCAAGGGATATTTCATCACCAGGGAGCCATCCATCATGCCCGTCTCGGTGACGCAAGAATCCCGGTAGGGGTCGATCACCAATCGAGACAGGTTGGCCGACAGGAACACCAGATCATCGACCGTCGCCGGGCGATCCTCCGGGAACGGGTTCTCGCGATTCTGCATCCGCTTTGACAGCATCGCGGATTGCTTGTCCGTGTCCGACGGCGCCATGCGCGCCATGGCAAAAATGTCTTCGCGGTTCCAGACAGTGTAATCCGCCGAACCATTCTCGGCATCACATCGGTAGCAGCGCGCCGCCTCCTCCCGTGCCGCCTGTTCGTCGTATCGCGATTCGATCTCGGGGAATTCCACCGGGTTCTCGCCGAGGCCGTGGAACTCTTGTTCCTGCCGCGGAAACAGTTCCCAGTTGGCGTCCTGCGCAACGGGCACCTGCCGGGTGCGATAGGGCGTGCGATAAGCTGCCGGGTTCTCATCGCCTTCGAGATACGCTTTGACGTAGTAGGCGGCCCGGTGCCCGTGTCCCATCGCGATGACGATGGTCGATCCACCAAAGGCGCCGTCCCCGGCGGCGAATACATTCGGGTCGGTGGTCCGCATTGAGTCGAAATCAGCCTCGATACGATCCCAATCCATCATGCCGAGTTCGTCGAGGTGATCGCTTTCCGCCTTCTGGCCGACCGCCGAGATCACCATGCCACAGGGAATATCATGCTCAGTACCGTCCACAGGTATCGCCCTGCGGCGACCGTCCTCGTCGGGTTCGCCCATTTGGGTGATGACACAGCGCAGCGCAATCTCGTTGCCGCTCGATACGACAGCCACCTGCTGTGTGTTGTAGACAAACTCGATGTCTTCCTTGATGGCACCGTGAAGTTCGTCCTTTCGCGCCGGAATCTCTTCTGGACCCCGGCGGTAGACAACCTTGACGTGCTTGCAGCCGGGCAGGCGCTTGGCGACACGGCAGGCATCCATGGCGACATCACCGCCGCCAACAACAACAACCGTTTCCGGAAGTTCCGGGCGCTCACCCCCGTTGACCCGCCGAAGGAAGGACACGCCGTCAACGACACGCGGGTCGTCGTCACCGGGCACGCCCATGGTTTTGCCCCACCACGATCCGATGCACAGCAGGACCGCGTCATGTCGTTCCTTGAGTTCGTCGAGCGTGAAGTCCTGGCCCAGTGCTGTGTTGTAGTGAACCTTGATGCCCGGACAGTGATTCAGGATCCTGTCCATGTCTTCCTGGATGATACCAACGGGTAGCCGGAAGGCCGGGATTCCCCAGACCATCATGCCACCCAGGCGGTCCGTCATCTCGTAAAGGTGCACCTCATAGCCCGCTTCGGCGAGGTCCTGCGCAGCGGTCATGCCGGCCGGCCCGGAACCAACGATGCTCACGGTCTGACTCTTCGTCACTTCAACGGGTGGCAGGTGGAAATCCTTGCCGAGCTGATCCATGACGAAGCGCTTGAGATTGCGGATCGCGATTGGGCCGTCGGAATCCGCGCGCCGACAGGCCGGTTCGCACGGCGCATCGCAGACGCGACCACAGATCGAACTGAATGGGTTGGTCGCGGTGATGGCCTCGAACGCCTCCTCGACCTTGTTCTCCCAGATATAGCCGATGTAGGACGGGGCATCCGTTCCGATCGGACAGGCCACCTGACACGGTGCAGGGACGAAATTGGTGTCTTCCGTGTCGTCGAGCAGCTCTGGTGGATACTCGACGTTTTCCTTGGGGGGTGCTTGGCCGACGCTCATTGGATGTGCGAACCGGAGCGTTGAATGCCCACGGTCTCCTGAATTTGGTGCTCGCCGGCCCGGTGTTCGGGCGCGTACGGCAGCTTGGT
>CEUN01046457.1_pt1 | contig 21666 bp, 20 predicted proteins | sample 361501 | NCBI WGS metagenome assembly CEUN01 (sample SAMEA2622801, study PRJEB7988) | marine metagenome | biome: marine biome (ENVO:00000447); feature: marine epipelagic mixed layer (ENVO:xxxxxxxxx); material: "saline water (ENVO:00002010), including plankton (ENVO:xxxxxxxx)" | depth 120 m | reverse complement strand
GAGTTCATGCCCGATCCCGAGCTGCTCGCGTGCCTGTTCGACGAACGGGACGGCGCCGAAGCCGTGGTGCCCATGGTGCGTGTTCGCCACCGTGGCGCCCGGGCCCGCATGAACCGGGATCGGGCCATGACCGAAGACATCGAACGCGATGGCATCGTCATGTCCCACACGCCGGAGCTTTACCGTAGCGCCGCCCTGGCAGATGCTCTTGAGAAAGAGGCGGTGAATGGCTGGCAGGAACCGGGTGTCTACGCCCTTGTGCACCGTGCCGGCGGGCATGTACGGTTTGTCGAAAGCCGCCATGAACAGCTCAAGATCACCTATCCCGAAGATCTTTCGGTGCCGGATCCGGCATGACGGCGGCATCACCCAACCGGATCACGGGCCTCGCGGCTCTGGCTCCTGACTACGACGGATTCTTCGTCGACCTTTGGGGTACGCTGCACGACGGCTTCGAGCCCCTGCCCGGTGCGATCGACTGTCTCCAACGGCTGCGTCAGATCGGTCCTGTCTGCCTTTTGTCGAACTCCCACCGCCGCCGCGAGGTTGAAGTCGAACGTTTGGTCGGCATGGGTCTGGGCGAAGAGACATACGACGCCCTTGTGACCGCTGGCGAGGTGTGCCGCCAGCGGCTGTTCCAAGACCTTCCCGTGGATTGCCCGCACAACTTCGCGTTTGTCGGGCTGGAGGAAAATGCCTCGCTCCTCAACGGCCTCGACTGCCGCCGGGTCACCGACGTGGCCGACGCCGGGTTCGTCTTCGTCGGCGACCCCGAACTGGAGCATCAGGATCTCGAAGCCTATCGGGCCACGCTGGAAACGGCGGTGCAGCGATTTCTTCCCCTTGTCTGCCCCAACCCCGATCGCTGGTCATTCTGGGGCGACAGCCGGCGCGTGAAGCCCGGTGCTATCGCTGAACTTTACGAAAGCATGGGCGGGCACGTGGTGTGGTACGGCAAACCTTGCGCCAACGCCTTTGACGCCGGTGCCGCGGCTCTCCCGCAGCGGCCCCGGCGTGCGCTGGTTATCGGCGACGGCATCAGCAATGACATGGTGGGTGCCCGCGACGCCGGGCACGACGGCTGTTTTGTTGCCGGCGGCCGGGAGGCATCCGGACTTGGCATTCGTGCAGGCGAAAGCCCGTCGGCCAATCGGTTGGCTGCACTTTTTGCCGAACAGAAGGTCTCGCCTGTCGCCACCGTGCCGCTGTTTGTCTGGTAACGCCGTCAGTTCTGAGCGACTGACAATAGATCCTGAGCCTCGGCGGCTTCTTCGAGAAGCCATTCGCGGAACGCCGCCACCTTGGGCTTGCGTGCCGTACCCTTGGGATAGACGAGCCAGTGCGAGAGGTTTTCGTCGGTCCGGTCGCCGAAGGGCATGACCAGGCGGCCATCGTCGAGATCGTCCTGCATAATGATGCGGCTGCCCAGCGCGACACCCAGGCCCGCGGCGGCGGCCTCGAGCGCCAGATCGCTGCTGTCGAAGAAGAGGCCCCGGCTGCTGTCGACGTCCTTCACGTGGAGGGCGGCGAGCCAATAGCGCCAGTCCTCGTCGTTGGTTTCGTGCAGCAGTGTCTGATGGCGAAGATCGCTGAGTTCCTTGAGCGGCGGTTCACGGGCCAGAAACTCCGGGCTGCACACAGCGATGAAGCGGTCCTCGAACAACTTGTCGGAATCCAGCCCCGGCCAGTCTCCGGTGCCGTAACGGATGCCGCAATCGACGTCTTCGCGGGCGAAGTCGACGTTTCGTTCTGTGGTCACCATGTGGACCTCGATCTCCGGGTGCTTGACCTGGAATTCGCGCAGCCTGGGGATGAACCAGCGGACGGCAAGGGTTGGCAGCATGGTCACTGACAAGGGGCCGTGGGCGTCGTGGCTCACGATCAGGTCGGTGCCGTCGGCAATGAGGTCGAAGGCCTGGCGCAGAAAGGGCAGATAGATTTCGCCCTCCTCGGTGAGCCACAGGCCACGGCCGTGTCGTTCAAACATGCGCAGGCCCAACCGCTCCTCGAGCGCCTTGACCTGATGGCTCACGGCGGCCTGCGTCACGTTCAGCTCTTCGGCGGCCCGGGTGAACGAAAGATGGCGCGCGGCGGCCTCGAAGGCACGCAGGGCGTTCAGGGGAGGAAGTCGACGTCCGCTCATGAGGTATAAATAAAACTTATGTCACCCGTGACAAGATGTCGTTGATAGTTTTTCGTTTAAATCCCTACATTCTCCTCATCGAACAAACAGACGGTGGCCCGGATGAGCCGACAAAGACCGCAGAATTAATAAGGAGAAGTACCATGAAGTTTCTTTTCAAGCGCAACGACACGGCGAACACCAACCACGAGACGCGCCAGCGCATCGAAGCCCGCAAGGGCAACATGTCACCCTTTGGCGCTCCGATGAACGCGCTTCGCCCCCTGATCTCCTGACCTCCCGCGAATCCCGGCCAACCGGTTAACGCGCGGCGGCGGACCCGGAAAGTCAGGACCTGCAGACTGAACGGGACCACTTGTAACGAGTGGTCCCGTTTTTCTTGGCCGGGTGTTATGGCTGCCACACTCCGGCCAGCCCAGGTTAATGACTTGGCAAGCTTCCATGCCTAGGTTACTGGTTGGCGTCCGGGGGCATCATGCCCTAAACTGGCACAGACGACTCGAAGAGAGATCGGGTATGTTACGAATCGTTCACAAACGGCTGCGCCGGATTGCGGCTCCCTACATCCGCAACGAAGATGGCGTCACGGCCATCGAGTACGGGCTGATCGCTCCAGCGTTGCGGTGGCCTTCGTGACGATTGCCATTCTTCTCAGTGAGGATGTCGGCGGCATGTTCACCCGTCTGTCCGACGCCGTGAACGATGCGGTGAGTGGCGGCGGGGACTGATCCAACCGTCTTTCTGTTCCTGATCCGCCGGAAGGCTCGTAGCCCCGAATCGGCTATGTCACAAACAGAGCACTCCGCCGTCTGACGACCTTTTTCACAGGAACCGCTGGTGACCATTATCGATCTGCCTCACGACCAGCGCCTCGGCCATCTGCTGAGCGAATGTGACGTTCTCGTTGCCGACGGCGCCGTGGGAACGAATCTGTTTGCCCTGGGCCTCGAGACCGGCGATTCGCCCGAGCTCTGGAATGTAGATCACCCCGACAGGGTGATCCGCCATCACCAGGCCATGGTCGACGCCCGCGCCGACATCATCCTGACCAACACCTTCGGCGGTACCCGCAACCGGCTGAAGCTGCACAAGTCCGACGATCGTGTGGCCGAGCTCAACACGGCTGCCGTGCGCCTGGCCCGCCAGGTCGCCGATGGCGCCGACCATCCCGTGCTGGTCGCGGGATCGATGGGCCCCACGGGCGAGATCATGGAACCTGCAGGCACGCTGACGCCCGAAGCCGCGATATCGGCCTTCACCGAACAGGCCGCCGCGCTGGCCGCCGGCGGAGTCGATGTTCTCTGGATCGAGACGATCTCGTGCGAAGAGGAAGCCGCCGCGGCGATCGACGGTGCGGCCCGCACCGGCCTGCCGATCGTCTGCACCATGACCTTCGACACCAACGGCCGCACCATGATGGGCGTGACGCCCGAGGCGGCCGCGGTGTTCTACACCAGCGCCTGGCCGGAATTGGCGGCCTTTGGCGCCAACTGCGGCAACGGCTTCGGCGAGCTGGTCGCTGCCGTCGCTGGGATCGATGCGGCCTGTGACAGCGACCGCGTTCTTGTCGCCAAGGCCAACTGCGGCATCCCCGAATATGTCGACGGCGATATCCGCTACACCGGCACGCCGGAGATGATGAAGAGCTATGCCAGGCTGGCGCGCGACGCTGGTGCGCGCATCATCGGCGGTTGTTGCGGCTCCACGCCTGCGCATATCGCCGCCCTGGTCGAAGCGCTCGACGGCTACCCGCGCGGCGAACGGCCGACACTGGAGGCAATCGACGCCACGCTGGGGCTCTCCTGGGCCGCCCCTCGGTTGGACGGCGAAGGCCGTCAGCGTCGCTCCCGCCGCCGCGCCTGACGGCAGGCTCTTTCTGCAGCGCACAATTTCTCACGCGCCGGGATCACAGGCCTTGCAGCGTGTTTCGTCCTGACTATGCTGCGGCGCACAATTTTCCACCAATCCGCGCTGGAGTGCCCCTGATGTCTGACGTTGCCGGCGATCCCCTTGCCAACATTTCCGTCGGCCAGTCCGACAGCTACACCCGCACCATCACCGATGCCGACATTGTGCTCTTCGCCGGGGTCTCCGGCGACGACAACCCGGTTCACATCAACGAGCCCTGGGCCGCCGCCGCCATGTTCAAGGGCCGCATCGCCCATGGCATGCTGTCGGCAAGCTACATCTCGACCGTCATCGGCACCCGCCTGCCCGGTCCCGGCACGATCTACATGGGCCAGTCCCTGAAGTTCAAAGCCCCGGTCCGCATCGGCGACACGGTCACCGCCACCGTCACCGTGCGTGAGATCAACGAGGAAAAGCGCCGCTTGACCCTCGACACCGTCTGCACCGTCGGTCAGACCGTCGTGATCGATGGCGAAGCCATGGTGATGCTGCCGAAACCGTTATCCTGACGCCAGAAAAAACTCCCGCCCCGGGCGGGAATCCGCTACCACACAGCTATGCGTATCCTGCGGCATTCCGGCGACACGCCCCATGACCTGAAGGGCGCGGTGATCGCTCTCGGCAACTTCGATGGCGTCCATCGCGGTCATGCCAGTGTGATCGCACATGCGCAGGAGATCGCACGGGAGAAGGGCGTGCCTAGCGGGATCGTCACCTTTGAGCCGCATCCGCGCAGCTTCTTCGCCGGCACCGCCTCGCCGTTCCGGCTGACGCCGTTTCGCCAGAAGGCGCGGCTGCTCGACGCCATGGGTCTCGACTTCATGGCCAACCTGCGTTTCGATCCCGCGATGGCCGGCCGCCTGGCCCAGGACTTCGTGGTCGAGATGCTGGTCGGCGGGCTCGGTGTCAGCCATGTCGTCACCGGTCCCGGCTTTGTCTTCGGCAAGGGTCGGCGTGGCAACGGTTACATCCTAGAGCGCATGGGCGAGCGGGAGGGCTTCGGCTACACCGAAGCACCGATTTTCAGCCACCCCGACAAGAAGGTCTCCTCGACCACGATCCGCGTGCTGCTGCGCCGCGGCCAGGTCTCCGATGCGGCCGATCTTTTGGGTCATCCCTGGAGCTACGAGGCGCGGGTCGAGTCCGGTGAGCAACGCGGCCGCCAGATGGGTTTCCCCACCGCCAACCAGGCGCTCGACGGCCACCTCCACCCCGGCCCCGGCATCTACGCCGTGCGTGCCGGCATCGTCGGCGCGCAAGGCACCCAATGGCATGACGCCGCCGCCTACATCGGCACCCGCCCGACCTTCAACGGCGAAACCGTCCTGCTCGAAACCAACCTCTTCGATTTCTCGGGCGACCTCTACGGCAAACGCCTCCGCGTCGCCTTCATCGAACGCGTGCGCAAAGACATGACCTTCCGTGGCATGGAGGCGCTGGCCAAGCAGATGGAAGAGGATTGCAACAGATCCCGCGACGTGCTGGCTGGGCTCGTGGGGCGCAGTGAAACCCATCCCGGTGAGTTGCCGTCTTCTGACTAACCGCCAACCTCGACACCCCCTGTTCCCGGTGGTAAACCGCGCGCTATGTTGATGAGGCCTGTGATAGCAGCCAGCCTGCGAATTATGGACCCGGCTCTCGCCTGAGGGCCGGGCGCTTCCGTACTTCGATCTCCTTCCGCTTCATCACATCAGCCGGAAAATTTCATGACCGCCGACTACAAGCAGACTCTGTTCCTGCCGCAGACCGAGTTCCCGATGCGCGCCGGGCTTCCGAATAAGGAGCCCGAGATCCTGGCGCGCTGGGCCGAGAACGATCTCTATCGTCAGCTTCGCGCCGATTCCAAGGGCCGCGAGACATTCATCCTGCATGACGGCCCTCCCTATGCGAACGGCCACCTTCATATCGGCCACGCGCTCAACAAGATCCTCAAGGACGTCATCAATCGCAGCCAGCAGATGCTGGGCAAGGACGCGAACTACGTGCCGGGCTGGGACTGCCACGGTCTGCCCATCGAGTGGAAGATCGAGGAGCAGTATCGTGCCGCCGGCAAGGACAAGGACGAGGTCGATGTCGTCGCGTTCCGGCGTGAGTGCCGCGACTTCGCTGACCACTGGATCGAGGTCCAGAAGGATGAGTTTAAGCGCCTGGGCGTGATCGGCGACTGGGATGATCCCTATCTCACCATGGCCTATCCTGCCGAGGCGCAGATCGTGCGTGAGCTCGGCAAGTTCGTCATGTCGGGCGATCTCTACCGCGGCTCCAAGCCGGTGATGTGGTCCTGTGTCGAAAAGACCGCGCTGGCCGAGGCCGAGGTCGAGTATCACGAGCACAAGTCGCCCACGATCGATGTCGCCTTACCCGTGGCGTCGACCCCGACCACAGCGCTTGAGGGTGCGGCGATCGTGATCTGGACCACGACGCCCTGGACCATCCCGGGCAACCGCGCGATCGCCTACGGCAAGGGCTTCGACTACCGCCTGATCGAGGTCACCGAGGTGGGCGAGAAGTCCGGTGCCAGCATCGGCCAGAAGATCGTTCTGGTCGCCGAGCTGATGGATGAGGCGCTGCAGCGTTGCGCCATCACCGGCCACACCGAACTCGGCACGATCACTAGCGGCCAGCTGGCCGGCACAATCTGCAGCCATCCGTTCCGGGGCCAGGGTTACGACTTCGACGTGCCGCTGCTCGAGGGCGGTCATGTCACCACCGAACAGGGCACCGGCTTCGTCCATATCGCACCGGGCCACGGCGCCGATGACTGGGTGTTGGGCATGTCCAACGGCATCGAGGTGCCGCATACGGTGGGCGAGGACGGCAGCTACTTCGACCATGTCCCGCTGTTTGCCGGGGCCCGCGTGCTCACCGTCGACGGCAAGGACGGCGATGCCAACGGCCGGGTGATCAAGGCGCTCATCGAGTCCGGCTGTCTGCTCGGCAAGGGCAGCCTGCGCCACAGCTATCCCCATTCCTGGCGTTCGAAGGCGCCGCTGATCTTCCGCAACACGAGCCAGTGGTTTGTCTCGATGGAATCGGGCGGCCTGCGCGACACCGCGCTCAAGGCGATCGATGACACCCGCTGGGTTCCGCAGAGCGGTCATGCGCGGATCCGCGGCATGATCGAAACCCGGCCCGACTGGGTGCTCAGCCGCCAGCGCGCCTGGGGTGTGCCGATTGCCGTCTTCGTTCACAAGGAAACGGGCGAGATTCTGCGCGACCAGGCTGTGATCGACCGCATCGCCGACGCTGTCGAAGAAGAGGGTGCCGATGCCTGGTTTGCGTCAGATCCTCAGCGCTTCCTGGGCAACGAATACGACGCCGACGATTACGAGCAGGTCATGGACATCCTCGATGTCTGGTTCGATTCCGGCTCGACCCATGCCTTCTGCCTGGAACAGCGCGAGGATCTGGCCTGGCCCGCCTCGCTTTATCTTGAAGGCTCGGATCAGCATCGCGGCTGGTTCCATTCCTCGCTGCTGGAAAGCTGCGGCACCCGTGGCCGCGCGCCCTATGACGCCGTGCTCACCCACGGCTTCGTCATGGACGGCGAGGGCCGCAAGATGTCCAAGTCCCTGGGCAATGTGGTCGCGCCCCAGGAGGTCATCGAACAGTACGGTGCCGATATCCTTAGGGTCTGGGTCGTCAGTGCGGACTACTCCGAGGACCTGCGGATCTCGGGCGAGATCGTGAAGTACCAGGCCGATAGTTATCGCCGCCTGCGCAACACCCTGCGCTTCCTGCTGGGCAATCTCGCCGGTTTCGAGGACGACGAGCGGCTCGCCGTAGAGGATATGCCGGAGCTGGAACGCTGGGTCCTGCATCGCCTGCACGAGCTCGACAAGCTGATCCGCAAGGCCTGCGACGATTTCGATTTTCATACGATGTTTGTGGCGCTGCACAACTTCTGTGCCACGGATCTTTCTGCCTTCTACTTCGACATCCGCAAGGACGCGCTCTATTGCGATGCCGCCAACGCGACACGCCGTCGCGCCTGCCGCACGGTGCTCGACGAGCTGTTCTCATGCCTGACGGCTTGGATGGCACCGATCCTGTGTTTCACCGCCGAAGAGGCCTGGCTGCAGCGTTTCCCCGATCAGAACGACAGCGTGCACCGCCGCCTGTTCCCCGATGTGCCCGATGCCTGGCGCGACGACGATCTTGCCGCCAAGTGGCAGGTGATCCGCCGCCTGCGCCGCGTCGTGACCGGCGCGCTGGAGGTCGAACGGCGCGAGAAACGCATTGGCGCCAGCCTGCAGGCCCATCCCCACGTCTATGCCACGGCGGCTGACATCGCCGCGCTCAAGGGTCTCGACCTCGACGAGATCGCGATCGCGTCTCAGGCCACCCTGATCGAAGGCGAGGCGCCTGCTGACGCCTTCCGTCTCGACGATGTGCCAGGCATCGGTGTTGTCGCAAAGATGGCCGACGGGGCGCGCTGCGAACGTTGCTGGAAGGTGCTCGAAGAGGTCGGCTCCGACCCTATCGTCGATGACCTCTGTAGCCGCTGCGCCCGGTCCGTTGCCGAGATCGCCGATGTTTCGGAGGTCGGCAACTGACTCCGTCGTCCGCATTTAGGCTGGGGCTTGCCATCGCCGTGGTCGTTGTTGGGCTCGATCAGGCCTCGAAGGCCGTGTTGATCGAATTCCTCAACGATCTCAACTTCGAGCCCATCCGGATCACCGGGTTCTTCAACATCGTGATGGTCTGGAACCGGGGTGTCAGCTTCGGACTTCTGGGCAGCGGGGAAGAGCTCACTCGCTGGCTGCTCACGGCCTTTGCGCTCGCGGTGGCCTGCGGTCTGCTCTGGTGGATACGCAAGCAGGAACGGCGTTTTGCGGTTGTTGCCATAGCATTGGTCGCCGGCGGCGCGGTGGGCAACGCCATCGACCGCATCGTCTATGGCGCGGTGGCCGACTTTTTCGATGTTCACGTCGCCGGCTGGTCCTGGCCCGCCTTCAACATCGCCGACTCGGCGATCACAATCGGCGTTGTCATGCTGGTGATCGATGCCTTGTTGGCGCCGAAATCCGACCGTAAGGTGCAGCCATGATGTCAGGCCCCTTTCAGACCCTTGCCCGCCTTGCTGCCGTGACCGTTCTGGCGTTCGCTATCACGGCCTGCACCGGTGTCCGCGAACGGTTGGGGCTGGTGGCGCAGGCCCCCAACGAGTTCAACGTCGTGACCCGTGCGCCGCTGCGTGTTCCGCCCACGCTGGAGGAGCTTCCCGTTCCCCAGCCCGGTCTGGCGCGCCCGCAGGAACTGCAGCCCACCGAAGAGGCGCAAATTGCCCTGTTCGGCAACGTGCTCGCCGACGGCAGCAGCAGCACGGGCGAGAGAATTCTTGTCGCCGAAGCCGCCGAGGCAGCCCTGACCGCCTCCGGCGACGTGACGATCGACCCCAACATCCGGGGCATCATCGACGAGGAACACACCTACATCCTCAACGATTCAACCTGGCTTGAGGACATCAACCCCATGACTTCCCGGGGCGATCCCACCGAGGTGCTGATCGATGTCGCCAAGGAACGTGAACGCCTGCAGAAGAACGCGGCGCTGGGCCTGCCCGCCAATGCCGGCAATTTTGAAGGGGTGATCGTGGTCGAGGAGGAAAAGGCCCTGTTTGAGGATCTATTCTGATCATGGTGCGATACACGCTTACTCAGGCCGTTGCGGCGGCGGCCCTGACTCTGGCACTGGCGGCCTGCGGCGGGGCTGAGCCCCTGCAGGGTCGTGGCTACCAGCCACCCAGTGAGGTGACATCCTCGCGCGCCGTCTCGCTCATCGTTCCGCCGGGCTATGGTTTGCGGCCCGATGCGGAAAGCGCCGAAGTCGTTGCCGGCATCACAGTGATCGACCAGCAGGAGCCCGAGACCCTCCAGATTTCGTCGCTCAACACGACACTTGGTGAAGAGTTGCTGATGACGTGGGCCGGCGTGCTGGAGGCCGATCCCACTATCCGCGCCACGCTCAATCGCGAGAACGCGCTGCTTGTCGGGCAACCGCTCTTTGTCGAAGAGCTGTTGTTCGGCAGCTATCCCGCAGCCGGCGCGATCGAGTTGGAGCAGGGCGACGAGGTGGTGCCCGAGGTCTTGATCGAAACGCCCGATGAGCCGGGCTGGTTCGAGAAGGCGTGGGAGAGCCTGGGCACAAGCTGATCCCAGCCGGCTCACAGTCCTGTCATCTGCCTTGCCTTCGCCGCAATAGGGCCATAGATCGGGTCGCGAAGAGTTCGGATCGTTTGTGACCTGATTTCTTCGCGTGAATCCGATCTACTCTATTGAGGCGGAGCAGATTCATGCATCAAGTCTGTATCGGCGACGATGCAGACTTGATGCGATCTGCTCCAGCTCACATCGCACGTTCAATCGAACTGGATAAGACCGTTGCGCAATCTGTTGAAAACGGGCCTTGTAGCCTGTGTCCTGTTGGTTTTTGCCGGACCGGTCCACGCTGAGACCAATCTTTTCGATGCCGAGAGTTTCACGCTGGAGAACGGCATGGAGGTCGTGGTGATCCCCGATCACCGTGCCCCGATCGTCACCCACATGGTGTGGTACCGCGTGGGCTCGGCCGATGAAGAGCCTGGCCGTTCGGGCATCGCACACTTTCTCGAGCACCTGATGTTCAAGGGCACCGAGGCCTATCCCGACGGACAGTTCTCCTACATCGTGGCGCGCAACGGCGGTGCGGAGAACGCCTTCACCAGTTACGACTACACCGGCTACTTCCAGAACGTTGCTCGCGACAGGCTCGAGCTCATGATGGAACTGGAAGCCGACCGCATGACAGGCCTAGTGATCGCCGATGAGGATGTCGAAACCGAGCGGCAGGTTGTGCTGGAGGAGCGGCGCATGCGCACCGACAACGATCCCGGCGCGATTCTGTCCGAACAGGTCCGCGCGGCGCAGTACTTCATCCATCCCTATGGCTGGCCGGTGATCGGCTGGCAGCATGAGATCGAGGCGTTGAACCGCGAGGCGGTGATGGAGTTCTATGCCCGCCACTACGCGCCCAATAATGCCATCCTGATTGTCGCCGGTGATGTTACCACAGAGGAGCTACGTCCGCTCGCAGAACGGATCTACGGGTCGATTCCCGCCATCGACCTGCCCGAGCGCATCCGTCCGCAGGAACCGCCCCAGCTTGCCTCCCGTCGCGTTGTCTACGAAGACCCGCGTGCGACTCATGCCAGCCTGCAGTTGCTCTACCTCGCTCCAACCTACGCCTCGGGGCCACAGGAAGAAGCTTACGGACTCGAGGTTCTGGCCGAGGTCCTTTCGGGCTCCCCGACCAGCCGGCTCTACCGCCGCCTTGTGGTCGAACAACAGGTCGCGGTATCCGCCGGAGCCTGGTACTCCGGCGACGGCAAGGACCCGTCACGCTTCGGTTTCTGGATTGTGCCGGCCATTGGTGTCTCCATCGAGGACGCCGAAAACGCTCTGCGTGCGCAAATCGCCGATCTTCTGGAGAACGGTATCACCGAGGACGAGCTCGCACGGGTCAAGACCCGCATGGAAGCCGACATGATCTTCGCTCGTGACAACGTCGCCTCGATCGCGCGTTGGTACGGATCATGGCTGGCCGTCGGTCTTACAACCGAGGAGATCGAAGCCTGGCCCCAACGTATCGCCGAGGTCACGGTCGATCAGGTCAATGCGACAGCCCGTGCGGTGATCGTGCCGCAGACGGAAGTCGCCGGCATCCTCCTGCCGGAGGAGACCGACGATGCGCTGTGATCGCTCCTTGGCCGCCTTCATCCGAACGCGCCTTGCCGCTGTCCTGATGATGGCTGCTGCCGCGCTCAGCCTCACGTCCGTGAGGGCCAGCGCCGACGACATTCAGATCCTGACCACACCTGCCGGAATCGAAGTCTGGCTAAAGTCGGAGTCGTCCATTCCGATCGTGTCTCTTGAGATGGCTTTCCGTGGCGGAGCGTCACTCGATCCCGAAGACCGCGAAGGCCTTGCCAACATGATCACGGGACTTCTGGATGAGGGCGCCGGCGAGCTTGAGAGCCAGGCCTTCCAGGAACGGCTCGACGAACTTTCCCTGCGCATGCGCTTCGACATCGGCCGCGACGCCTTATATGGCTCGATGACCAGCCTCACTCCAAATCTCGATGAATCCGCCGACCTCTTCCGCCTCGCGCTGACCGAACCCCGCTTCGATCCCGAACCGGTTGAACGGATTCGTGGCCAAATCATGATTGGTCTGCTGCAGGATGAGGAGGATCCCCATGCCCGGGCATGGTCCACCTTCTCCAGCACGGCCTTTCCCGGCCATGTCTACGGTCGTCTGGTTGACGGTACGCCCGAAACGGTCGAAGCGATCACGAAGGAGGATCTCGCGGGCTTTGTCGGCGAGAACTTCACCCGCGACCGGCTGGTCGTGTCCGTCGTCGGCGACATCGATGCCGAGCGCACCATGGAGTTGATCGATCACATCTTTGCCGGGCTTCCTGCCGAGGGCGCCCCGATTGCCGTTCCCGACGTCGAGCCTGTCAGCGGGGTCGTCGACGTGATCGCTATGGATGTACCACAGAGCGCCATTGTCTTCGGGCTTCCGGGCCTGATGCGCGACGACCCCGATTTCTACGCGGCTTATGTCCTCAACAAGGCGCTGGGCGGTGGCGGGCTCAACACGCGTCTGTTCGAAGAGGTCCGCAAGGAACGCGGCCTCGCCTATTCGGTGTCGACCTATGTTTATGCCTACGATCAGGCCGGATTGTGGCTCGGTTCGGCAGGCACCCAGAACGCGCGTGCCGCCGAGACACTGGAAGTGATTCGTGCCGTGCTGGAAGAGGTGTCCGCCAACGGCATCACCCAGCAGGAGCTCGACGATGCCCGCGACTACCTCACGGGTTCGTTCCCCCTGCGGCTCGACAGCAACCAGGCGATTGCGGGGATGCTACTGTCGATTCAGCTCCAGGATCTCGGCGTCGACTACATTGAAAAGCGCAACAGTTACATCGATGCCGTCACTCCGGACGACATTCGGCGAGTGGCGGGACGTCTGCTGCATGTCGACGACCTTCTGGTCGTGGTGGCCGGCCAGCCTGTGGGGATAACGCCGACCGAATCCGTCGATTGAGGAAGCCGGGACTGATAGGTTGACCGGGTCACGATCCGAGAACCCATGACCTACCGGCTTTCCGTCGACTCCCTGCCGTCAGGCGACGATGCCTGCCTTGCATCGTTGCTCGAACGTGCCGTCACTCATGCCTGCAAAGAGCTTGAGGCCGGGCGGCTGCATGCGCTGTCGATCGCCCGGGAACGTGATGATCTCGACGGTTTGAAAGCCCACGCCGAACGCATGGTCGATGGCGCCGAGTGTATCGTCGTCCTGGGTGCCGGAGGCTCAAGTCTGGCCGGCCAGGCTCTGGCGGCGCTGCGTGATGACGCCTCGGAACGCCTAGTGTTCCTCGACAACATCGACCCCGAGACCTGGCAGCGATTGTGGTCGCACCACACCCCGGGGTCGCTGCGGTTCCTCACAGTCTCCAAATCCGGCGGCACCGCCGAGACCATGGCCCAGCTTCTGCTTGCTCTGGACGCCATGGAGAGCGCCGGTCTCGATGCCCGGAGCTGGCTGACTGCCGTCACTGAACCGGGTGCGCGTCCGTTGCGTGAGCTCGCTGAAGCGCACAACGCTCCGGTCATCGACCACCCCGCTGATGTCGGCGGCCGGTTCTCCGCGCTTTCTGTGTCCGGCCTGTTGCCGGCTGTCCTGGCGGGCCTCGATCCCACGGCTGTGCGGCAGGGTGCCGAAGTGGTTCTCGACGATTTCCTCGGCAACGGCTCCGGCAGCGCACCTGCCCGGGCAGCACACATGGCTGTTGCGCACGAACGGGCCGGCATCGGTGTGCAGGTGCTGCTCGCCTATGCCGATCGGCTGGCCCCCCTGGCGCGCTGGTGGGTCCAGCTATGGGGCGAAAGTCTGGGCAAGGACGGCAAGGGTTCCACGCCTGTTGCGGCACGGGGTGCGAACGACCAGCACAGCCAGCTTCAGCTCTGGCGCGACGGCACGCGGCGCCACATGGTGACTGTGCTCGGCACCGATCCGGGCAGCGACACAAGCGCCATGACGACGGCACGCGACGACCTGTCCTATCTCCATGGACATACTCTGGGCGATCTCTTCCGGGCCGAGCGCGATGCCACGGTCGACTCGCTGGCCTCGGTTGGTGTCCCGGTTCGTCAGCTAATCTGCGAGCGTGCTGACGAACACACGATGGGTGCGCTCTTTGCTCATTTCATGATCGAGACCATCTTGGCCGCCCATATGATCGGCGTCGATCCGTTCGGTCAGCCAGCGGTGGAAGATGGCAAGCAGCGCACCCGTGAAACCCTGTGGGCAACAGCGCCATGAACGTTATCCGCCGCCTTTCGGAAACCACGGTCAACCGCATCGCGGCAGGTGAGGTGATCGAACGGCCCGCGTCTGTCGTGAAGGAGTTGGTCGAAAACGCCATCGATGCCGGCGCTACGCGTATCGAGGTGACGGTCAACGCTGGCGGCCGCAGCTTTATCGCCGTCTCGGACGACGGTGTCGGCATGAACGCCGAGGATCTGGCGCTGGCGGTCGAACGCCATGCCACATCCAAGCTTTCGGATGACGACCTCACCGACATCGCAACCCTGGGCTTCCGGGGCGAGGCCTTGCCGTCGATCGGCGCGGTCGCGCGACTGACGATCACGACACGCCAGCATCGCGCCGACAGCGGCTGGCAGGTTCGGGTTGAGGGTGGGCGTGTGTCTTCCGCCGAACCAGCGGCGCGGGGCCCGGGCGCCACGGTTGAGGTTGCCGATCTGTTTTTTGCCACCCCGGCCAGGCTGAAGTTCCTGAAGTCCGAACGCGCCGAGAATGGTGCGGTATCCGATGTCGTCAAGCGTCTGGCGATGGCCCATCCGCAGATCGCGTTCACTGTCTCCTATGACGGTCGCAAGAGCTTGGCCTATGCCGCCGAAGCGGGCAATCTGTTTGATGCACGTCTGAACAGACTGGGCGCCGTCATGGGCCGGCCGTTCCAGGACAACGCCGTGCCGGTGGATGCCCTGCGGGAGGATATCCGGCTCACCGGATACGCCGGCCTGCCCACGCTCAACAGACCCACGGCCCAGGCCCAGTTTCTCTTCGTCAACGGCCGGCCGGTGAAGGATCGCCTCCTCATGGGTGCGGTGAAGGGGGCCTATCAGGATGTCCTGGCATCCAACCGTCATCCCATGGTGGCTCTGTTCCTGGAGCTGCCCGCCAGGCGGGTCGACGTCAACGTTCATCCCGCCAAGGCCGAGGTTCGCTTTCGCGACAATCAGCTCGTTCGCGGCCTGATCGTCTCTGCCCTGCGCGCCGCACTGGAAAGTGCCGGACATCAAGCCTCCAGCACGGTGGCTGAAGACACGCTCTCGAAGCTACGTCCCGGCGGCTGGGATCAGCCGGCGTCACCCCATCTCTTTGCCCAGCGCCGGCCGTCCTATCACAGCGGTATGGTGGAAGCCGCGGCGGCCTATCACGCGCCGTTGCAGGCCGACTACGCTCCCGCTGGCCGGATCGACGAGGCAGTTGAAGCCGTCCCGCATGACGGTACATCCGAGCCGATCGACCCCATGGGTTACCCGTTGGGTGCAGCGCGCGGTCAGCTCCACGAAACCTATGTCGTCGCTCAGACCCGCGATGGCATTGTCATTGTCGACCAGCACGCTGCCCACGAACGTCTTGTCTACGAACGCATGAAGGCGCAGATCGCGGACGAAGGGGTCAACCGCCAGCTTCTTCTATTGCCTGAGGTCGTCGAACTTGCTGAGGACGCGGTGGATCGTATTGTCGCCCGAGCCGACGAGCTGTCGGAACTCGGTCTTACACTCGAACGGTTCGGGCCTGGCGCTGTCGTGGTGCGTGAGACGCCCGCACTGCTCGGTGAGACCGACATCAAGGGTCTGATCTCGGACCTGGCCGACGAACTGGCCGAGTTCGACCAGGCGCTGTCCCTGCGCGAGCGGCTCGAGCACGTCTGCGGCACGATGGCCTGTCATGGCAGCGTTCGTGCCGGACGCCGGCTCAATCCGTCGGAGATGAACGCACTGCTGCGCGAGATGGAAACCACGCCCAACTCCGGCCAGTGCAACCATGGCCGTCCGACCTATGTCGAGTTGAAACTCAGCGACATCGAGCGCCTGTTTGGCCGCCGTTAGTTTTCCGGCCATGGCATTGCCGCGCGTTCATGTCCTGTCGTTCTGCCACACCTGTAGCTTTGGCGGCCGGCTGGGCTCATGCTGAACGCTGGGTTGCCAACGGATGTCTAGATTGCCGATCAGCCGATGTCGTCTCCGGCATGATCGCTTCGATGCTCCAGGGCCTCGCTGCCAGATTTGGCGACTCGCTACTCTAGGCGTCGATCGCACGCAAAAAGACCAAGCGAGTATCGCCATAGAACCGATCATCGACTGCATCGAAGCCATCGGGCGTCTCAAACGCCGCCTTGCGATGAAGCTCCACACAGGCCAGCGCGTCTGCGGCGAACCATCCGCCGCTGCGCATGCTGGTGAGCACCGCGTCGGCGACCTCAAGCCGGTAGGGCGGATCGAGATAGGCCAGGTCCACAGGTCGGGCAGGGCGCGGCATCGGTTTGGTCGCGTCGTTGCGCAGCAATGTCGTGCGTCGTTCTTCGCCCATGTGTTCGATGTTGCGGAGTGCGGTGGCATGGCCTTGCTGGCTGTTGTCGACCAGGGTGGCGAAGGCTGCACCGCGCGACAGCGCCTCCAGCGCCACTGCGCCGGTGCCGCAAAAGATGTCGGCGACATGGGCATCATCGAGACCGTGCCAGGCTACGCTGTGAGCCAGCAGATTGAACAGCGCTTCGCGGACCCGGTCGCTGGTCGGGCGGATGTCGTGGCCGGCGGGCGCGTGGAGCCTGCGGGCCCTATGCTTTCCGGCGACGATTCGCATCGATCCTGTCGGCCCAGCGGCCGCCAAGCTGTTCCCTCAACATCTTCGGAGGAATTTCCTCGAACTTGCCGCGTTTCATCGCACCGAGCTGGAACGGGCCATAGGCCGTGCGCAGCAGCCGGTTCACCTTGAGGTTGAGTTCGGCCAGCGCATGGCGGATCTCTCGGTTCTTGCCTTCGCGCAGGGTCATGGTCATCCACGCGTTGGCGCCGTTCTGGGTGTCGATCGTGGTGTCGATCGGGCCGTAGCGCACACCCTCGACCGTCATCCCGGCCTTCAGCTTCTTGACCATCGCCTCGTTCGGATGGCCATGGACCCGGACCCGGTAGCGCCGGGCCCAGCCGGTCTCCGGCAGCTCCAGCCAGCGTGAGAGCTCACCATCGTTGGTGAGCAGCAGCAGACCCTCACTGTTCATGTCGAGCCGTCCGACCGCCACGACATGGGGCATGTCCTCGGGCAGGATGTCGAACACGGTCGGCCGCCCGCGTTCGTCCTTGCGTGTTACCACCGTGCCTTCCGGCTTCCACATTTTCCAGACCCGCAGGCCCGGCCGCTGGCCGATCCGCTCGCCGTCGACTTTGACAACATCGTCCGCGTCCACCGTGACCGCGGGTGTCGTCAGGGTTTCGCCGTTGACCTCGACCCGGCCGTCGAGAATCAGCCGTTCAGCCTCGCGTCGTGACGCGATGCCAGCATGGGCCAGCCGTTTGCCAATCCGTTCAGCCATGGGTCGGAATGTCCTCTCGCCGCGTCAGGCGCGGCAAGCTTTCAGAAAGGCGTCGAACAGGCGACGGTCGCCGTCGGAGATGTGGTACTCGGGGTGCCACTGCACGCCGAGGCAGAACCTGTAATCGGGGTGTTCGATACCCTCGATCACGCCGTCGGGCGCGACCGCGTTCACGATGACATCTTCGCCGATGCCGTCGGCCGCCTGGTGATGGGCGCTGTTCACCGGCAGCTCCTGGGTCTGCACGATGTGATGGAGCAGCGAGTTCTTCTGCACCGCCACGGTGTGCCCGGGTTCGGTACGCGGATTCTTCTGTTCGTGTTCCAGGCAGCCCGATACCGCATCGGGGATGTGCTGGATCAGGGTTCCGCCCAGCACCACGTTCATAAGCTGCTTGCCGCCGCAGATCCCGAACACCGGCATGTCGCGCTTCAGCGCGCCTTCGGTCACGTCCCATTCGAACTTCGTGCGTTGGTCCTTGGTCGTCACCGTGTCGTGGCGCGCCTTGGCGCCGAACAATGCCGGGTCGACGTCAAACGCTCCGCCGGTCACCACCACGCCGTCGAGTTCCTCGAGATAGGCGTCGGCAATGTCGTCCTCGTGGCTGATTGCCACGGGCAGGCCGCCGGCCACCACCACGGATGCCATGTAGTTCTGCCGGATCGCATACCACGGCATTTTGGAGTACTGGCCCGGCCCCTCGGAATCGAGGGTGAGGCCGATCAGGGGCCGGCTGCGCTGTCGTGTCATGGCGGAAGGTCCGGGGTGGTCGCGGGGGACGTCGTGGGCTCAATGTGGCGGTGCGAAGGCCACCATGCAAGATTGGCGATCATGAGGCAGCCAAGAACCCCCATGGAACACGCCCTGGCCGAGGCCGAAGCGGCGGCCGAACGCGGCGAAGCGCCGATTGGCGCCGTGGTTGTGCTCGACGGCAGGATCATCGCGGCCGACGGCAACCGTGTGCGTGAACACAACGATCCCAGCGGCCATGCCGAGGTTCTGGTCCTGCGTGAGGCCTGCCGGGTGGTGGAGAACCACCGCCTCAACGGTGCGGACCTTCACGTCACGCTCGAACCCTGCGCCATGTGCGGGGGCGCCATCGCCGAGGCACAGATCGCGCGTCTCTATTATGGCGCGCCGGACCCCAAGGGCGGTGCCGTCGACCACGGACCCTGCCTCTTCAACCAGCCGACCTGCCACCACCGTCCTGAAGTCTACGGCGGCATCGACGAACAACGCTGTGCCGCCCTGCTCAAGGACTTCTTCGCGAAGCTGCGCGACTGAGCGCCGGCCTCAGATCCAACGCCGCACCTTCGCGCAATAGTCCCGGTAGTCGTCACCGAACAGGCCTTCGAGGTAGCGTTCTTCGCGCCGGATCACGCCGTGGTGCAACACCGCCACCAGTACGGGAAGCAGGACAAAGAGCCACAGCGTGTCGATCGCAAAGCCCAGCCCGGCAAAGGTGATGACCATCGCCAGATACATCGGATTGCGTGTGTGCCGATAGGCCCCTGCCAGCACCAGCGCTGTGGTCGGCTTCCAGGGTTCGACCAGGGTCTTCTGCCGCCGGAACAGCACGATGGCCCAGACCACCAGCGCTACCGCCGGCACAATCAGCAGCGCGCCCAGCACATACTGCACCGTCTCCTCCAGAAATGGCGCAGGCCACAGCGCATCAAGCTCGATCCCACCCAGCAGCAGCGCCAGCACGATGATCGGCGGTGGTGCGATGACCCCGGCGGTCTCGCCCTTCTCTCTCACTGCCCGACGGCCCGCCAGCCGATGTCGCGGCGGCAGAAGCCCTGGGGCCAGTCCAGGCGGTCGACGGCGGCATAGGCGCGGGTCTGGGCGTCGGCGATGGTGTCGCCCAGCGCGGTCACGCCCAGGACACGGCCGCCGGTCGAAAGCCAGGTCTCGCCCTCCCGGCGGGTGCCGGCGTGGAACACGGTGACCGCCTCATCGTCACCGGCGGCCTCGAGGCCCTCGATCTGCGTGTCCTTGAGGTAGCTGCCAGGATAGCCCTCGGTCGCCATCACCACACACAGGGCGGCCTTGTCGTGCCAGCGCAGGTTGAGATGGTGCAGCTCGCCGTCGCGGCAGGCCAGCAGGGCTGGCAGCAGGTCGGACTTCAGGCGGGAGAGCATCACCTGGCATTCGGGATCGCCGAAGCGCACGTTGTATTCGACCAGCTTCGGGCCGTCCGCCGTGATCATCAGCCCGGCATAAAGCACGCCCTTGAACGGTGTGCCGCGCCGCTTCATTTCGGCTACTGTCGGGTGGACGATCCGTTCCAGCACGATCTCTTCCATCTCGGGTGTCAGGACCGGTGCGGGCGAATAGCAGCCCATGCCGCCGGTGTTCGGCCCGGTGTCGCCGTCGCCGACCCGCTTGTGATCCTGTGCAGTGGCAAGCGGCAGAACGCTCTCGCCGTCGGTCAGGACGTGGAAGCTCGCCTCCTCACCCTCCATGAACTCCTCGATCACCACGCTGGCCCCGGCCTCACCGAAAATGTTGCTGACCAGCGCGTCGTCGATCGCAGCATAAGCCTCGGCCTTGGTCATGGCGACCGTGACACCCTTGCCCGCGGCCAGGCCATCGGCCTTTACAACAATAGGGGCACCTTGTTGATCGATATAGGCGCGGGCCTCGCTGGCGTCAGTGAAGCGCTGCCAGGCCGCAGTCGGCACACCGGCAGCATCGGAGACCTCCTTGGTGAAGGTCTTAGAACCTTCCAGCATCGCGGCGCCGGCGGACGGTCCCCAGCAGGCGATGCCAGCGGCTTCCATGGTGTCGACAATCCCCACCACCAGGGGTGCCTCGGGCCCGGGCACGACGAAATCGATGGCATTGTCACGGGCCCAGGCGACCAGACCCTCGATGTCCTCGGCCTTCAGGTCGACGGGTTCTGCCTCGGCTTCGATCCCGGCATTGCCGGGCGCACAATAGAGCTTGGTGACCAGCGGTGAGTTGGCAATGGCCCAACACAAGGCATGTTCGCGCCCGCCGCTGCCGATAACCAGGATACGCATGGCTGTCTTCCCGTTGTGATCGCCGCGTTGCCTTGTATCATGCGGCCAACATGGAGACAGCGGCACCAGCCTCCCAACCTGCGGACAACTTGCCCGAACTGAGCGTTTCCGAGCTGTCCCGCGCGGTCAAACGCACGGTCGAGCAGGCGTTCGACCGTGTCCGCATCCGTGGCGAGATCGGCCGGGTCACGGTGGCGGGCTCCGGCCACATCTACCTTTCCATGAAGGAAGAGAACGCGGTGCTCGACTGTGTTGCCTGGCGCAACACGGTGAACCGCCTCACGCATATGCCCGAGCAGGGCCTGGAGATGGTCGCCACGGGGCGGCTCACGACCTATCCCGGCCGCTCCAGCTATCAGCTCGTGATCGAGAACATCGAGCCCGCCGGTGTCGGTGCCCTGATGGCGCTACTCGAACAACGGCGCAAGCAGCTTGGCGCCGAGGGCCTGTTCGATGACGAACGCAAGCAGCCAATCCCCTATCTGCCGTCCGTGATCGGGGTGATCACGTCACCGTCCGGTGCCGTGATCCGCGACATCATGCACCGCCTGCGTGACCGTTTTCCACGCCATGTTCTGCTCTGGCCCGTTGCCGTGCAGGGGGAGGCTGCCGCCGGCCAGATCGCCGAGGCGATCAACGGCTTCAATGCGATGGAACCCGGCGGCCCCGTGCCGCGACCGGATCTGCTGATCGTCGCCCGCGGCGGTGGCAGTGTAGAGGATCTCTGGGCCTTCAATGAGGAGGTCGTGGTGCGTGCGGCCGCGGCCAGCACGATCCCGCTGATCTCGGCGGTCGGGCACGAAACCGACACCACGCTGATCGACTTTGCGTCGGACCGCCGCGCGCCCACCCCCACCGCTGCCGCGGAAATGGCGGTGCCGGTGCGGGCCGAGCTCGAGGCACGCCTGCTCGAGGCC
>CEUN01058491.1_pt1 | contig 21701 bp, 20 predicted proteins | sample 361501 | NCBI WGS metagenome assembly CEUN01 (sample SAMEA2622801, study PRJEB7988) | marine metagenome | biome: marine biome (ENVO:00000447); feature: marine epipelagic mixed layer (ENVO:xxxxxxxxx); material: "saline water (ENVO:00002010), including plankton (ENVO:xxxxxxxx)" | depth 120 m | reverse complement strand
TAGCGACCACCAAAGGTCATTGCCGCGTCCTGCATCAGTGCAACTGTGCCGGAAACCATGGGAGCCGCCAAACTGGTACCAGCTTGTTCGGCAAAGCTGTTGTCAGGCATTGCACTTAAAATGAATGCCCCGGGAGCAAACACCACATTAGGCTCATTGGGCGGGCGTTGGCTGAAATGAACAATACGATCTGATGCGGTCGTAACGTCGCAGACGTTATTTCCCATACAGATACCACCACCTTCGGACGCTTCCCAAACAGCTCCGACGACGAGTGTACTGTAAATACCTGGAGCGGTTGCGTGCTGTGACATGCGGGTTAAGCCACTGCGGTCCAGGCCATACTCGTTGCCGGCTGCACTAACGACTGTAATTCCCATATCTTCCAGGGTTAGTATCTCTTGGTAAACGTTTTGGGTAACGGCGGCTGCATCATCAGCGGTTGAGAAAAGCCCGCCGCCAAGTGACATGTTTACTACCTTGATATTGTGTTCGTGATGATGTTCCCGAACCCATTGAAGTGCGGTCAGGACTTTCACCCAGGTAGAATAGCCATCTGTTTCAGAAAAAACCTGTAAGGAAATGATGTTTGCCTCGTTAGCGACCCCAATATTCGGATGTGACGACGCGGCGACTCCAGCCACATTAGTTCCATGACTGGAGGTGAAAAAATTCCCTTCTCTACCATAAAACAAGTCTTCGTTGGCAATAATTCGATCGGCAAAGGTGTTATGTGATATATCAATTCCGGTATCGATGATCGCGATTCCAATTCCATCACCGTCAATCTCTGCATATTCTCGCTGCCGACGCATTTCATATAAATCGATAAGATCGAATGCTGCAGAGTGATCCGTGATTCCACTCAAGACAATCCGATCCTCCAAGCATTCAAAACTTAAACGCTTATTAACAACCCGACTTCTTTTACGCCCCGACTTGTATGTCATCGAAATGATCCTAACCGAACTGTGCAAGGTATCAAAAAGAGGTCACATTTACTTTAATGTTAAGCATAAATATGCTTTTTGTTCTCGAGTTAATGGGACCTGAGGGTAGATTATGCAAATATGGTGCCATAATAGCGGTGGCCTTATTTACATTATGTGAAGCAATTTCCAGCAATGTGAAATAACTTTTTGTATTAGGGGTGTATCAGAATCGGTTAGTCGTATGTGGTGCGCAATACGAATTGGTAAAACATTTGTTGAAGTAAGATAATTAAAAGAGTTATGTACATTCGCAATGATTGGACGTGAGAGAGATATGACACAGGCAAAAATCCAATATCTTTTGTTGATGGCTTTCATGCTTATATATGGCGGTGCATCCTACGCAGAGCCTAATGCGGAACCAAAAACAAAGGATGAAAAACTTATAAGCTATACGTTAAAGATGAAGACGGACCCGATTGTAAATCGAATTCACGTTTTGAAGGTGGATTTGACCTCCCAAGCTGTTAAAGCAGCAGTAGTCCTGGGTCCAGATCCTGATGGTGAAGGCCCCGCCGACGTCGCCCTTACGGATCCTAGGGTACTTGCGAAAGGTAAGTCCGTTCTAGCTTTTGTAAACACCAATCCGTGGGATAGCATCCCAGATGCTCAGGGTAAGAAAAATAGAAACTGGTATCCGGGCCAGCCGGTGGTTATTCATGGTCTTGCTGCTACTGGAGGCAAGGTGCGTGCAGGCAAAGCTCCAACTGCATCATCCGTATGGTTTGATGCAAATGAGCGTGTTCATTTTGGGCATAAGAAAGAAGATTTGCCACAGGAAGGCACAGCTGGATTTCAATTAATTCTTTCCAAGAACAAAGTACTCGTACCTGAGGATGGGGCGCGACATCCTCGTACTGCTATTGGCTCTGATGAAGAAGGTAAAGCACTTATTCTTGTTGTGGTGGATGGTCGTCAACCCGGTTTTAGCGAGGGAATGAACTTGTATGAATTGGCCCAATTGATGAAAGAACTGGGTTGTTGGCAAGCAACAAATATGGACGGCGGCGGCAGCAGTGTTATGGGTATGGTCAACAGCGAGGGCGAGATGAAAATAATGAATAGCCCGTCGGATCGATTTTTGGGGTTTACGAGAGTTCGCCCCTTACCAATGGTTCTCACGTTCATTAAAGCTGAGCCAGCTAAGTAAACAACTTGGCCTGTTTAGCGAGTGATACGAGACTTCTAAAGTCAGCACCACGAGCGAATGCCAACGCCAACTATTTACTGATTCGATAAAGATGCGTAGTTGAACGTAATATAAGCGACTTCCCACTAAGGGCAGGTGAGGCAATGAAACTACCTTGCATCTGATTGCGGGCAAGAATCCGCGGATTATTACGACTTGTTGACATGACGGTTATCATGCCTTGTTTGTTACTAAAGTAAAGTTTTCCATCGCCGTACACGGGAGAAGCCCAGTGGTCACCTCCGAGTCGCTTAACCCAAAGCTCTGTCCCCGTGTTTGCATCGAGGCATCTTGCAACTCCTCCTTTGGCTGTAACCAGAAAAAGAGCGTCATTAATGATGATGGGAGATGGGATATGAGGTGTGCTTTTGGTAGTGATCCACTTTAAGTGGGTATCTGTAATATCCCCCTGTCCTGTGGGATCAATAGCCATTAAATAACCCGTCAATCCACTGGTGAAGATATATACTAGTCCATTCGCGAACACAGGCCGAGCGGCGACGTTGAATCCACCTGGGTGCATTACCCTCCAGATCTCCTTACCAGTATCTGGATCATACGAGATAGTTGCTTCTGCGGCGGGCGCGATTAGTTGACGCTTTCCGGCGACCTCGATGATCGTTGCTGTCGCGAATGATTTTTTGTTGTCATTCGGCTTTCCACCGCCTTTTGGTGAGAATCCTTTCGTTGCAAGTGTCTTTGCCCAATCAGTATCTATTTCACGTTTGGCTTTCCATTTCGTATCACCGGTGGACTTGTAAAGAGCGATAAAATACTGCTGGTCGGTTCCATCAAAAGCCACATATAGGGTGTCAGTATCAACAATTGGTGATGAACCTTGACGCACCGGCTGGTAGATCCGTAAATCTCGTCTTTTCCAGAGCGTAGCCCCAGACTTGCGGTCTATACAAGCTATACCCTGGGAACCGTAACTAATAAACAAACGATCCTCTTCAACAACTGGAGTCGGAGTTGCGGGGCTATTCAGGTGAGGTGAGTCATACTTGTAGGCGGGGTCACGCGGTCGTGGCACCATATCAAACACTTTGATGTTTTTGGTGATCTTTCCTGTTTCAAAACTAACGCAGATCACGCGTAGTTCTTTGGATGCTTCGTCTCCACTGCTAATCCAGATGTCGTCTTCCCAGATTACAGGAGATGACCAGCCTGTGCCTGAGACCCTTGTTTTCCATGTCACGTTGACTTCTTCATCAAAGGACTCCGGTAGTTGCTTGACGCTGCTGGTTCCATCCCCTTTCGGTCCACGAAATTGGTTCCATTGATCTTTGCTGAGGCCACTATTTTCCAGTTGGCATAGGATGGCTGCACTTATAACGAATAGGATTTTAGTTTTATGACTACCGGATGATGAATATGACATAGCTTTGCAAGCTTTCGTAAGGAAACACCTATTTGTTAATTACGGGCACTTAAAATTCATCGTTTTCGCTGTTTAACGACTTGCATGGATTTGTTATATCCTGAAGTGCGTTGTTATTTTAGTGGCTTATAGGGTTTCTCATACATATCCGGCATGCACTTTCGGTATAGCATTAAAATTGTACTATCGATGTTGGTAAGCGTCCCTGTCCTGGGACAGTCGCCCTTGCAATACCGATATGAAGACAGCGTTGCCCAGGAAGAGCCAGAAGAATCAGTTTCAATCAGCCCTCTTAAACGTTACAAGAGTCAGGCTTTGCAGCGGTTAGGTGTCAGTTCTGGCTACGCTCAAGGTTTGGCCTCAAAAAATTCTCATAAATGGCTTCAGGCGGAAGTTGGAGTTGGAGTTCCACTGGGATCATTTTCAAATATTCTAAGTGCGAGGTTCATTTTTCGAGAAGATTCCATAACAGTGCCATCCTTAGATTTTAAGCACAACCATTTGTACCAACTTGGAGCTTCATTATTCTGGCGCAAAGAATTCACTGACGATGTTAATAGGAGCATGCTGATTTCCGTACAACCACGCTATCAAGGAGATATGGAAGCGGAATCTAATACGTTTGGAATATTTGCGATGTGCCTAATAAACCATAAGATTCCAGACACTGGCATGACATTCTCATATGGCTTAGTTCACCTAAATCATTTGGATAATGCGATATTTCCCGCGTTAGGAATTTCATGGCAACCAGGATATTCGACTAAGATCGACTTGCGGTTTCCCGAGTCTGCGGTCTCTTGGCTTTTGGTGAGAGAATCAAATCAGATGGAAAAATGGTTACGGCTTAAAGTGGGTTTTGAAGGCAACCGATGGGGTGTCAATTTGGATGGAGTGGACACGATTGTAACTAGTCGTCATTGGAAAACGGCTGTGGTTCTGGAAAAGCTATTAGCGGGAGGTGGTGGATGGACAGTCGAGTTGTCCTATTTATTTTCCCGAGAATTTGAAATAGGCCGTGACTTCTCGGATCTTGGCGATGGAGTCTATTTGTCCTGCGGTATTAATTACTAGTATCTGAAATGCCTTGAGCTTGTATGACACTCGCTGGCAAGTAATTTAATTCGGTTTAGTATTTTCGGAGATCTGGTTTAGTCTCCTGTTACATTAAAGTGCCGGTCACACGTTTTGCATGACAGCATCGAACCCTCCAATCGAAGATGTTATTGTGCAGATCTGGTAATTAATCGTGTTCAAGGTCATGAAGGGGTTGATATGGTTTTTAGTAATCAAAACTGGAATGTCTGGCTGTTATCTGGTTTGGTGTTCTTAAACATCGTTGATGTGCAAGCCTCTGAGGAGGCATACGAGGTTCTGAAAAAAGAGATGAATATCCGTGAGACGGGTAGCTTAATCTTTGCGAATTACAGTCAGGAAAACCTGAAGGCTCTCGACGCGTTCCTTACCGAGCATAAAGATTCCCCGGTACGAGAAAAGGTTCTTTACCTAAAAGCTCATATGCTTTGGAGCTTGCATTATTACACGCGTGCCCCAGAGGCATACCAGGCATTCATTCGCGAATATCCCGATAGTCAGTATGTGCGGATTTCGCGATTGCGAAATGGAGCAGCTTATCTGTTTAGTGGACAGCCGCAAAAGGCTCTGCCAATCTTAACGGAGTTGAGCGAAGATTACCCAGAACGCCCGGAAATGTACGGTCGTGAACTAGCGTATACGTTGTCGAGGTGCGGCAAACAGAAAGAAGCTGTACGGTTTATGGATGCTGTTGAAGCGAAAATGAGTATCGGGAGTGCTTCGCGTTTCCTACCTCGACTCAAAATGCACTTTGACATTATTCGTATGGTGGGTCAGCCACTTCGCAAGATCGAATTAAGAGATCACCCTACGGGCAAACTGGTTACCAACAAGAAATTACGAGGTAAAGTTGTCTTGATTGATTTTTGGGCTACTTGGTGTGCGCCTTGTATCTCTGAGTTGCCGTTCTTGAAAGAGGCTTATACAAAGCATAGGGCGGACGGCTTTGAAATATTGTCTATTAGCCTCGATGAGAACCAAGGCATCTTTGAACGTATGATATCTGCGCGAGAGATGAACTGGCTTCATTTTTACGATGGCCAGAAGTGGGAAAATCGTATTGCTAAAGCCTTTGGTATCCGCAGTATTCCAGTAAATTTGCTGGTGGATAAAAAAGGGATTGTTCGTGCGGTTAATCTTCGTGGTGCGGCTGTATCGGATGAAGTCGCAAGGCTAGTCTCACCACGACCTTGAGTTTCGAATGCTTTGTTCTGAAATTGCTCGCACTAATGACTTAATTAGTGAATGAAAACTAAGCGATTCGCAAGGTGGCAAGAATAACTCTCTGTTTAAGATGGCGTCAAATAGTTAGGCGTTAACGGCGGCTGGCGTTTTAGTCTTAGTCGATGATGGCTCCATTGGGACCTATTTGCCAGTCAAAGGCTTTGTGTGTTCTGCGGTGGCACCGCGCATCTATCGAGGTTTAATAGTTGCGCATGCGAACGAGAAGAAATAATGCGCCAGTCGTACATGCTCCCTTTTTGAGGGCTTATTTATGCGCGAATGCTGGTCAGTTATTCGTTTAAGTTTGTTACGCATTTCTAACAGAAAAACATTATAGAGTTACTCGAACAAATCCCCGAAGAAGACTAGCACGGCCGCTAAGCTACGTCGCTCATCTCCTGTACAGCAATTCGATGCGGAGCCCCACAAACTGCCCTTTTTACGAATTGTTCCACTCGAATCGATCTGACCTATGAGAGTTCCTTTTTTGCGTAGGTTGCCATTCTCTTGTATTTCACCAATGAGAGTACCTGATTGTCGTAGTCGGCCATTATTGTCAACGCTACCGATGAGCGACCCATTTTTCCGCACCGAGCCATTGTCCTCAACTCTACCAATTAAAGAGCCATTCTTCCGGATATCACCGCGTTCACTAATCGTTAAAAAGATCGAGCCCGATTTGCGTATGACCGTCTCCGCATTTGCATTGGTGGTCATTAGCATAGAAACGAAAAACATTGCAACCATACGACTTATATACGACATTGTTCTCTCCAGAGCGTTTTCAATTGATGAACCACTACAAACGATCGTTGCAAAATACATGCCAATCATTACATCTCGTGAAATATGGTCATTCGTTTTATGTGTGTAATCAAAATGACTTCAGGTTTGTTATCCGATCTGTAACACTAATAGATCGAAGTCGCCAAAACTCGAAAGTGTCGAATGTCCATATTGGCAAGAGTGAAATCAGCAGATCCGTTTGGTCGACAAGAGCAATCCATCAGCGGTTTTACGCTAGCTAGTTATCCATTCCCGGGCCAGTTGCTTTAGACGGTCCGAGCTATATTCTGCCAAGCGTTCACCTTTTTCCGATTTTAGACAGCTGCATAGAAATGCATGTAACTCATCGTCTAGATCGGGGCGAATGTCATGTTGATTTGGCAGCTGCCATTGCAGTCGCTGAGTTAACATTCCAACCAAATCACGACCATCAAATAAAGGTTCTCCTGCGAGCATTTCGTAAAGGATGCATCCCACGGAGAAGAAGTCTGATTTAGGGCCAACAGATCCGCCAGTAAATTGCTCGATGGCCATATAACGGGGACTGCCCAGTAATTCACCAGTATTCGTAAGCGAAGGGTTGATGGCATTACGTGCTAGTCCAAAGTCCATTAGTGAAATATTATGCTCTTCGTCGATCATAATATTTGCTGGTTTGACGTCTCGGTGAATAATCTCTTTTTGGTGAGCATATAAAAGCGCATCAATCAATTGACCCACAATATGTTTAATCGTCGTGATATCACTAATTGGATTTTGATCGAGCCATTTCCGTAGTGAGATGCCTTCACAGTATTCCATGACTAGGAACATGGTCGCCATTGAGGAAAAAGCTTCATAGGTCTTCCGTATAGCCGGGTGGTTTAGATGACCTAAAATATCGGCTTCTTGTTTGAATCTTTGACAAGCCTTGGGATTGCACAAGATGTCATGCCGCAACATTTTTAGTGCAAATAAATGACCATCTTTAACACGCTCAGCCAAATAAACGACACCCATGCTGCCTCGGCCAAGCCTTTCAATGATTCGATAGCCGTGCATTACTTTACTGCTAAATACATCCACGTCATGATTGCCGACACGTTCAGAGATTTGATTTGCTATGAGTCCACTGGTTGCTGGAAAATCGCGGTTCAATTGTTCATACAGGTTTAAGGACACCTCCAGTACGACAACTTGCCCCAAGGCGATGGCATCTGCACTGCGAGCACTATTGGTGAAAACACCAATTTCGCCAATGATACTATTAGCGCCACACCGGGCAACGATTTCGTTTGAATGTTCATCATGATGAAGGCGAATTTCTACTTCGCCGGATTTGATAATCAGCAAAGCATCAGAAGCATCACCCTGTCGAAACACGTAATCGCCGTCATCAATAACGCGGTAAATACATTGCGCACCTAAACTCTTGATAACCTCCACCGGAAGCTCTGAAAGCGGATAGGTTGAAGAGATTAATTTGAATACATCCGTTACGGGATCCGGAATATCGGTACCTTCGATGAATGTTTGTAGTTCATCTGCAATCTCTAAATGACCGGTATCAACTAGATCGTGAACTTCCAACATGAGCATGATCTCTTCTCTCAGCTCTGGGAATCTGCTGGAAAAGTCTTCAATAAATATTTCTAGGTCATGAATTTCCCTGAGATAAATCTCGTGGTAAATCAGGTCCAGCAATGCTGAACGATCGTTTGTTATTTCTGGATACCGCTCGATAAGCTCTTCTACCAATACATGGTCATCTTCCCCCCATCGTGTGCTTTGTTCAGCACAGAGATATGGTAGTAACTCCTGAATTGAATCCATCTGACTTACTCCCATTGCAATTCCGCAGCAATGCGCTGAGTCACTCTGGCTAAACGCTTTCTGAGTTGGTCTGGTGTCGCATTTAGCTTTTCGGCTAGCTCCTTCCAACTGCTGCCATTTGATCGCTCAGAGAGTAACCAACGTTCTTCTTCGCTGAGCTTGGCGTAGAACTGGTTTATTACCTCCTCGCGACTAATCATGAGACTAGGTGTTTCACGATTACGGTCTTCAGTAGGTGTTTCAGCGATAGAAATGTTCCTCCGCATATCTCGACGCTTTGAACGGTAGAATCGACTTTTATCTATCACACGATTTCGGATCATCGTGGAAATAAGGGCCAGCAACTGTTCCGGTGTCTCGAGATCAAATTGTCCAGTAGCTGCTCGCATGAAGAAATTAGCCATGACACTCTGATAAATATCCATAGTGTCTTCAACACGCCTAAGCACTGAATCGTTCAATCGGATACGGGCAATGCGACGGATATGGTCACCGTATTGCTCTAGTAAATCGTTGGCGGCGTGTTGATTGCCGTTTTCAAGTTCTCTAAATAGTTGTGTAAAGGTCATTTCCTGCTGATGTTTCCACTAGTCTCTTCTTAAAAGGCAAACGTTTTCAATTCTTTTCTAATAACATTTGTCCGTTTATGTGGTGCCTTGCGTTCTTAATTGTGATGGCAAACTAAATCTACAACTACATATTAAAAGAATAAAGGAGTTCAAACATGGGTCGCTCTCGAAATCCGCACAATAGGCTAAAAACTTTATTGGTTCTTGTAAGTATTCTCGCCTGTAATTTGGACTTGTGTGCACAGATTCCAAAACACACTTTAACAGTAGCTGTGCTTCCATCGCAGACGCGTTTGAACTCTCGTTTTCCCTATGCAGCAGATCAATTGGTGCACAGCTTGATGAACTCTGGACAGTATGAGGTTGTCGATGGCCTTTCGCTGATTAATGGGCGTTTAAGTTCGCATGTACTTGAGGAAGCCCGGAAAATGGGTGTCCATGCCATTTTCCAGATTAGTGTAACTATGGCCGATCAACGTACCGGTGCTGGTATCAATGCTGGCTTAGGGCAAATAAAGATCGGGCAGATATACGACGTTGGATTAGCGGTATCAAAAACTACAGCTAGAGCCGAAGTGGTATTACGTGCTTTTGATCCCCAAACCGGACGGATTTTGGCGAGCGTAAATGGCCGTGGCACTAGTGTAGGGAATAATGTTGGTCTGAATCTGGACTATACACAATTCGCAGGATCGATTGATCGCTACCAACTTGGCATGCGGCAGTACTCAACCACTTCCATTGGGAAGGCAATACAGCGGGCAATCGACAGTGCTGTGAATAATATTCGCTTTCAGGCATCGAACGATCTGCCGAGTGCTGTACAAGCTCCAGCTGCCGGCCAATTAAATGCTCTGATTGCAGATGTTGACGGTGATGTCGTCTACTTGAACCGGGGTAGAAATGCTGGCTTGGCGCCGGGAATGAAGGTAGCCGTTACTGCTATTGTGAAGGTTATTAGAGATCCCGCTACAGGAGAGATTCTTGAAGAACTGACTGAGATAGTAGCTGTTCTATCGATCGAGTCTGTCCGTAACCGAATCGCAATAGCGAGTCGTCAAATGCCCGATGGCACGCTAGCAGACGTGAAAGTAGGAGATTTGGTTCAACTGGTGGACTAAATTAGTCTGCCGAATCGCTGACCTTTTCCAAAGTGAAGAAATGGGCAACAAAAGAGCTTTAGGGGATGAATTTCATTCCTTAAAGCTCTTTTGGCATTAAGCACCGAATATGCGCATATGTGTAGAGTTGATGGGAGAGATGAACGTTTGTTCAACCTTTGTTAAGTCTTTTGTTTATTGCCACGTAGTATTAGCGATCAAAAAAGACCCGCAGGGGTGGTTAATTAACCATCCCTGCGGGTGGTGACTCGAGCCTGCCCCAATGAAAGCAGTGCTTATTGCTTAGACGATGAGTTAACCAGTTCTTTTTACTAGCAAAGGAACCTAGTGATCTTCCTGGTCGCCTTAGTTATTCGATACAACTCGTTGCTTAAAACCCCCAGAACGAAGAGTTCGAACGGTAGGAGGAATTGAATCGTTGAAAGCTTCTCGAACGAATCCGTGTACTTGAATAGCCCCTGTTTTGAAAATTGTAGAAGCCCGAGAAGGATTGCCGCGGTAGACAATAAGGGTTTGATTGCCTTACGACAGGAGCCCTGTAGAAACCATAAGATGGTGTTCGAAAGCGGCTTGCATGGCCGTTCCAGAAGCTAAATTGACCACCTCTTGGTCCGGTAAAGCTGATTCCAAAATCCTGTGCCTCTACATTGTCGGCCTGAATAAATGGCGTCATTAAAAGCATAATGGTGGCGTATTTCATTCGCATATAAATCTCTCCATTAGGTAATGGTCTGAATGTCGATGTTTGACACTTGACGATAATGCAAACCGTGCGCCATTAATTTAAAAAGAGGCATTTCACTAATCCCAGCTGAAAAAGTTAATGATTTAACGCAAACCACAAGCTATTTGTGTCCTCATTTTGATGAGGAATGTTGCGGCTGGGATATCACCCTCAATAGTGGTTCTTTTGACAGAAATTTGAAATTAATCCCAAATAACTTGTCCGGTATATATCTCACCTACGTTTATACAGGTGTAAGGGGCATTTAAGAGAAAACACAAGGAGTCTTGCTGTTGTGTCCCACAACAACACTTTTGTCAGGAGAAAAGAAAATGAGAAAGGTAATGACGACTATGGTAGCAATCGTAGTGATTGCTTTTGGCTCAGGACAAACATCAGCTCAAGACTTCGGTTTTGCGTTCCCTTCCAACCAGGGGTCACAATGGCGTGGCCGTGGACCGGCAACTAACCCAATGTGGCAGGCAGCACAACCAAGAGTTCGTGCAAGCAATATGTCCAGAACAGCTGCTGGAAGTTCACAGTTTCAGGATCTACTTCAACGGATTGAAAACGTTTCTGGAATGCAAACCCGACAAGCTGGCCGACGGATGGTATACCATCGAGAGGTTGAGCGTCTGGAAGTTGAAGAATTTGTAAACGAGCAGAACGTCTTCAATATCGAAAATGTTCTTAACCAGTTTCGACAAGGATCATCGGACTTCTATCGCAACCGTAACCGGAATCGTTACATGCAGCGTTAGGAAAACCGAATGAATGAAACGAGGAGCGGAGGTAAGCCAAATAGCTTACCTCCGCGTTTTCGTTATTTCTCGCGCATCATGATGAAGCCGACATCATCCATTGATACGACCCGCCAACCACTTTTTTGAAGCTTTCCGAGTGTCTCAAAAAACACTCCTTCTTGCTTTGGTACGGCCGTTGCTTCGAAGTCGGTAAACAACTGCATCGTAAAATTTTCCGGGTCAACGTAAATGTGTTCATATTCAGGAGTATTGCTGCGATTTGGAGCAACTGCACCACAAACGCATGCGGTTACGACGATGCAGATTACAGCTAATAATGTATTTTTCATGGTTTCTGAGCCTTAAAGATATTCACGGGAAAAATGATGAGGTGGTTCCTAATCCGGACATTGTATCCGTTTGACTCTTCAAGCCAATAACCAACGGCGGCGATAATTGGTTATGAAGCCGGTATTTGTGGTCTTCGTCCTGGTGAAAAGAAGAAGAATGCGAGAATGATAAGGCAGGCTATCGAGTAATCGAGTAACGGAATTCGCATGATTTCGTGTAATTGCTCCAGGCGACCCAAATAGCTGTAGGTACCGACAGCGACCAATGCGAATGATATGGCGATGCTTATCTTGAGGATTGGAATCATCTTGAATGTATGCATTTGTGTAATAACAAATACCATGCTGAATCCAAAAAGAAACATTGGCCATAACTGGTTTCCCTGATAGTAAGCGACAATGACCGCATGCGGGATAACCATGATTTCAAGCAGGATAATCCAATAACGATTTCGATGAAATTCATGAAAGATTAACGTAGATTGCCAGAGCAGGATTAGTAGGTAAAAGAATCCAATTAGATGCCCAGGCGAACTGGCAGTTGGATGGTACCAGAACGTATAAGTAAGTGCCCAAGTAAATAGGTAGCCATGGTATTTCTTAAGGGTAATCCACATTTGTTTGGGCAAGCGTTTGCCATGTCCCCAGAACAAACCTCGCCGTGGAGCTTCCAGCAGTAGCACGACGATCAGCATTAAAGCAACCGAGCCAAGGGCTGTAACCTCCGGAACGTCAGATGCAAGTCCGTCATACCATATATGAGTTTGAATGTAGTGCGCTATGAAAAATAGTATGTGGCCGGCAAGGAAGCACCAATTTAAGCCTCGCATTCGCGAACTGAAATGCTCGTAGCGACGCTTCGCAAGCCAGATCATTACCCAGCTGAAAAGATTGTGTAGGCAATAGCCCAGCCACGCAGTAACCCGAGCCATAGTGCTTGGTTCTCGTAAACGCCAGGGATACGCAAAGGGCTTCGTCTTACCAACTAAGTCGAATCGGCTTAGCTGATCTGAAGTCAAATAGATTATCGCCACTGCACAAGCACTCAACAGAATGCCGCTTAATATTGTGGCATATGAAGGATTTTGGCAGGAGTTCTCTGTGTGAGATCTCAAGTTCATGGGTTCATTACTCTAATGGTTCCCAAGCTGCTCCGGTCGTGAAGCTTGATTGGTGTCTGGCGACAGAGCCCGTGAATCGATTGATACGGTAAATGACAGAGCCTTCAGAACCTGAGGAACTTACCTCGTAGCTGTACAGGATGCTTCCACCGCTAAGATATGTAATGGCCAGTAGGAAACCTACGCAGTAAAGAAACAAGCGTTTTCTGGTTGTTTTGGGCTTAGATAATTCAGACATTTGTTAATCCAGAGTATGACGGTGACGTTGGGAGTTAAACAAAAAAGTGTTAGTTAGAAGTCGCGTTGTTTAGTTCTCGCACCAGTTTAGCTATCCGACGTTTGTTTACACCTAGATCAGAATAGCCTACACGTGATTCTGAACGAAAACAAATACGGGAATCCTGTTCATTATGAAGTAATTCGATATCGTCAATGAAGCCGAAATAAAAGCTTCGTGATTCACAATGGATATAGTGATCTTCTGCGGTAACGATGGTACTTCTTGGCAAACATTCAACGGCCTCCAATAATACCTTCCAGTGTTGGCTCGCTATGTCATGCAGTTTCTCTGTATCAGAAGCAGTATCGCCGTAGGAATAGTTGATGCAGTAACAGTTTGGGCGAACTGAGCACTTAGCTAAACTACCCTCTATAACCCCTTTTGCTTTTGAATGAATAAATCGGGAGTTGGTATAGATTAATAACGGTCGAATGGCAATCAAAACAAATAAGATAATCAACACGATTTGGACCTGGTGCAAAATGCTAGGAATTAGCCGGTAAACGACCTCGTGTTTGAGCAGCCGCATTGGGAGTGTTCTGAAAAGAGTGGACGATTCGTAGCATCCTCAGAACTAACAATACGTAATAGGTGATATCAATTTGCCACCAACGCAGACCGCTACGAGCACTTGCAGGAAACTTGTGGTGATTGTTGTGCCAGCCTTCACCTAATGTGAACAAGGATAGCAGCCAGTTATTGCGGCTGTGATCGCGTACTTTAAAGTCCTGTGTCCCGAGTAGATGTGCAAGCGAGTTTATTGCAAATGTCATGTGGTAAAGGCATACGGTAGAAATCACTCCACCCCAAACGACCAATTGCCAGCCATTGGTTGCAAATCCAGCGGATTGAAAATATTCACCTAGCAGAAATAAGGAACAAAATAAGCATAACGGTACGAACCAATCAAATTTATCGAGGAAACGCAATTCCGGAAATGCCGCAAAATCCTTTATCGCTTTGTGATCTGATCGATAATTCTTCTTGGTCATGAACCAACCAACATGACTCCACCAGAAACCATGCTGATGTGGAGAGTGGACATCTAAGTCTGAGTCCGAATGCATATGGTGTTTGCGATGATGAGCGGCCCACCATAATGGCCCTCTCTGGATCGCTGAATTTCCAAGGCATGCGCCGAGAAATTGAACGACACGACTGGTTTTAAATGCTCGATGGGAGAAGTAACGATGGTAGAAAGCGGTAATTCCGAACATTCTTAATAAATATAGGGTTACCGCCACTACGACAGCCGTTGTGCTAACACCTGTAAGAAAGGCTGTAAACACAGCCAAATGCATTAACAGAAACGGGGTTACTCGCAGCCACTGTATTTTATCGGAATCCATATATCGTGACTTCAACCAGGTAAATTATAAAACCTAGCCTGAAGTGCCACGCATCGCAATCATCAGCGCCAGTAGTTCCAACTCTATACGGGTTGAAGTATGGCAATGTTTAACTGCAATATATGACCAATAAAATGCTTCTGACTAGTTTGCGGATGCTTCCCAAGACAAGCGGGTCAAATTTTTAAGATCGCGTATAAAAACCGATCCATTAATTACCGCCAAATGTGCCCAAGCAGGCTCGCCGCTGACTTTCAATTTATCCGCAATGTCAAACTTTGTCGGAGTCGCGTTTACTAGCAGAAGTGAGCCGTTTGCATCTAGTGCTAGAATTTGGCGACCATTAGTTACCATGCTCCAATATTCACCTTGAGGTGTCGATGTCCACTCAACATCTCCATCGGACAAGTCCATACATACAACGCGACGATTGCGAAGATGCATGTAAGCATGATTATCAATGATGACCGGCGATGACATATAGCCCTGTATTGTGTTTCGCCAACGCTCAACGCTCTTAAATTTTCCATTTTCAAGCTTGATATCAAAAAAGAATGAGCCCCCACCGTAGCTTGAGGTAAAAAAACCATTCCCATGCTTGCAGGGAGTGACAATGTTCATACCTCGGAAGGCAGGAACCTCTTGTTGCCATAACAATTGTCCGGATTCTAGTGAAATACCACACAACGCAGATCGAGTCTGAGCCACTAGCTGTCTAACACCGTGAATATCTTCAATAGTTGGCGAGGAAAAGGCACTACCGTTCATACCTCCAGCGTCCTTTGCCGCCCTCCAGATAATATCACCTGTTTTCGCATCTAGTCGACAGATGGATGCACCGGCCTGAACATATACACTACCTTCATGAGCTAAGGGAGAACTTACATATCCAAAGGATGGCAGCGAGGTGTTAAGTTCCTTGACGAAGTCCTTTTTCCAGACGATTTCACCAGTTTTGACGTCTAAGCATACTAATACATCACGCATTCCCGCTACGAATAATTTTCCATCCGCATAGGCTGGAGTTGAGCGAATCCAGTCTCCATTTGCCTTAGCGAAGAATGGAACGGCCATTGCACCTTCCCATTTTGTTTGCCAGACAGGTTTGCCGTTATTCACGCTGAATGCTGTTACAACCTCATATTTTCGATCTTTAGTTTCGGTCGTGAAAACCATACCTTCAGCAACGACTGGTCCGGAGTAACTTGGTCCATGTTGCGACTTCCATGCAACCTTAATCGCATCACCAGAAAGTGCCGTTGGCAGCTGCAAATCGGCAATTTTGCCGGTACGGTTGGGCCCTCTCCATTGCGACCAATTGAGTTGAGCGTGTGCTGCTGACGTGGATATCATGACTGCCACAAGTGAAAAAATACAAGCAGACTTATGTGAAAATGATCGCATCTGTGTTGCCTTTAAGCACGATATGTATTGATAGTTAATGGTCTACACTTGGACGTTTACCCCAGCCTGATTTTTTGCAACGACATTTCTGCTATTTTCTTTAAAAAAAGAATGATTATTAGGCTAGCCGAGTTAGTGAGCGAGCAAGTTAAAACATTGAAATAGCCCTTAAATGAAAATTGCAATAATCGGTAGCGGGATATCAGGGCTAGCAGCAGCGTTCTATCTGAGCCCGGATCATCAAGTAACAGTTTTTGAAAAAGATGAGACGTTAGGTGGGCACGTTAATACTTTTACTGTCCGGCATCCCGAGTATTCAGTAGATATTGACACGGGCTTCATCGTTTTCAACCGAAACACGTATCCCGGGTTTTGCAAATTACTAGAAGAATTGGATGTTGAGGCACGTCCTACAACCATGAGTTTTAGTGTTCAATGCAACAAAAGCGGTCTCGAATATTCGGGGCACTCCTTCTTTACGTTTTTCGCGCAAAAGTGGAGGTTATTCGACGCCAAACATTTTAGGTTTCTGTGGGATATCCTGCGATTTAATAAAAAAGCCAAAGCAGTTAGCGCATCTCTAAGTCATCAAATGACCATCGGGGAGTTTTTCGAGGAAAATAGATTTGGTCGACGTTTTTATGAAAAGTATTTTTTGCCCATGGCTGCTGCCATTTGGTCATCGCCGACAGATAAGGTTGTTGATTTTCCATTTCGCGCAATGATTGAATTCTATGAGAACCACGGGATGCTACAAATCAAAGACCGCCCTATCTGGTATGTGATCTCTGGGGGATCAAAAACATACGTCGATCGGATAGTTGAAACTTCAAATGCGAGATTTTTAACTAACGCCCCTGTGCAACAGGTTGTCAAGCAAAATGGTCAGTTTCGCATATTGCTTGGCAATGGTGAGGCGGATCAGGTATTCGACCATGTGATTGTAGCTTGCCACTCGGATCAGGCTTTACGGATTACCGACAACTGTCTGAGTGATCGCCAAAAGAAAATTTTGTCAGCGTTTGCGTACCAACCAAATACTGCTGTTTTACACCATGACTCGAGTTGGATGCCTAAACGTAAGCAAATTTGGTCGGCTTGGAATTACCATATACCTAGGCAGGATAGTGCCTTTGCTACGCTGACATATGATATGAACATCTTGCAACAATTAGATTGTCCGGATAGACATTTCGTAACGCTAAACCCACAACATCCAATTGCGCCGGAGTGTGTTCTGCGTGAGTTTCAGTATGAGCATCCACTGTTTACTCGGGAACGGCATGAGGCACAAAGTCAGCACCATCAGTTGATTTGTCAGAATGGCCTATCGTTTTGTGGTGCCTATTGGGGGCATGGGTTTCATGAAGATGGACTTCAGAGTGGCATGGCAGTTGTTAATGCTATCGAAAGAGCAGGGATAAATGCATAGTTGTATTTATCGCGGGACTGTTTTGCATAAAAGGTTGCGTGAGCGAGCTCATGCCTTTCGTTATGGATTGTATATGGTCTTTCTCGATCTGGGAGAGCTCGACCAGGTCTTTAAGCGAAGATTATTTTGGTCATGTAAATCGTTTAACCTCTTTTGGTTTCGGCGACGCGATCATTTGGGCGACCCTGCTACGCCCCTGATAGATTCGGTGAGAGATTTAGTTGAGCAAGAAACTGGAAATCGACCAGCAGGGGCTGTGCGGTTGCTCACGAATTTGCGGCATTTCGGTTTTCAGATGAATCCAGTGTCGTTTTACTTTGTCTACAATGACGACAGCACTCCTTCGCTGGTAAATGTTGTGGCTGAAGTTCATAACACACCGTGGAATGAGCGTTACTGTTATGTTTTGGAGCCACAGCAATGGACCGGTCCTTTTGACGAACAGCGACGTCTGGAAAAGTCCTTGCATGTGTCGCCGTTTATGCCGATGAATCAGGATTATATCTGGCGATTTAACCAACCGGGAAAAGAACTGCTTGCCAGTGTTCGCGTAGTAGAAGAAGGAGCACTGGCAATAAAGGCTTCTTTATTAATGCAGCGATTACCGCTTACACGTTGGCGATCATTTCAAATGTCTTGTCGGTTTCCGCTCATGCCTTTGCTCGTTTATGCTCGAATCTACTTGCAGGCGTTCAAATTGTTCCTTAAGAAGGTTACATTCTTTTCCCATCCAAAAAAGACTCGTCGAGAATCTAGCTGATAGGCTGTTCTGCTAGAAGGTGTTTTCATGAAGCAACGCTCTCCATTAATGCGTCGTGTGCTGAAAAAAGAGCTCGCATCTCTCGCAGACGTTTGCCTGAACATCACTGATCCCTGGGGTAGCTACGGTACTTCTGGTAATGCTTCAAATGGAGAAGCAGCAATGCTGAAGGCTGGTTTGACGATTTCATCCCCGGAATTTTATCGCAAACTGCTTCGAGATGGCGAACTGGGGGTAGCGGATGCCTACATTGACGGTGTGTGGGATACGGATGATCTTGTTAATGTGTTTAGGATCATGATTAGGTCTGAAGCAGCTAATCATCAGGTCAATAAACGTGTGTCAATAATAAAGCGACTGGCTCGTGCAATTCAAACATGGCGGAGGCAGAATTCCGTCAGTGGAAGTAAACGCAATATTCACGAGCACTATGATTTGGGCAATGACTTTTTCCAGTTATTTCTGGATGAGTCTTTAAATTACTCTTGTCTGGAATTTGAAAACGATTCAAGCACATTGGAAGAGGCCGCTAATTTGAAGATGGATAATATCTGTCAGCAATTAAGCCTGCAGCGAAATGATCACTTAATTGAAATTGGAACCGGTTGGGGGGGGATGGCTTGCTTTGCGGCGAAGAACTATGGATGCAAAGTAACCACAACAACAATTTCTACCGAACAATTCAATCACGTTAATGAGAAAATAAAGGCGGAGAAGCTCGAGGCGTTGGTGTCTCCGGTGAACTCGGATTACAGGCATTTGGATGGGCAATACGACAAATTGTTATCTATCGAAATGATCGAAGCGGTCGGGGAAAAGTTTCTGCCCCAATATTTTTCCGTTTGCGATCGTTTGCTTAAGCCAGGTGGTAAAGGGCTTATTCAGGCAATTCTTATTCGCGAACAAATCTTTGAAACATATCGTCGTGGGACGGATTTTATTCGCGAATTTGTATTCCCAGGAAGCTTTTTGCCATCTAACCGCTTAATTCTTCAAGCAATTGAAAAAAATACAGATCTCCAGTTGATTAATTATCGTGATATCACTGAACACTACGTTAAAACACTAGCTCGATGGCGAGAAAAATTTCACAACAATATAGATGAAGTAGCACGCTTGGGATTTGACGAGCGTTTTACCCGTTTATGGGACTACTACCTGTCGTATTGTATAGCCGGTTTCTCGGAACGCCGTTGCACTGATGCCCAATTGACATTCTTAAAAATGTAGAGCCCAAGCCAGATGCTAGTTCTCGTTCTTGGTTACATTTCGTGTGCGGCTGTTATGGCGATGCTTTGGCTTTGGCAGCGAAAAACACACAAAAGTAGCCTTGTGGATTTGGTGTGGACGCTTTGTGTTGGGGCTTTTGCGATTACGCTCATTTTGGTTAACCCGTTGCAGGTTTTAATCCACCATTATGCAGTGATAGCCATCCTGTCTCTCTGGACCTTGCGATTAAGTCTGACTCTGTATCTGCGTTATCGGATGCTTCCGGAAGATGCTCGTTATGAAAAAGCCAAGGGCCAATGGGGTGCAAATGCGCAGGCCAAGATGTTTGCGTTTTATCAATTGCAGGCAATCTTTGCACTTCTATTCGCCGCACCGTTCGTTGTTTTCTCTTTTGAACCGAAGCTGCCGGTGAAGCTAAGCATATATGATGTTACCGGGACTGTAGTCGCTGCGTTATCACTTCTGGGGTTAACGATTTCAGATTATCAGCTTACGCTCCATCGAAAACTAAGGCTTGAAGAAGCCGCCGAACGGATATGTAAGTCCGGTTTGTGGAAGTATTCCAGGCACCCGAATTACTTTTTTGAATGGCTTCATTGGTGCAGTTACCTGCCGTTGGCGTTGCAGTTTAATTATGGTTGGTTGTATGCGATTCACCCGTTGACAGTGCTATATCTGTTGCTATTTAAAACAGGGATACCATTAACCGAGCGGCATATGGTTGAATCATATGGAGAGTATTATCGTGAATATCAAAGGCACACATCCGCTTTTGTTCCTTGGCCGAAAAAGACAAATATTTAGGAGTTGTGAATGATCGGCAGTGTCGGTATCGAATTTGCGGAACGAGGAATATTGCCGGATTGGATTATTCGGCGCGGGATTCGTCGTTTATGTCGTGCAAGGCTAAAAGCTATTAAGAGTGCTACGTCACTTTATCCGGACAGCTCAGAGTTGGGGCAAATTGCCTACGAGACAGATGCAGCGAATCAACAGCATTATGAATTGCCCCCGGAGTTCTTTGAATTGGTTCTTGGTAGCCGACGTAAATACAGTTGTTGTTTTTTTGAATCATCGGATCAAAGCCTTGATGATGCCGAAGTAAATTCGCTGAAAGCTAGTTGCGATCGTGCGCAGATATACGATGGTGCAAATATTCTTGAGCTAGGATGCGGCTGGGGATCGTTAACGTTGTGGATGGCCGAATCTTTTCCAAATTCACAAATTACTGCGGTATCCAACTCGCAACCGCAGCGTAAGTTTATTGAGAAGCAGGCTGCAGAAAGAAATCTATCTGACCGGGTTCAAGTAATTACTGCAGATATCAATGGCTTTGCACCCAAAAGTGTTTTTGACCGGATCGTATCGATCGAGATGTTCGAACACGTAAGAAATCATGAGATGTTATTTGAGCGTATGTGGGATTGGCTGACCCCGGAAGGAAAACTTTTTGTTCATGTGTTTTGTCATCGAGAAAAAACATATTTATTTGACGTGGAAAGTCCGTCCGACTGGATGTCTGAATATTTTTTCACCGGTGGAATAATGCCGTCAGCGACGCTGCTCCCGGAAATAGCAAACGACTGGACACTTGAGGATTCCTGGCTTTGGGATGGTAAGCAGTACCAGCTAACTGCCGAAGCTTGGGTGAAATTGATTGATCAGAATAAGCAGAAAGTTCTCGCTTGTTTAGGCGAACACTATGGTAAGGGTAGTCAACGATGGTTTAATCGTTGGCGTATTTTCTTTTTGGCTGTTGCCGAGCTGTTTGGTTTTGCAGAAGGCCAAGAATGGGTAGTTAAACACTATTTGTTTAAGAAATAGATGCGCCTTAGACAGTAATTTGACTGTGGAAGTCAGTTAGTTGTCTTTAGGTTTAATCATTAGTCGGCGAGCGCTTGTGTTAAGTGTTGCTAAGCAATCACGCATCTGCTGCATATTATCACAGAATACACTTGCCCGAATGTTCCTTCGCACTTCGCTATTTAGTGCTCGTCCCCCAACAATTACTGGGGTGCCATGCGCCTTTTCCCAGATATCCGCCATATCGGCTGCAAAAGCATCGACTGTGCGATCAATACTGCTAACACTTACCCAAATCAATTCCGGCCGTAGGTTCTCGATGGCTGAAAGAATACT
>CEUN01018111.1_pt1 | contig 21715 bp, 20 predicted proteins | sample 361501 | NCBI WGS metagenome assembly CEUN01 (sample SAMEA2622801, study PRJEB7988) | marine metagenome | biome: marine biome (ENVO:00000447); feature: marine epipelagic mixed layer (ENVO:xxxxxxxxx); material: "saline water (ENVO:00002010), including plankton (ENVO:xxxxxxxx)" | depth 120 m | reverse complement strand
GATACTTTGTTTGGCTGCGGAAATATCGACAAAATCACTTTTCATAACAACAACTTAATAATTTTATAATCAGATAGCTAGTGATGTGACCAATTACCATCTATTAGCATATTAAAGAAGGGGTTTGATACTCGATACGAATCAGCGACTGATTTATGTTCCTAGCATATTTTACTGGAGTAAATCGATGCTTGGTATAGGTGTGTCTGCGGTCATGAGTGGTCGTGAAACCAAGAAAAAAAAGACTTCTTTTGATTTAATGAAAAGTGGTACCGCTATCTTCCGATTGTTACCAACAAATTTAGCACATAAATGCGCAATAAAGGCTCTAAAATTTGGTTTGGTGCCTAAACCAGCAGGAATAGAAGACCCTATACTGGAGACTGATATATGGGGTATGAAATTTACCAATCCCCTTGGTATGTCGGCTGGGTTTGATAAGAATGCTGAAGTAATAAATGGTGTATCAGATTTAGGTTTTGGCTTTGCCGAAATTGGAACGGTAACACCTTTTCCCCAGGAGGGTAACCCAAAACCTAATTTATTTAGGCTCTTAGAAGATGGGGCTCTCATAAATCGTCTTGGTTTTCCAAGTAATGGAGCGGAAAAATTTGCTAGAAATTTAAAAAATATGAGAGATATTTCTTCTTTTAAAATTGGAATCAACATCGGAATTAATAAGGGTACATCGGACCCAGCGGGCGACATTGATTATTGCTTAAATAAATTAGCGGGATATGCCAGTTACGTCGCAATTAACGTTTCCTGTCCCAATACACCCGGTTTATGTGCTTGGCAGGCAGGTGATAAATTGGCCGAGTTGGTAGAAAAAGCAAAACTGACTTTATGTAAACTAGTTAACGAGAAAACTCCGCCTTTATTAGTTAAAATTGGTCAAGAGCTTGAAGATGATCAGTTGGCGGCAGTATCGAAAGTTGCTTTAAATTACGGAATCGACGGCCTTGTAGCTTGTAATACTACTGTCAAACGACCAGCTACCTTACGAAGCAATCATGCCAAAGAGGCAGGTGGCTTAAGTGGCTCACCTATAAAAAAACAAGCAAATCAAACACTTTCAAAGCTCTATAATATGACTAATGGTAAAGTTGTTTTAATTGGTTGTGGTGGCATCTCCTCTGCAAAAGATGCATATGAGAGAATTAAGTCGGGAGCTTCACTGTTACAACTTTATACTGCGCTGATTTATGGTGGCCCTAACATAATAACCGAAATTAAGGAAGGGTTGGCAGCTCATTTAAAAGAAGATGGTTATGCTAATCTTTCCGATGCTGTGGGTGTAAATCACGTCTGAAGGGGTTTGTTAATAATTAACCTAATGTGATAGTTTGAAATATATGAGTTCTCATTAAATTCAAATTTTTAAAAAAAACTTCCCTAGTTTTTAATTAATAAGATTATAGTTTTAAAATTTAATTTAGTGTTGATTTTTTTTATGCTCCATAGATGACAAGAACCCAAAAAATGGCCGATCACATACCAATTATCTCAAGTCTTTCGGAATTAAATTCAGATTTTGATGCTTTTATTATTGACCTTTGGGGTGTAATCCATGACGGCGTTACTCTGTATCCCAAAGTCATAGACTGTTTACAAAAAATTCATAAAACTGGTAAGCCGTATGCAATGCTTACTAATGCGCCACGGCGGGCTGATGCAGTTCGGGCTGGTATGAACCAAATGGGAGTGCCAGAATATTTATGTCCTATAATCATGTCCTCGGGGGAAGCGACTCGGCTCGGTTTAGAAGAGATGCGGGAGCAATGGTTTCTAGGGGTAAAAAAAACCTATTTACACATCGGCCCTGCTCGTGATGACGGCTTATTAGATAATTTAGAATTTGAAATGGTAAATACAGTCGGGGAAGCCGGATTAATAGTGAATACGGGCCCATGGGGAGATGAAGAGACTGTCAGCGACTATGAACATATACTTAAAGAGGGTGCAAATACGAAAGTAAAGATGGTTTGTGCTAATCCAGATCTTGAAGTGATACGTGGAGGCCGCCGGATAATATGTGCAGGTGCATTGGCAAAACGATATGAGCAACTTGGCGGTGATGTTCTTTATTATGGTAAACCTCATCAACCTATTTATGATAGCTGTCTTCATAAAATGGGTAGTCCCAATTTGAATCGGGTTTTAGCAATCGGAGATTCACTTCGGACTGATATATCGGGTGCTAAAAACTTAAAAATCAAATCACTTCTTGTAATCGGTGGAATTCATGGTGAAGAATTTGGACTTGCAACTGGTGATATTTCTACTGATGCTGGACGCCACATAGCCAATGTTTGCGCGAAGAAGGGTGTTTGTCCCGATGTGGCCATCCATCATTTATGCTGGTAGGCCAGTTATAAAATAAATTTTACAATTTAATTTAACTTCGTTATGCCCAAAATCCTTATATTGAAAGAATTCTTTTTTACAAAAACGAGAATGACTTAATAAATCATTTAGTGGGCCTAAATCTGATGCAGGAGAGGGATAAAATTTGCATGCACTGTTGCTGACTATTTTTATTGATACCGTTGGGTTTGGTATTATTCTTCCGTTATTACCTTTTTTTGCCGAGAAGTTTGGTGCTAGTCCTCTTGAAGTAACATTATTGGCTACTGTTTACTCATTTTCACAATTCATTTTTGCTCCCGTGTGGGGGAGGTTTAGTGATCGTATGGGGCGTCGGCCAATAATTTTAGCCACTTTAACAGGCTTATTTTGTGGCTATGTGGCTCTAACCATTACAAATTCTTTACTAATGTTATTCTTGGCCCGTGCCTTTACTGGTGCTATGGCAGCAAATGCTGGAGTGATACAAGCGTTTATAGCTGATGTAACTAACACATCAGTTAGAGCGGGTGCGATGGCAAAAGTTGGTGCTGCACATGGTTTAGGTTTTATAGTTGGCCCTGCTATCGGCGGAATGTTGGCTGGTTCAGACCCCGTAGACCCAAATTTAGTCTTACCATTTGTGATTGCCGCGTCACTCTCAGCTACAGCCCTTGTAATTGCTTATTTCCAAGTTCATGAGACGATTTCTGGAGATTTAAGAGATCATGTAGTACAGCAGCAAAGATCTTTACACCGCGTTTTTAAAGAAGCAATCCAAATTCCTCAACTAGCATTACTTCTAGTTCTAGTCACTATGACACCGTTCGTTTTTTCTGGCATAGAAACAACCTTTGTTCTTTGGTCAGAACGTTTATTGGGTTGGGGGCCATGGCAGAATGGTCAAATTTATACCTTCATGGGCATAACAGCGGCAGCTACCCAGTGGTTTTTAGTGGGGCGTCTTACCAGTCGATTTGGTGAACATCGTTTAATATGTTTTGGGGCGCTAATGATTCTTATAGGCGTTTTGATTTTACCCCAAATGAATGATGCCACCGGCCTATGCATAGCGTTTGGTTTCATTGTATTTGGAGTGAGCGTCAACAACCCGTCTCTTTCAAGTCTCGTATCTAAGTACGCGCATCCAAGTGAGCGGGGTAGCCTATTAGGCATATCACAATCCTGCTCAGCGATGGCTAGAATAACAGGACCGGCCTGGGCAGGATTTGTTTTTGGCAGTTTTGGACCAAATTGGCCGTTTTATTCCGGCGCGGTTGTTATGCTTTTTATGTTTATATTTGGGATGTGGATTAAATCCACTAAAAATTAAGGTGAGCCAAGTGGATAATTGAATTAATTTTAATCGCCTTTATTCTTGACGTAGCCATTATTGCTTATTAAAAAATGCCCTCGCCGTTGTAGATTTCGGTTTTTTTTGGAAAAGATTATGTCACGTCGATGCAGTATATCAGGTAAGGGAGTTCTTTCTGGCAACAATGTAAGCCACGCCCATAATAAGACGCGCCGCCGTTTTTTGCCTAACATTCAGATATCGTCAATGCCCTCCGAAATTTTAGGAAGGTCAGTTAAGCTCAAGCTTTCAACCCAAACCATTCGTACGATCGAGAAAAATGGTGGGATAGACGCTTATTTGCTTTCAACCTCCAACAGAAAACTATCTGTTGAGGCACTACAATTGAAACGTAGAATCAAACAAATATCAGAAAAAACCTCGGCTGATTAATAATCCTTAGGTTATATCCTCGAACATTCCATTCTTGGTTATATGGCGTCGCAGGCCATCAGAGTTGAGTAGGCACGGTTTATGCTTTTTAGTTTTTCCTCGGCGTCAGGATCATCACCATTCGTATCAGGGTGATTTTTTTTTACTAACTTTTTATATTTTTCTTTTACTTCTGCTTTAGTTACGGGAGCATTTAAATCAAAAATTGCTAACGCCTCTTCTTCTAAGGAACCTGGTTTCGGTCGCCAACCAACATTATGAGTATCTGCAGGTTTTTTATTTTTTTTATCCCAGTTATCAGCACCAAAACTTCCAAAATCAATACATGGTCCACTGCCAGGGTTGGTTCCCAAAGGCCAAGTGGGACGCCACCAAGTTGTATCTGCTCGTAATTGTTGCTCAATTTCAGTTTGTGATAACCCCGTATAAAAATTCCAGCGCGCGTTGTAGAGACGAACGTGATCTAAACAGAACCAAAAATATTTATCGAGTTCTTTTTTCGATTTGGGTGCTCGATACTTTCCTTCTTTACTGCAGCCAGTAATATCACATAGACGAGGCTTCACCTTGATATGCGGTTCGCTTAAAATATTAAAAATTTGGTCACGTTTTTTCACAAAAGCAGTATGAGGGTCTGTTGGAACGCATTCAACAATTTTAGAAGGGAAATTCTCAGGATGCCCCAGTGTATAGATGTGGCCAGCGTTCCCTGACTACAGTGCCGTTACTGTCCATCGCGTGACAGGTGTTAATTTGGTATGGAGTATCTTCTCTTTCTTTCATTGGATTTTTGTTTTTGTTTTCTACCTCTCTTTTGACGGTTTTATATCCGACGGTCCCTATCGGGCGTAATAGGTCAATCATATGTATGCAGCCTTTTGAACCCCCAAACAAAGATCTTAATTTTCGATTCCAGCCCGGCCCTATGTGTTCGCCCTTTAGAGTTTGGAATGTTGTCTCTATACCTGGACACATCGCGTAAGGTGTTCCATCCATCGCAACGTCAATTGAAGTAATGATTATGTTGTGATCAAGGGTGAGCCGTATCCACATGTCGTGAATGGGTACGCCGGGTTTTATAGTGCCTCGATAATCATTTTCAAAAGAGTATGCAGATGTATCCCTTAGTTGTCCTTCTACGTCCCATTGTCCATCCGATCTTCGGTAGCTGGAAACTTCCATTTTACGAGTCTGAATAGGTTCGCGGTCGGCGGGTCTTTCGAGCGGCATTATTTTACTCCAAAAAATCTACTTTTCAGGTTTAAACCATTTTTTCTAATGTCGATTAAGTCTCTGTCAAATTTTCTTCTATTTGCTGAGGGGGTGTAATTTGGATTAAAGCCAATCTATTTTTTCGTCGGCTTATTATTTGGAAACGGAATTCTTCAAATATAAATATTTGGCCCTCTTCTGGAATAACTTTTCCAATTTGGATTACCAAACCAGCAATTGTCGCAGCATCATCGTCTGGAAGTTCCCAATTGAGCCTCCGATTTAAGTCGCGTATGGTAACTCTTCCATCTACTAAATAGCTACCATCATTTTGAGAGCGAACCCCAAATGGCACTTCATCGTGTTCATCGGCAATATCTCCGACGATTTCCTCTAATATGTCTTCGAGTGTAACGACCCCCATTAAAGAACCATATTCATCAACTACTAATGCGAAATGTTCTTGGCGCCGCCGAAATGCCTGAAGTTGGTCATGAAGTGATGTAGATTCGGGAATAAACCAAGGTGGTGTTGAAACTGCATCGATATCAATATGGTCTATTGTTTCGAGGTTTTGGTGTACATGAAGCAATAAAACCTTTGCGTGGATGACTCCTACGATATTATCTGGCTCACTTCTCCAAAGTGGTATACGTGTGTAGGGGCTATTTACCACTTGTTTGATAATTTCGTTTGTGGGCAAATCCGCATCCACCATAACTATATCTTGACGGTGATGCATAACTTCCCCGACATTAACCTCAGATAAATCTAATATAGAACGAAGCATAAGGCGTTCGCGTTGGACCGCAGGTTCATCACCCATATGCAGGTCAATGGCACCACGGAGTGTCTCTTGCGAAATAGCTAATTCGTCATCTGAGTTAAATTTCTTCCTAAACGGGCGTAATGTGACAGAGATTAAAATATTTATGGTATGAGTAATTGGGGATAAAACCGCAACAACGTACTTAAATGTTGGTGCAACTGAAAGCGCTACCCGGTCCGCATTGTGGAAGGCATATGTCTTAGGCATGACCTCGCCAAAAATTAGAACTAGGGCGGTCATGGCAATAGTTGCATAAATTACACCAGCTTCACCAAAAAATCCTATCATTAGACTAGTAGCTAACGCAGAGGCTAAAATGTTGACGAGATTGTTGCCCAGTAAAATTGCTCCGATTAATTTATCTCTATTAGAAAATAGCTTAGTTACAATAGCGGCGCGTCTGTTGCCGCGTTTTTGTAGTAGATGAATGCGCGGTTTTGATGCAGCTGTTAAAGCGGTTTCCGATCCAGAAAAAATTCCAGAAACAATAAGCAATATAGCGATACCACTAACGGTAGCGAGTGTTTCAGTCTCCATTTCTCAGTGTTCCTATCAAAAACCTGTAAAATAATTCAACATTATTCTATTAAGAATATTTAATTTTTTGCTCTTCGATTTAAAACTGCGATAACGCTGTCTCTTTCGACTTCGGAAGTGATAAAAGCATTCCCAACTCCCCGCGTAAGAATGAAATTAAGCTGGCCATTTTTTACTTTCTTATCTCTCGCCATGTGGTCAAGTAAAACTTGGCTGTCGTAATTTATTTCTAAAATGTCATCCAATTGGGTGGGTAGCCCCATTGATAAAAAATGTTTTTGAACCCGCGTAGCTTCTTCCTTAGCACAAAAGCCCATTTGTACCGACAAATCAAAAGCTAAAAGCATTCCAATTGCTACAGCTTCTCCATGAAGAAGGCGAGAACTGTAACCCATTTCTGCTTCCAGGGCATGACCAAACGTGTGCCCAAAATTAAGAAGGGCACGGTTACCTGTTTCTTTTTCATCTTGATTTACAATTTTAGCTTTGGCCCTACAGCTCTCCATAATTGCATATTTTTGGAGATCTTCATTCCCTTTTATTAAGGCTTCGCCATTTACCTCTAGCCATTCAAAAAATTTCTTATCTCCAATAATTCCATATTTAGCCACCTCGGCATATCCTGCCAGAAGTTCACGCTTTGGCAGTGTTGCCAAGACACTGGTATCTATTAAAACACCCTTTGGTTGATAAAAGGTCCCAATTAAATTCTTTCCGTGTTTTGAATTTACCCCGGTTTTCCCTCCGATAGAACTATCCACCTGAGCTAAAAGAGTTGTTGGGATTTGGAAATAATTTATTCCTCTTAAAATTATACTTGCTGCAAATCCCGCTAAATCACCTACAACACCTCCCCCAAGAGCTATTAGGTTAGTCGAGCGTTCAGGATTTTTATCGAGAATTTTTGAAATGATATTTTGAAAGTGATTAAATTCTTTTGTAGATTCACCCGGGGGTAGTGTGATGACAGAATAAGCTAGTTTTTCTGCATCTAAAGCATAAACAAGTTTACTTAGATGAAAATCGGCAACATTTTGATCGGTTATTATTATTGCGGAGGTTTTTTTATTTAAAGACGGAATAAATTGCCCAACATTTTTAATCAAATCGCTACCTATTACGATATTGTAACTTCGGTCTTGTAAATCCACTTTAAGAATATCAGGATTCTGCATAACAGCTGACCTATCTATCTAGACTACTTAAATTAAATGTTTCTAGGGCGCTGATGACCTGCTTTACAGTAATATCAGGTGTCTCATATCCGCTGTCGATGACAATGTCTGCTTGTCTGTAAGATGGATATCGTTGGTCGATAAGTTGCCGGAGTTTTGCTCTCGGATTTGTATTCTTTAGCAGAGGCCGGGTGTTACGACTTCTGGTACGCGATAATAAAAGTTCAATATCAGCACGAATCCAAATAGAAATTGCATTTTTTTTTATGCGTTCCCGCGTGTCTCTATTAACGAAGGCCCCACCCCCGGTTGCCAAAACGTGAATAGGATCGTCTAAAAGTCTAGAAATTACCTTCTTCTCCCCATCACGAAATTTAGGTTCTCCATATAAATCGAAAATGTCGGATATCGAACATCCGGCTGCCTTTTCTATTTCATCATCTGCGTCTACGAATGGCAAGCTAAGGACTTTTGCTAATCTTTGACCTATGCAGGTTTTTCCAGCCCCCATCAGTCCCACTAATACAATGGTTTTTGAAATTTTTGGTAAAATTTGTTGTTTCATTTATCAGTCAAAAAATTCTCAAGGCCTCTATCTTGTTGAAACAAATAACCATGGGAGATAAAATGCCTAAATTTTGTCATGATTAAACATTATTATGATTAAAGTATGCTAATAATGTTTAATCTGCGTTGTCATCCATATGATATATGGTATCAATAAATTGAGTTTTGATAAATATAAAGTATTGATTAAGGAAACTGTCGTTAACCTGTAGGAATATTTGGCACTAAATATGCGTCTAAATCTTTCAATATTAATTTGCCTTCTTGTTTTAATATTAGGTTCTGTTGTTTTTTTTCTAATGTGGGAAATTCCGGCTCCAACTACAAATATAGAAAAGATATTGCCTGATGAACGGTTTCCCAAATAAGAAACTTAAATTTTTGGTCTGCCTTTTCAGTTGCATTACGTTTGTACTGGGGCCAAAAATACCTACTGTCGTTGCCCAGCCTTTTGAGTTAAACAAAGCAACCAAAAATTTGAAGTTGCAGGCTAAAAATATTCCTATCCAACTGGTTCCAAAAAAACCTGATTCTAAAAATAGAAAAGTGGGACATGGATCTGCAAACCAAGGTCAACCTAAAGGGTACACACCTATTTCACCTTCCAGAAGAATCAATACACCTGTTGCTGTGCACAACTTGAAAGAATTAGATAGGGACTCAATAGGCCTTCTTGATGCCAACCAGGGTGGTTTAGGGGCAGATATGTGGTCGGGCATTAGCCGCTCCTTTGTTACAAGATTGTTGGTGTTATTACCGTCCCGAATTAATTCACCAATAATGCGTAATCTAATGAGGCGGTTACTTTTGACTGAGGCCGTTGCTCCAAAAAAAATTAAGTCTCAACCTGCACTCTTGCCATTAAGAATAATTACATTATTTGAAACCGGAGATTTGAAGTCCGCCCTATCATTAATTTCTTTAACATCGAATCGAACATCTGATGAGGGTTTAGCCCGTATAGGAATAGATGGGCGTCTATTTGGGAACGATACTGCAGGAGCTTGCCAATTAGTGCAGGTACACAGTGATCAATTCAAAGGAGTGTACTGGCAAAAAGCTGCTACATTTTGTCTTGCTATGGCTGGTAAAACGGCACAAGCAAATCTACTTTCTGATGTTCTAGCAGAGAATACGAATTCTCTACACCCTGCCTTTTTCTCCGCAATAGATAAACTTTCCGGAGCAGCAAGTCCAAAAATAAATAGTTTAAAAGGCCCATCCGCTTTAATGTTATCGCTGATGCGTACCGCAGGTTTGATTTTGCCTGAAGATGTGGTTGAAGAAGCCACCCCTTCGGCACTTCGTTCAATAAGTTTAAGTCCAAATGCCCCTATTGAAGTCCGTCTTGCAGCAGGAGAAATGGCAAGAGCACTAGGGGTAATTGGTTCCAAGCGTCTTCGGGAAATTTATAACGCTATAGATATAGATTCGACTTTGATAACTAATCCTATTCAATACTTGTCGGAAAATTGGGGACCGAAGAGCCGTGCTTTTTTGGCACAAATAGTTGAAAAGCAGGAAGATACCGTCGAACGTGCAAAAATTATTGATGAAGCTCTTAAATTGGCGAAGAAAAAAGGTGAATGGAAAATTACAGCATTAGCTATGGTCCCCTATGTTGAGACTATGGAGCCTTCTGCAGCGTTAGCTTGGTTCTCGGGCACTGCTGCTAGGATATTCATAGCTACTGGGAATTATAAATCGGCCCGATTCTGGCTTGAATATTCGAAAGACCAAGAGATGAAAATGAGTAATAGGATGGACCTTTATCCGTTAGTAACATTAATTTCTAAGAGTGATGTTAATAAAGTTCAAGTAGTTGAATTGAGGCGCTGGTGGAAAACTCAAAATGCTTTAGGTGATGTAGGTTTATCAAAGGCAAGAACCTTCTTTAGCCTTTTAAATTCCATGGGTGTATCAATCCCCTCAGATCTTTGGGCAGCGGTCTTAGATGACGGGAAACCGATACAAAAAATTGGGCCAAAGGCAACTATAAGGAATGCATTATCCCAGGTAGCTGAAAATGGCAGTCGTGGCGCAACTGTAGCCATGACCTTGATAGCACTCGGTGAACGAGGAACACTAGATCAAAACCTGCTTGCTGTAGAAATGTCGATTAAAGCATTAAGGCGCATCGGGTTGAAACAGGAGGCCCGAGCTATCTCTTTGGAAACTGCGATCGGGGCAGGTTTATAGAGGAGATTTAGTCTTATCATCGACGCAAGAAAAAAAGAAACCAAAGCTAAGGTTCCTGTAAAGTTAGCATTTCTTGAGAGATTAACCGCTGAGCTCGGATCCGCAAATAATACTATAAATTCTTATCGTCGGGATATAGAAATATTTGAAGATGTTTTAAAAGAAAAAATTTCTAATTTAGATAAAATTAAAGCAGATCCTATTGATCAACGTTCTTCAAAATTATCTGAAAAAAAACGAAAAGAAACGGATACCTTGAAAGAGTTAAGAGATTTACAGCTTCTCTTTGAAGATGACTTAAAAAAAGATCAAATATGTAATTTGAAAAAGAAAGCTGCAAATAATTCTTTGGAGGCCGCTAGAGTTTCTAGCGATTTTGTTCGAGAGTTTATGGCTTTAAGCCCAAAAAAAAACAAAAAAAAAGAGGCAGGTTACAGAAATACAAAAGAGAATGTTGCAAACCCAAATACTATGCGTCGTCGGTTGTCAGTTTTACGCCATTACTTTCGTTTTATGGTTTCAGAAAAACTTATTGAAAATGATCCAACAAAACATATTTATTTTCCACGTCGAGGCAGTCGTCGTCCTAAATATTTGAAGGAACCAGAAATCAGGACACTAATTGAGACGGCACAACCGACCCTTAAATCGAGTTTGCGCGAAGTTAGGCTCTATACGTTAGTTGAAGTATTATATGCGACAGGTTTACGGGTATCTGAGCTTGTCGGATTGCCATTAGCGGCTTTGGCGCGTGACCAATCAATTATTACCTTAAAAGGTAAAGGTGGCAAAGAACGCATTGTCCCGTTGGGGGACCCGGCGAGGGATGCCATCAAAGTTTGGCTTAAAAAACGAAAACATTTTATCAAGCGTTCTCACTCCGTTTGGTTATTTCCAAATGAAAAATCTGAGAAGGATGAGCATTTACCCAGACATGTATTTGCCTATGAGCTTAATAAACTGGCAGAAAAATGTCTTAAGAAAAAAGTGTCACCACATTTTTTGCGACATTCGTTTGCGACACATTTATTAGCCAACAATGCTGATCTTAGAACAATACAAGAATTGCTTGGGCATACGGATATTTCCACAACTCAAATTTATACTCACATTCTGGAGGAACGTTTAAAAAAGACTGTTCAAAACTTTCATCCAATGGCAAAAGATTCTATATAGGTTTTGTAAGTAAGGATATTTAGCACAGAGGGATATATGCCAAGTTTTTTAGATTTTGAGAAAACTGTTGCTGAACTAGAAGGCAAAATGGAAGAATTGCGTCATATGTCTGATATCGGTGATATTAAGATAGCAGATGAATTATCCAAACTTCAGAGCCGAATCGATAAATCCTTAAAGCAAATCTATACGAAACTAACACCTTGGCAGACTATTATGGTGGCACGTCATCCTGATCGACCACATTGCATTGATTATATAAACTCTTTGGTTGAGCAGTTTACCGCTCTTGCAGGCGACCGCCTCTATGCAGAAGATTCAGCTATACTTGGCGGTTTGGGTCGTTTCCGAGGTCGCACAGTCGTAGTAATGGGTCAGGAAAAAGGTAAAGATACAGAATCTCGGCTCAAGCATAATTTTGGTATGCCGCGACCAGAGGGTTATCGAAAAGCACAGCGTTTGATGCATCTCGCCGAGCAGTTCTCCCTTCCTATTATTACATTTGTTGATACACCTGGTGCTTATCCTGGTGTGGGTGCGGAGGAACGGGGACAGGCGGAGGCAATCGCCCGCTCAATTGAGGCATGCCTAAATTTAAAGGTTCCCATAATTAGTGTTGTGATAGGCGAGGGTGGAAGTGGCGGAGCTATAGCGATAGCAACAGCAAACAGTGTTCTTATGATGGAGCATTCTGTTTATTCGGTTATTTCACCTGAAGGCTGTGCGTCAATCCTTTGGAGAAGTGCTGATCATGCAAAGGAAGCAGCAGATGCTTTGAAAATGACGGCAAAAGATTTACTTGATTTTGGTGTGATTGATGAAATCATTCCCGAACCACTTGGAGGAGCACATCGTAATCGTGACAAAACAATAGAAACCGTTGGTGCTCGCATTGAGAAAGCACTCGGTGACTTAGAGGGTATGGAGGGCGAAGTGCTAAAGTCTCAGAGGCGCGAAAGATTTATAACACTTGGGAATGACGTATTGTCATCGTAAACTTCTTTTAATGTTTTTATGAATGTTAGTCTTATACTACCCTTCCATGACAAACCTTATATTTTTTCCCCGAACCACAGGGACAGGCCGCGTTACGTGGTACTTTACCCCAAGTCTCTATGTCTTCAGGGTCTACCCAGCGCCCTATAGGTTCATGAAGGCGCCATCCGGGTGGAACATCTTCAGGTTTTGTGTTTGCTGGTATTACTTTTGGGTTCCCTAAAGGTATGTTTTGAATTTCCACTGCCGGATGAATGTTATCTGTTATTGCTGCCATTCCAGAGTTATTACGACTTTCTTCTAATTGATCGTAATCGTAATCCAATAAATCCTCAGGGTTTTCGTCTGAAATTTCCATATGACACAATACCTGTGTGACGGTTTCACGCAGCATGGCTAACATTTGATCAAATAAATCAAAGGCATCGTGCTTGTATTCATTTAAGGGGTCCTTCTGAGCATATGCCCTAAGCCCAATTCCCTGCCTTAAATGATCCAATGCTAGTAAATGCTCCTTCCAAATTTGATCTAAAACCTGCAATAATACGCTTTTTTCAGCAATGCGCATCATTTCGGGGCCATAATTGGCGACTTTTTCTGCAATTCGGCGGTTGACAGCGATTGTTATCTTTTCACGGATTTCTTCATCCGCAATACCTTCCTGTTTTGACCATTCTGAAACTGGAAGATCTAAGCCAGTAATACGAAGAACTTCTTCGTGAAGTGTCTCGGTTTCCCATTGTTCAGCATAGGCCTTTTCCGGGATACATTTTGAGACAATATCATCAATAACTTCCAATCTCATGTCGGTAACGGTAGATGAAACGTCATCAGCCTCCATAAGTTCACGACGTTGTTCATAAATAACCTTGCGTTGATCATTCATTACATCGTCAAATTGAAGCAAGTTTTTTCTAATTTCGAAATTGCGTTCTTCAACCTTTTTCTGCGCTTTTTCTAGGGCTTTATTGATCCACGGGTGGACTATCGCCTCTCCCTTTTCAAGGCCAAGTTTCTGCAACATTGTGTCAATGCGCTCCGATCCAAAAATTCTCATTAAGTCGTCTTCAAGAGACAAGAAGAATTTAGAAGCACCCGGATCACCTTGGCGTCCTGAGCGGCCACGAAGCTGATTGTCTATTCGACGAGATTCGTGACGTTCCGTGCAAATAATATATAAACCACCAGCCTCTATCACGGATTTACGAGCGTCTTCAAATTCAGCCGTAATTCTGATACGTATATCTGCCTCCTGCGCATCACGTTTCTTAGCACTCTTTATTTTTGAAAGTTCTTCTATAACTTGCATGTCGATATTACCGCCAAGTTGAATGTCGGTACCACGACCTGCCATATTTGTTGAGATAGTTACTTGCCCTGGTTTTCCGGCCTGTGCGACTATGAAGGCTTCTTGTTCGTGGTAACGAGCATTTAAAACATTATGTCTAATCTTTCTTTTGTCGAGCATTCTTGATAGAGATTCCGATTTTTCAATCGAAATCGTACCAACAAGAGCAGGTTGGTTTCGGTTAATACATTCCTCAATAAGTGCAATTACAGCCTCATCCTTTTCAGCGGCGGTTCGATATACTTCATCGTCTAGATCTTTGCGTATGCACGGCATATGAGTAGGGATCTCGACAACGTCTAATCCGTAAATATCACCAAACTCTCCTGCTTCCGTCATCGCGGTTCCCGTCATACCAGCTAATTTAGGATAAAGCCGAAAATAGTTTTGAAAGGTAATCGAAGCTAGTGTCTGATTTTCGTTTTGAACCTCTACTTTTTCCTTTGCTTCAAGTGCCTGATGTAACCCCTCAGAGTAACGCCTTCCTTCCATCATACGGCCTGTGAATTCATCAATTATAATTACCTGGTTATCCTGAACGATATAGTCAGTATCTCTTTGGAACATTGTATGCGCTTTTAAAGCTTGATTTACATGATGGACGACCGCGATATTGTTAATATCGTATAAAGAAGAACCATTCATTAATTCTGTCTCAGCGAGTAGTTCCTCTATTTTTTCTACACCAGTTTCCGTTAGGGCAACGGTTCTTTGTTTTTCGTCTTTTTCGTAATGCTCTTCTGTAAGGTTTGGCATAAGGGCATTGATTTGACGATACATCTCAGATGAATCTTCAGTAGGTCCAGAAATTATTAATGGCGTCCTTGCCTCATCAATAAGGATGCTGTCTACCTCGTCGACGATGGCAAAGTTAAATTTCCGTTGAACCATATCTTCGAGTCGGAATTTCATATTATCTCGAAGATAATCAAAACCGAATTCATTATTGGTCCCATAAGTTACATCAGCTGCATAAGCTTTTTGGCGCTCAAGGTCATCAAGCTCATGGGTGATACATCCAACCGTAAGACCTAAAAATTGATAAACCTTCCCCATCCATTCAGCATCTCTTTGCGCGAGATAATCATTTACGGTAACTACGTGTACACCATTGCCGGAAAGGGCGTTTAGATAGACGGGTAAAGTAGCAACAAGTGTTTTGCCCTCTCCAGTCTTCATTTCTGCTATAGCCCCTTCATGGAGCACCATTCCACCAAGTAGCTGAACGTCATAATGCCGTTGGCCTAAGGTACGCTTTGCAGCCTCACGAACTGTGGCAAATGCTTCGCATAACAAGTCGTCTAAAGATTGTCCATTTTTATAACGATCACGAAACTCTTCTGAACGCAAGCGTAGCTTTTCGTCGCTTAAAATTTCTAGTTCTTTTTCAAGCGAATTTATTTGTGCAGCTTTTTTCTCAAGTCGTTTCAGATAGCGACTGTTAGCGCTTCCGAAAACGCTCTCTGCAATTGCAGCGAACATTTAACCTCTCTCAAGTATAGTTTACTATCTAATCTTCATTATTTAATGCTAAACGAATAAAATACATGAGTATTTTTGATGTCTCTAGCAACGATTAGCAATATGCCTCGTGGATTTCTAAAATTATTATATCCTTGTACGCCAAGTAACCGCATATGTTAAAGAAAAGAATTGTTGTAAATAATCAATTTTTAGTTTTGTCTAATTAGTCTTAGGCAGATATGTATATAATACGATGACAACTAAATCTCCTCTCGCTCCAAAAAAGTTTCCTAAATTGCCGGAGATCTCTGGCATATCGATCGCTGTAGGTTCATGTGGTATATCTAAAAAAGGGCGCAAAGATCTAATGTTAGCAAAATTAGCCCGCGGTACCGTGATAGCTGGAGTATTTACGAAATCGTTGGCTGCCGCAGCACCTATTCTTTGGTGTAAAAAGGCACTTAAGAGTACTCGTGCTCGAGCGATAGTAGTTAATTCTGGTAATGCCAATGCATTTACTGGTCATATAGGTGAATTAGCCGTAAAGAAAACAGTTAAAACAACAGCAAAAATCATTGGTTGCAGAGAAAATCACGTTTTTATTTCCTCAACAGGAGTAATTGGTGAGCCGTTACCAGTCGATAAAATAGTTAAAATGCTCCCTAAATTGGAAAAGAAAACATCTGAAAAAGCATGGAGAGCTGCGGCTTCTACAATAATGACGACTGATACTTTTCCAAAAGGCGCTAGTATAGTTACAGAAATTGGTGGTGTTACTGTGACCTTAAATGGTATTGCAAAAGGCTCGGGTATGATTGCCCCTAACATGGGGACTATGCTCGGTTACGTGTTTACCGATGCTAAAATTGCACAACCTGTTCTACAAAAAGCTCTTGCCGCTGCAGTGGATAAATCATTTAACTCAATTACCGTGGACAGTGATACGTCAACAAGTGATACCGTTTTGTTATGCGCCACAGGAAAGGCGAAAAATCAATTAATCACGAATTTTAAAGATTCGCGGCTGAAGAATTTTTTAAGTGCACTAGAAATTTTGATGATTGATTTAGCACAACAGATTGTTAGAGATGGAGAGGGAGCACAGAAATTTATCCAAATTTCTGTGACCGGTGCAGCCTCTAAGCGGGCGGCCAAAAATATTGGCTTGGTAATAGCTAATTCACCATTGGTTAAAACCGCTATAGCAGGAGAGGATGCAAATTGGGGTAGAATTGTAATGGCTGTAGGAAAAGCTGGAGAAAAGGCGGATCGGGACTCTTTGAACATAAAGATAGGGGGCGTGTCGATTACAAAAAATGGAGGCCGCAATCCAGATTATGAAGAAAGTGTTGTAACAAAACATATGCAAGGCAAAAAAATTGAAATTGAAGTTGATGTTGGTATCGGTCGTGGAAAAGCAACAGTATGGACCTGTGATTTAACACACGGCTATATCAAAATTAATGCCGAATATCGAACATGAGATTAAAGAATGGCTGATGATCTTCCTTTAATCATGGTCGTAGCAGTCGCTTTGGTAGACGTAGACGGTCGGATTCTTATTTCTCAGCGACCTAAAAACAAGTCAATGTCAGGGCTTTGGGAGTTTCCCGGAGGGAAAATTGAAGATGGAGAAAACCCGGAGCAAGCCCTGATACGAGAATTGAAGGAGGAACTCAATATCGATGTAAGTGATAGGTGCTTAGCGCCTTTTACTTTCGCCTCATATAAATATGAAAAGTTTCATCTACTGATGCCACTTTATGTGTGCCGCGTGTGGGAGGGGTCCGTACAGTCAATGGAGGGCCAAGTTTTTAAATGGGTAAGACCAAAGAAGCTCAAAGATTATCCGATGCTACCCGCGGATACGCCTATAGTCGCCATGCTGCGTGATTTATTGTAAAATCTTTAAATGATATTTTCTATGTTTCGTTCCAACCCGCGTGGTTGGCTTATTGTAGCGGTAATTTTTTTCACCGTTAGTTTTTCATTTGCCGCACGGATGTCGTTGCCGGTTCTGATACCGGTTTGGGAAAAAGAGTTTGATTGGACGAGAACGTTTTTAACCTTCGGTGCTGCACTGATAATGATCGTCATGGGAGGAGTTGCTCCCTATGCCGGCCATCTGTTGGATAAATTTGGAGCCCGTTATCTCGTTTCCGGTGGCACTATGTTAAGTGGTTTCTGCATAATTTTTGCTGCTTCCATGGATACTGCCGCGATTTGGTTATCTCCAGCCTGGGTTTTTATCGGAATTTATTGCATTTTATCTGCTATCGGCTACGGAATGATTAGTTTGCCGGTAGCAACGGCCACAATCACGCGCGAATTTATTGAAAATAGAGGCTTAGCAACTTCAATTGGTACTTCAGGTGTTGGTGGAGGCCAACTTCTGTTTATTCCACTAATAGCCTGGGTAATTACTTTGATTGGATGGCGCCCGACATTAACTCTATTTGGAATTCTAATTATTGGAATGGGCCTACTTTCTTTCTTCCTTTTAACTAATAAAGGAAAAAGTGGCGAGGAGAAAAAAGGGTCAGAGGATAATTCCAAGTCTTTTCTCGAAAAATTTAAACTTTTAATACGTCACCCTGTCTTCTGGCTATTGGGCGGAGCCTATTTTATATGTGGTTTTACAACAGCTGGTGTCGTCAAAGTACATTTAATTCCTTACGCGGCCTCTTGTGGATTTTCTATTACAACAGGAGCAGCAGCTACAGGGGTGCTTGCCGGTTTTGATATGTTTGGAATGGTTTTGTCAGGATTTTTAACAGATAGACTTAGTCGCCCGGGATTATTAGGTACGGTTTATTTCATGCGCGCGCTATCCTTTATAATGTTGTTTTTTATCACCGATAATTACGCCATACTGTTTCTTTTCGCAATTATATTTGGTACTCTCGACTTTGCGACTGTGCCTCCAACAGCGGGACTTATTGCAAGTCATTTGGGCGTCAGCACTATGGGTTTCAATATGGGTATTTTGTTTCTTGGTCATTCACTTGGTGGTGCCCTTGGAGCGCTTGTTGGTGGGACTATGTTTGACGTTTTTCAAACCTACGACTGGACTTGGATTATGGCCCTGGCCTTTGCACTTTTGGCTGCAGTATTAGCTTGGTCTGTTCCTGAAAAAAGGGATAGTGATTTGACGACTGTCAAACTTGAGGTGACGCGTTAGATAAACCTATATTTTTGGTTTGGCGAAGTCTCCAGCTGATTGCTCTGTACTATCCAATGCATCTGCTAATCGTTGTGCGGCGGTGCCAGGTTGGAGGGGTAGAGGTTGAGTCTCATCTGGAGCCCAACCAGTTAAATATATAATCTGAAAGGTAGCGGGTATTTTGCCTTTACTATCCGCGAAGAGCATATGATATCGTTCTGCTACTTGAGAAAATATACTTCTTTTAGAAAAGTGTTGCTTACGCGCTAATATAGCGTTTGTTTCTCCCATCCCCCGGAGGTCGCGCATTAAAGAAAATGCGTCTGAGTAGGTAACGGTAATGGTATCTGTATCTGCTACAGGCAGGTTATATCCTGATCGTTGTAAAAGTGCTGCCGCATCTGGCAATTGGATAAGCGGAGATATTCTAGGCCAAATACCTCCTGAAATCTCGTTTTCAACTTCGATCATAACCTGCCTTAGCTCTGTTAGGGTGTTTCCGCCGAATAATGCTGCTAAGAATAAGCCATCGGGTTTAAGAATTTGTCGGCATTGTATTAATGTGCCGACTAGGTCGTTGGTCCAATGGAAAACTAGATTACTAACAAGTAAATCGGCACTAGCATCTTTGAAGGGCATAACTTCCTCGTTACCTACTAAATCGTAATCTTTTAGATCGCGAATTAATCCAAGTGATATTATTTTATTGATAGAATCTTCTTTCGATAACATTTGTTTAAGATGCTTCGTCCTAGCTCCTAAATCTATGGCGAGACCAAATTTTCGTTTTACATCGGTGATACGTTGAATTAAACGTTCAGCTACTTCCTGAAACATAAAATCATGTGCAGAAAAATTGGTGGTAGCCCTTTTACGCTGTAGTTCGAGGGCTTGACGGTCAAATATCCTAACTGTCGAGGTCTCATTTTTTGACATGTTGGTAATATGACATGTGGTGGGTATGCAATAAAGCCCCGACAGTTGTCGCCTGCAATTAGTTTACATAGAATAAAAAATTGATTGTAACTTTTTACTTTATAAAATTGGCATATGACTAAGGAAATATCACCTAAAGAGCTTCGCAGTTGGTTACTAGATGATCATGAACTTGCGCTGGTTGATGTAAGAGAAGAAGGGGTCTTCGGAGCAGATGGCCATTTACTTTTTGCCATTTGTCTTCCCATGAGCCGCCTAGAACTAGATATTCTAAGTTTAATCCCCAGAAAATCGGTAAGAATGGTATTATGCGATGGGGGCGATGGTTTAGCAAAGAAGGCGGCGGATAAACTCAGAGCATGGGGTTATTCAGATTTATCAATTTTATCGGGAGGTGTGCCTGGTTGGGCGGCGGCTGGAAATGTTATTTTTAGAGGGGTAAACGTTCCTTCTAAAGCATTTGGCGAATTCATAGAGATAGAGTCTAGGACACCCAATATTTCAGCTGTGGAGTTAAAAGAGGCTATGGATAATGATGAAAATATCGTTGTTCTAGATAGCCGGCCCTTCAACGAATATAATCGAATGAATATTCCAAGTGCCATTGATTGTCCGGGTGCTGAATTAGTATATAGGGCGTTTGATTTAGTTGATGATGAAAAACAAAAAATAATTGTAAATTGTGCTGGCCGAACACGAAGTATTATAGGGGCCCAGTCTCTGATCAACGCTGGAGTACCAAATCAAGTGGTGGCGTTGAGAAATGGAACAATGGGATGGGCTTTGGAGGGTTTTCCCCTTGAGACAGGAAGCGATAGAACTTTTTCGAATATTAGTCAAAAAGGCATGGAATCTGCGCTTGTTTATGCTGATAGAGTCGCGCAGCGGTTTGGTGTTGAAGAAATAACTACGGATCTTTTACAAAAATGGCAAAAGCAAAAAAATATAAAATCATTGTTTCTGCTTGATGTTCGGAATCCTGATGAATACGAGGAAGGACATTTCCCCGGTTCTATTTCCGCTCCGGGCGGCCAATTAGTACAAGCAACAGATAAATGGGCTGGAGTTTTGAAGGGCTACTTAATTCTAATCGATGACAATGGTGTCCGAGCGACAATGACAGCTTCTTGGTTAAAACAAATGGGTTGGCCAAATGTTTTTGTTCTAAGAAATGCATTAAATGAGTTTGAACTTGAAAAAGGATTTCCGCAGTTACCTCAAATTGTTTTGGACAACGAATCCATAGTTTCTATTAAACCAAAAAGTTTATTAAAGAGCCTAAACCAAGGTTTGGTGACGGTTGTGGATGTTGCTACCAGTCTAGAATACAAAGCTTCACATATCCCTGGTTCTTGGTGGGCAATTCGTTCCCGTTTAGAAGAAACTTTATCTTCAATTCCGGGAAACGGAGGGTTAGTATTTACCTCTTCTGATGGTACGCTTGCAGCCTATGCAGCAGCTGATGCTCTATTATTAACTGATCGGGATGTTAAACTTCTTGAGGGTGGGACCGGCTCCTGGCGATCAATGTCTTTTCCGGAAAAATCGGGTTTCGAAAATATGGCGGATATTAATAACGATATTCAATACAAGGCTTATGATCATGATGATAACGTTGAAACCCACATGGAGGAATATTTAAGTTGGGAAACCGGACTTGTTGAGCAGGTAGAGCGTGATGGAACCGCTCACTTCAAGTATTTCCCAAGTTAAGCATTTTTGAATGTTTTTCGGATAGAAAATAATAAGGGAAACTGTTCTGTGTCTGATATTGAAATTTACTCTTCTGACTTTTGTCCTTTTTGTGCACGTGCTAAATCCCTTTTAAAAAAAAAATGTGTAACCTATACAGAATATAATGTTGATACAGACCCCTCTTTACGTTTGGAAATGATTGAAAGAACCAAGGGAAGGACATCTGTACCACAAATTTTTATTAACAAAAAACTCATCGGTGGTTCAGATGAGCTTTTTGCTTTGGACGTTTCAGGGAAACTCGAACCTCTACTATAGTTTTTTT